>Ga0187892_10002481_pt1 | contig 36756 bp, 26 predicted proteins | sample MA1701073metaG_FD_139345 | JGI IMG/M metagenome (GOLD analysis project Ga0187892, IMG submission 139345) | Bio-ooze microbial communities from a basaltic lava cave in the Kipuka Kanohina Cave System on the Island of Hawaii, USA - MA170107-3 metaG ... | reverse complement strand
TCGCGAACTGCTCGAAGGTGGTGCCGTACTTGCGCGAGTGCTCCATGCCCGCTTCCGCGAACACGGCGGGCATCGTGCCCGAGCCGAGCAGGCCCTCGGTCGGGATGCCCTTGCCCCCGCCGCCGCCGCCGAGCAGGCCGGCGCCGGCCATCTGCTCCACGCCGACGCACAGCACGATGTCGTACAGGCCGGCCTTCACCGCGGCCCAGCCCTCGCGCAGCGCGGTCGCGCCGGTCGCGCAGGCGTTGGCCACGTTCACGACCGGGATGCCGGTCTGGCCGATCTGCTGCAGGATGCGCTGGCCGACCATGCCCGAGGCCTGCATCAGGTTGCCGCAGTAGAGCGCCTCGATGTCGTGGATCGTGATCCCCGCGTCGTCCAGCGCGAGCAGCGCCGACTCGGCGGCGATCTGCGGCACCGACCGGTCGGAGAACTTCCCGAACTTGATCATGTCCGTGCCCAGGATGTAGACGTCGCCCATGTCTCTCTCCCCCTATGCCTTGGCCGGCTGGAAGTAATAGGTCAGGTACTCGTTGCCCTCGCGGTCCTTCCGCGGCGCGATCTTGTACACGGTCTCGACGGGCATCCCCATCTTGATCTTCTTGGGATCCGGGTCGATGCCGATCAGGTTTCCCTTCACGGTGCCGCCGCCCTGCAGGTCGACGACCGCCGAGATGTACGGCGTCTCGATCCCCGGGAACGAGCGGTAGGTGATGGAGTAGACGTACAGCTCGCCCTTGTCGGAGAGCTTGACCGCCTCGAGCTGCTTGCGCGCGCCGCACGACGCGCACACGTCGCGCGCGCCGAGGAACACGGCCTTGCACGCCTTGCAGCGGTGACCCTCGAGATAGGGCTGGCCCTGCTCGGGGATCTTGAGAAAGGAAACCACGGGAAGCGGCTTGGCGGCCGCCTGCGCCTCGGACATCGCACACCTCGACGAAGATTTGTCAGGGCGATTGTGCGCCGCCGCGGCGGGGCGGGTCAAACCGAGGCTAGATCTTCGGCGTGCTGCCTTTCCTCTCGGCCTTCCACTGCTGCTCGAGGCGATCGAGCTTCTGCCGGAAGGCGAGGTTCTTGGGCTCGAAGGTGATCGCCATCTTGAGCTGCTGGATGGCCTTGGCGAGGGCGCCGCGCCGCTCCTCCTCCTCGCACAGCGTCAGGTAGCGCTTGCCGTTCGGCGTGGTGCCGCGCGCCTGCTGGACTTCGGTCTTCGCTTCCTCTTCGAGCTCGTGGGAAAGCCGCAGGTGGCCGGCCGAGAGCGCGCTGTCGTAGGCGGCGCGGCGCTGCCGGTCGCGCAGCACCATGTAGCCCTCGGTGATGCGCCGCGCGATCCGGTCGACCGCGCCGCGCACGTCGTCGGTCTGGCCCAGGAAGCAGTCCGGGTGAAAGCGCTTGCGCGCGTCGTGGTAGGCGTCGCGCAGCTGGCTGGCGTTGGCGTTCGGGTCGAGCTTGAGCAGCTGGTAGTAGTCGAGCCGGTCGATCACGCGCGCGAGAGCTTTGATCTCAGCTTGGTTCATCATGGTGGAAGGCCCGCGTCCGCAGCCGCTCAGTCGTCGCCCATGATCTCGTCATCGTCGTCGCTCGCGGGCAGGTCGATGTGGTCGCTGCCCTCGAAGCTGCGCGAGGTGCGCTCGATCTCGAGCGTGGTCTCGCCGCTTTCCGGACTCGGTTGTCCCTGCTCGCCGAGCCCGGGATCGGTGAGGTCGGAGTCCATCTTGCCGAAGAACGGCGTCTCGTCGCGCTTCTCGAGCAGCTCCGTGACGTCGGCCTCGATCGCGTTCATGTCGAGCAGGACGTCCTCGCCCTCGTCGAGCGGCGCGACCTCGTTCGAGCGCAGGACGCGCGGGCCGCGCTCGGCGGGCGCGGAGTCGGCCGGCGCGCGCTGCGCCGCCACGTCCGCGGTGCGGCCGCGCGCGATGATCTCCTGGATCTGCTCCTCGGAGAGCCCGCTCGACATCGAGACCGTGGTCGAAGCCTCGGCGCCCGTCTTGGGATCGCGCGCCTGCACGGTGACGATGCCCTCGGTCGAGATCGAGAAGGCGACCTCGATCTTCACCTGGCCGCGCGGGCCGGGCTCGAAGCCCGAGAACTCGAACTCACCGAGCAGCGTGTTGCCCTCGGCCTGGCGCGCCTCGCCCTGATAGATGCGCACGGCGATCGTGTCCTGGTTGTCGGCCACGGTCGTGAATACGCGCGTGTGGTCGATCGGCACCGGGCTGTTGCGCTCGATGATCGTCTCGGAGAGGCCGCCCGCGATGCCCAGCCGCAGCGAGAGCGGCGTGACGTCGAGCAGGTAGCTGCCCGTGTCGGAGCTGGCGAGCGAGGCGGCGTGGATGGCGGCGCCGATCGCGACGATCTCGTCGGGGTTGATGTCGGTCTCGGGATCGCGCTGGAAGTACTCCTTGACCGCCTTGCGGATCGAGGGCAGGCGCGTCGGCCCGCCGACCAGGATCACGCCGTTCAGGTCGCGCACCGTGAGGCCGGACTGCTGCAGCGCCTCGTCGCACACCTTGAAGGTGCGCAGGATCAGGTCCCGCGTGAGCTTGTCGAACTCCTTGGCCGTGAGGCTGTAGCTGAGCGAGATGGTCTTGCCGTCGTGCTCGATCAGCTCGGGGATCTCGATCTGCGCCTGGTCCGCGGTCGAGAGCGCGATCTTCGCGCCCTCGGCCGCCTGGCGCAGCTTCGCGAAGGCGTACGGATCGGAGCGCACGTTCACCTGATGTTCGGACTGCACCTTGTCGGCGAGCAGGTCGATCACGCGGTCGTCGAAGTCGTCGCCGCCGAGGTACGTGTCGCCGCAGGTCGCGAGCACCTCGAACACGTCCTCGCCGATCTCCAGCACCGACACGTCGAAGGTGCCGCCGCCGAGGTCGTAGATCGCGACCTTCTGGCGCAGCTCGCGGCCGTAGCCGTAGGCGAGCGCGGCCGCGGTCGGTTCGTTCAGGATGCGCAGCACCTCGAGGCCGGCGATGCGCCCGGCGTCCTTGGTCGCCTGGCGCTGGTTGTCGTTGAAGAACGCCGGCACGGTGATGACCGCGCCCGAGACCGGCTGGCCGAGCGCGAACTCGGCGATCTCCTTCATCTCCTTCAGCACGAAGGCGGAGATCTCGGGCAGCGAGAACTCCTCCTCGCGGATCTTGATCCGCACGCCGTGGTTCTCGCCGGGCACGATCTCGTAGCGGCACACGGCGCGCGCCTTGCGCACCTCCTCGCTGAAGAAGTACCGGCCGATCAGGCGCTTGGCCGACGACACCGTGTGCTTGGGGTCGAGGATGATGCCGGCCTTGGCGGCGTTGCCGACCACGATCTCGCCGCCCTCGCGGAACGCGACCACCGACGCGATCACCTGCTCGCCGCTCTTGTTCGCGAGCACGGTGGGCTTGCCGTCGATCATCGCGCACACGCACGAGTTGCTGGTACCGAGATCGATGCCGATCGTGACGTCTTTGCTCATCGCTGTCCCCCGCGCAGAGACAGCGCGGCTATGCGCATTCCATCGGCAACGGGAAGCCGGGTCCTGAAGCGTTGACCCCGCCCGGAGCCGGTGTTAACCCCTCGTGTCGCTTCGCTTCCCGCCAGGAGGGGGTTCCGATGTCCGGTCACTCGAAATGGGCGACCATCAAGCGCAAGAAGGGCGCTGCTGACGCCAAACGCGGCAAGCTGTTCACTCAGCTGATCCGCGAGATCACGATCGCCGCCGGCCTGGGCGGCGGCGACCCGGATGCGAACCCGCGTCTGCGCCTGGCGATCCAGAAGGCGCGCGCCGTCAACATGCCCAAGGACAACATCGAGCGCGCCATCAAGAAGGGCACGGGCGAGCTCGAGGGCAGCCAGATCGAGGAGCTGCGCTACGAGGGCTACGGGCCGGGCGGGGTGGCCGTGATCGTCGACACGCTGTCCGACAACCGCAACCGCACCGCCAGCGAGGTCCGCTACATCTTCAGCCGGCACAGCGGGAACCTCGGCACCTCGGGCTGCGTGGCGTACATGTTCGACCGCCGCGGCGTGCTCGAGTTCGACCGCGGCGCGGTCGACGCCGACGCGCTGATGGAGGCGGCGATCGAGGCCAACGCGCTCGACATCGTCGACGAGGGCGAGACGCTCTCGGTGCAGACCAGCCAGGAGGGCTTCGAGCCGGTCAAGACCGCGCTCGAGAAGCTCGGCTTCAGCTCGCCGCGCGCGGCGATCCAGATGGTGCCGAGCTCGACGGTCGCGATCTCGGGCAAGAACGCCGAGCTGATGCTGAAGCTCTACGAGGAGCTCGACGCGCACGAGGACGTCGCCGCGGTCTACGCGAACTTCGAGATGTCCGACGACGAGCTGCTCGCGGCGGCCTCCGCCGCGCAGTAGACTGCAGCCGGTCGTCATTTCGACCGGGGGGTCGGGTGCGGGTCCTGGGAATCGATCCGGGCTCAGTGGCCACGGGCTACGGCGTCGTCAGTGTCGAGGGCTCGACGCTGCGCCGGATCGCCGGCGGCACCATTCGCGCGCGCGGCGACACGCTGGCGGATCGGCTCGCCCACCTCTCGCGCGAGCTGTCCGCGGCGATCGCGGACGCGGCGCCGGAGTGCGCGGCGCTCGAGGCGATCTTCAGCGCCAAGAACACGCGCTCGGCGCTCGTGCTCGGCCACGCCCGCGGCGTGGCGCTCGCGGCCTGCGGCTCGGCCGGCCTCGGCCCCGCCGAGTACACCCCTTCGCAGGTGAAGGTCGCGGTCACCGGCTACGGCCGCGCGGACAAGCCGCAGGTGATGCGCATGGTGCAGCGGCTGCTCGGGCTGGCCGCGCCGCCGCCGAGCGACGAGGCGGACGCACTCGCGGTCGCGATCTGTCACGGCCTGTCGCTGCGCGTGCGCGCGCGCGTGTCGCGCGCGCCCGTGTTGGAGCGCGCGCCGTGATCGCGCGGCTCGAGGGCGTGCTGGCCGAGAAGGCGCCCGAACTCGTCGTGCTCGACGTGCACGGCGTGGGCTACGAGGTGCGCGTGCCGCTCTCGACCTTCTTCGAGCTGCCCGACGAGGGCAAGACCGTGCGCCTGCACATCCACACCCACGTGCGCGAGGACGCGCTCCAGCTGTACGGCTTCGGCTCCGAGCCCGAGCGCGTGCTGTTCAAGCTCCTGATCGCGACCAGCGGCGTCGGCCCGAAGCTCGCGCTCGCGATCCTGTCGGGCCTGCCCGCGAGCAAGCTCGTGGCGGCGCTGCGAGCGGGCGACCTGGCCGCGCTCTGCGGCGTGCCCGGCGTGGGCAAGAAGACCGCGGAACGGATCGTGATCGACCTGCGCGAGAAGGCGCACGCGCTCGACGCGGCGGCGCGTCCCTCCGAACGGGGTGCGGCGTCCGACGGCGCGGCCGCGGCGGAGAGCGCGCTCTGCAACCTCGGCTACGCGCGCCCGCAGGCCGAGCGTGCGGTGCGGCGCGCGCTCGAGGTCGTGCCGGAGGGCGCTGGCCTGGAGTCGCTGATCAAGGAGGCGCTGCGTGTCGCCGCGGGGTGAGGCGCTGCGCGCCGACTCGGGCGGCCTCGAGCGCGGCGTAGAGGACAGCCTGCGGCCGACCTCGCTCGACGAGTTCGTCGGCCAGGACAAGCTGCGCGAGAACTTGCGCGTGTTCATGCGCGCGGCGCGCGAACGCGGCGAGCCGCTCGACCACGCGCTGTTTTACGGCCCGCCCGGTCTGGGCAAGACCGCGCTCGCGCACGTGATCGCGCGCGAGATGGGCGCGCCGTTGCGCGTCACCGCCGGGCCGGTGATCGAGCGCGCGGGCGATCTGGCCGCGATCGTCACCAATCTTGAGCCGGGCGCGGTGCTGTTCATCGACGAGATCCACCGGCTCGCGCCCGCGGTCGAGGAGATCCTCTACCCGGCGATGGAGGACGGGAAGCTCGACCTGGTGATCGGGCAGGGTCCGAGCGCGCAGAGCGTGAAGATCGACCTGCCGCGCTTCACGCTGATCGGCGCGACCACGCGCGCCGGGCTGCTCTCGTCGCCGCTGCGCGACCGCTTCGGCGTGATCGCGCGGCTCGAGTACTACCCGCCGTCGGACCTGGTGAAGATCCTCGCGCGCAGCGCGCGCATCCTCGGCATCGCGCTCGAGCCCGACGGTGCGCTCGAGATCGCGCAGCGCTCGCGCGGCACGCCGCGCATCGCGAACCGCCTCCTGCGCCGCGTGCGCGACTTCGCGGAGGTCGGCGGCGAGGCCGCGATCACGCGCGAGCTCGCGCGCTTCGCGCTGGAGCGGCTCGAGGTCGACGAGGCCGGCTTCGACCGGATGGACCGCCAGCTCCTGCTCGCGCTGATCGAGAAGTACGGCGGCGGGCCGGTCGGGCTCGACACGCTGGCGGCGGCGATCGGCGAGGACCGCGGCACGATCGAGGACATCTACGAGCCGTTCCTGATCCAGGAGGGCTACCTCGACCGCACGCCGCGCGGCCGGATCGCGACGCCGCGCGCCTACCAACACTTCGGTGTGACGCCCGGGCGCGTCGAGTCGTCGCGGCAGGAGAAGCTGCTCTGACGCTGCCCCCGCTGGGCGAGATCGCGATCCTGGTCGGCGGCGGGATCGCGGGCGGACTGATCAACACGCTCGCGGGCGGCGGCTCGTTCCTGATCGTGCCGCTGCTCGTCATGCTCGGCCTGCCCGCGACCGTGGCCAACGCGACCAGCCGCGTGGGCGTGTTCGCGCAGTCGCTCTCGGCCGTGGCCGGCTTCCGCCGCGAGGGCGTGCACGGGCTCGACGTCGCCCTGCGGGTGCTGCCGACCATGCTGGTCGCGGCCTGGATCGGGGCGAAGCTCGCCACCAGCGTGGACGACGCGCTGTTCGGCCGGGTGTTCGGCGGCGTGATGCTGGTCGCGCTGCCGGTGATCCTCTGGAATCCAAAGCCCCGCGCGGACTCCGGCCGGCCGCCGCTCGCGCAGCCCCTGCAGCACGCGATCTACTTCGCGATCGGGCTGTACAGCGGCGCGATCCAGGCGGGCGTGGGCATCCCGCTCACGCTCGCCCTGGTGGGCGCGGGCCGGCTCGACCTGGTCCGCGCCAGCTCTGTGAAGGTCGCGCTCACCAGCGCCACCACCGCCATCGCGCTCGCGCAGTTCGTCTGGGCCGGCAAGGTGGTCTGGGCGCAGGGCCTGATCCTGGCCGTGGGCATGGGCTTGGGCGGCTATTTCGGCTCGCGCCTGGGTGCGCGCGCGGGCGAGAAGCTGCTGCGTCCGGCGCTGACGGTATGCGTGATCCTGCTCGCCATCCGCATGCTGTTCGGGGGCTCGGGCTAGGCGGCTCTTCGCTCAACGTCGGGGCGCGTTCGGACGATCCATCTACTCGTGCGCACGGGGCTGCGAGTCGTCGCCTTCCTGCTTGCGATCCCTCTACTTTTGGGCGGGATCGGCGGCCTCGTGCTGTCGCACGCCGGCGACACGCTGGTCACCCAGTGGAAGGCGCGCGCCAAGATCGAAGCGGCCTCGCGCGGCGGCGATGCCTCCGGCTCCGCGCTCGAGACCGGTATCCGCGGCGCGGAGGCCCTGCGCGTGCCCGTGCTGCACTTCGGCCTGCTCGGCGCGGCGCTCGTGCTGGTCGCGGTCGGCTTCGCGCCCGCGGGCAAGCGCCGCAAGTCGTCGTCGGCCAAGGCGGCCAAGGCCGCGAAGAAGTCCGGTGCGTCCGCGGCGCTGGTCACGGAGGCCGAGTCCGACCTGACCGTGCCGTCGGGCAAGGAGTCCAAGAAGCACCTCAAGCAGGCCGCGCAGATCGAGGACGAGCAGGGCGCCGAGCAGGCCGGCGAGTACCTGCTCGGCCGCAACATGAAGGACGAGGCCGCGGAGCTCTTCATGCGCCACGAGCTGTTCGCGCGCGCGGCCGAGGTGCGCCACGACCAGAACCGCTTCGACGAGGCGGCGGACCTGTACAAGAAGATCGGCAAGGAGGACCACGCCGGCCGCATCTACGCGCAGCTGGGCCGCCACGAGGACGCGGCGCGCTGCTACCTGGCCGCGGGCAAGTTCTCCGTCGCCGGCGACATGTTCGAGCGCGCCGAGAACCACCGCGAAGCCGGCAAGTGCTACCAGAAGATCGGCTTCCACCGGCACGCCGCGCAGGCCTTCCTCAAGGGCGGCGCCGACGCGCAGGCCGCCGAGTGTCTGCTCTCCGCCTTCAACGAGGAGGGCGGCGTCGCGGGCGCGAAGAGCGACCAGAAAGCCAAGGAGATGCGCGGCATCGCCAAGAAGGCCGCGGAGATCCTGGCCAAGCTCGAGCGCTTCGACGAGGCCGAGTCCTTGCTCGTGCGCTCCGAGCAGTTCGGGCCCGCGGCGAAGATCGCCTTCCAGACGGGCAACTTCCAACGCGCGGCCGAGCTGTTCAAGCGCGTCGCGCGCGGCGACCTGGCGGCCAAGGCGCTGGAGCGGCTGGGCGACGAGATCGGCGCGGCGCGCGCGCTCGGCGAGTACCTGCGCGACAAGGGCCAGGACGCCGACGCCGTCGAGCACCTGAAGAAAGCCGGCGAGCACGCCGCCGCCGGCGACCTCTACCGCAAGCTCGGCCGCTTCGCCGAGGCGGGCGCGTGCTACCGCGACGCCGAGGACTACCCGGCCGCGGCCGAGGCCTTCCGCGCCTCCGACGAGACCGAGCAGGCTGCCGACATGTACGCGCGCTGCGGCAAGTTCGGCGACGCCGCGGAGTGCTACGGCAAGGTCGGCCGCAAGGATCGCCAGGCCGAGATGCTCGATAAGAAGGGCGACGTGTTCACCGCCGGCAAGCTGTTCGCAGACCTGGGCCGGGCGGACGAGGCGATCCGGCTGATGCAGCAGATCCCCGCCGACCACGCGAGCTACACCGAGGCGTGTTCGATCCTGGGCCGCATGTTCCAGGAGAAGGGCATGCACAGCCTGTCGGTGAAGAAGTTCGCCGAGGCGACCGGCTCGCAGACGATCGCGCGCGGCAGCGTCGAGGCCTTCTACGAGCTGGCCGCCGCGCACGAGCGCCAGGGTGACCTGGTCGGCGCGGTCGAGATCCTCGAGCGCGTGCTGGCGTTCGACTACCACTACAGGGACTCGGCGGCCGCGCTGCAGCGCTGCAAGGCCGCGCTCGCCAAGCAGACCGAGGACGTCGCGCCCGCGACCTCGCCGACCGTCTCGCCGCCGACGAGCGTCACGCGCCGCTACGAGATCGTGCGCGAGCTCGGCCGCGGCGGCATGGGCGTCGTCTACCTGGCGCGCGACTCTGTGCTCGAGCGCGAGGTCGCCTACAAGGTCCTGCCCGAGGGGCTGCGCGGGAACCCCAACGCCCTCAAGAACTTCCTGCGCGAGGCCAAGGCCGCCGCGCAGCTCAACCACCCGAACATCGTCACCGTCTACGACGCGGGCGAGTCCGAGCACGGCTTCTACATGGCGATGGAGCGGGTCGAAGGCACGACGCTGAAGGAGATCCTGCGCCAGCGCGGAGCGGTCTCCGCCAACGCGGTGATCTACATCCTGCGCCAGATGTCGTCGGCGCTGGCCTACGCGCACGGCCGCAAGGTCGTCCACCGCGACATCAAGACGGCCAACACCATGTGGACCGCCGAGCGCCACGTGAAGATCATGGACTTCGGCCTGGCCAAGCTCATGGAGGAGGTGCGCAACGCCACCACCATGATCTCCGGCACGCCCTTCTACATGTCCCCGGAGCAGACGCTCGGCCGGGACGTCGACCACCGCACCGACATCTACTCGCTCGGGGTCACGATGTTCGAGCTCGCCACCGGCGAGCTGCCCTTCCAGAAGGGGAACGTGCCCTATCACCACGTCCACACGGCGCCGCCCGACCCGCGGGGGATCCGGGCCGACCTGCCGGACGGCCTCACGGCGGTCATCCTGCGCTGCCTCAAGAAGTCTCCGAACGACCGCTTCCAGTCGGCCAAGGAGATCCTCGAGGAGCTGGACCGCCAGACCAAGGCGTGAGATCGTCGTCACGCCGTAATCCAAACGTCACTCTCATACGCCGGCAAATCCGGGCGAATCCGAGGGTGGCCTCCGGGACGGCCCCGCATGTGCGCCAAATCACAAGTGAGATCGCCTAGTTCTGGGCCCGGCCTTGCCGGCTCCCGAAACCCCGGCAGGTGGCACGCAGGTTGCTTCGGTGACGCGCGTCCCTGTGGGGGGACCCTTCGCCGGGCGCGAAGGATGCGAGCAATCGGGGGGGAGTCTTGCTGAGAGGCGTCGAGCATACGATCGCGAACCGCGTGCAGTGCACCGGCATCGGGCTGCACACGGGAGAGCCGGTAGATCTCGCTCTCCGGCCCGCGGCTCCCGGCACCGGCATCCTGTTCGTGCGCACCGACGGCCCCCAGCCGGTGCGCTTCCCGGCTCGAGCGGAGTGGGTCACCGACACGACGCTCGCCACCACCCTCGGCAACGAGGACTCAAAGCTCTCGACGATCGAGCACCTGGTCTCCGCGCTGCGCGGCATGGGCATCGACAACTGCACGGTCGAAGTGTCCGGCCCCGAGCTGCCGATCATGGACGGCAGCGCCGCCTCGTTCGTCTACCTGATCCAGCAGGCCGGCATCCGCGCTCAGGCGCGCATGCGCCGCCGGATCGTGATCCGCCGCCCGATCGAGGTCCGCGACGGCAACCGCTTCGTGCGCGTGACGCCGTCGCGCGAGTTCAAGCTCTCGGTCGAGATCGACTACGCGCACCCGGCGATCGGCAAGCAGGCGCTCGAGGGCCTGGTGATCACGCCCGAGCTGTTCGCGCGCGAGATCGCGCCGGCGCGGACGTTCGGCTTCCTCAAGGACACGCAGCGCCTGCAGGCAATCGGCCTGGCGCGCGGCGGGTCGCTCGCGAACGCGATCGTGCTCGACGAGACCCGCGTGCTGAACGCCGAAGGCCTGCGCTTCAAGGACGAGTTCGCGCGCCACAAGCTGCTCGACCTGATCGGCGACCTCGCGCTGCTCGGCGTGCCGCTGCAGGGCCACGTGAAGGCAGTGCGCGGCGGCCACCAGCTCCACCAGGCGCTGGTCGCCGAGATCCGCGCCAACCCGAGCTGCTGGACGCTCGAGACCCCGAGCACCGAGCGCGAGCCCGCCCTCGAGGCCGGCGTCCTTCAGCCAGCGCCCGGTCGGATCTAACTTCGCTCGCCTTCGGCTCGCTGCGCGCGCCTGCGGCGCTTGCGGGCTCGCTCGGGGCGGCCCTCGCTCGCCCATCGCGTTGACGGCCGCGGACCGCGCCCACCTCGCCTCAGACTCGTAGGCCGCTCTAGATCCCCAGCGCCCCGATCGAGGCGTTGGCGATGCGCTGGAGCAGGGTGCGCGCCGGCGGGCAGAGCTGGATGCCCGCAGCCAGGTCGCCGTTCGAGCGCAGCTGCAGCTCGGCGGTCGCCGGCCAGCACTCGAGCAGCTCGAGCAGGAGCTCGCGCAGCTCGACGTTTCCGGTCGCCAGCACCTTCGCCGCGGCCTGAGCCAGCACCTGCTCGCGCCACGCTTCGGGCTCCAGCACGCGCAGGAGCTCGGCGTCGAAGCTGCGCAGCGCGCGCTTCAGGCGCCGGCGCGCGCGCCGACCGAGGTCCTCGGCGCCGTGCGCGGACTCGTCGTTGGGCTGACTCCAGGTGGCGCGCAGGCTGGCGTCGGGGAGACCCCAGGCCGCGCCCGCGAGCGCATCGAGCTCGCGCTTGAGCGCACCTTGGACCTTCGGCGCGTTCGACGCATCGCCCGGGCTGGGCGTCGCGCCGCCGGCCTCGGCCAACGCCTGCAGGAGCTCGGTCGCCGCGGCGATGCTCGGATCGGTCGGCGCGCTCGCGTCGACCAGCACCGGCTGCGTGCGCGCGCCGTTCGAGCCGGTCGAGCCGAGCGCGTGCAGCACCGCCGCGCAGGCGGCGTGCGGGCGCTCGCGCTTCCAGTGCTCGGCGATGCGCTCGAGCGAGCGCCACGAGCCGCGCCGCGCGGGGTTCTTCGCCAGCAGCTCGCGGTGCGCGGCGACCGACTCGCGGTGCGCGGCGGGATCGAAGGCGGTGATGTCCGCCAGCGCCTCGCGCGCGCTCGAGCGCAGCGGGTTGCACTCGAGCGCCCGCCGGTAGCAGCGCTGGGCGCGTTCGATGTCCTCGAGCGGCCCCGCGTAGGCGCGGCCGATCGCCTCCCACAGCTCCGACTCGACGCTGCGCTCGGGGTGGGCGACGTCGAGCGCGCGCTCGAGCAGCTTCACCGCGGCGGCGAAGTCCTCGAGCTGGCCGAGCTGCGCCGCGAGCATGCGCGCGGCGGGGACGTGCCCCGGATCGGCGCCGAGCGTCTCGAAGGCGCGGCGCGCGGCTGGCCCGTTCTGGCCGAGCGCCAGGTTCGCCTCGGCCGCCAGCCACAGCATCCCCGCGCGGGCGCGCGGCGCGCGCACGCTGGCGAGCGCGCGTTCGGCGAGCGCGAGGGTCGCGGCGGGCCCGTCGTCCGCGTGCGCGATCTCGAGCCGCGCGGTCCAGGCGTCGTCGGGCGCGCCGTCCCCGTTGGTGATCGCTTCCAGCCGCGCGCGTGCGCGGCCGCGGTCGCCGGCCGCGAGTTCGAGCTGGGCCGCGCGCACGCGCAAGCGCGCCGCGAACTCCGCCGGCGCGCGCTCGCTCCAGGCGTCGAGCTGCAGCACCGCGCGCTCGGATTCGCCGAGCCGCTCGAGCAGATCGACGGCGCGCGCGCGTGACACCTCGTCCTCGGGCCGGATGGCCAGGACTTCCTCGAGCGCCGCGGCCGCGCGGTCGAGCTGCTGCAGGCCCTCGCAGGCCTGCGCGAGCTTGACCAGCCGGTCCGCGTGCTCGGCGGGCTCGAGGTCCGCGCGGCGCAGCCGCGCGTCGAGCGCGTCGCGCGCGCGCTCGAACGCGCCCATGCGCAGCGCCTGTGTGGCCAGCGTGTCGAGCGCCTCGGCGTCGTCCGGCTCGTGCGCGAGCGCGAGCTCGAGATAGCGGTAGGCCTCGGCCTGCCGCTGCTGCGCCAGAGCGGCGCGCGCGGCGCCGCGCGCCACCGCGCCCAGCCGTTCCGCCTCGGCGCTGCCCGGCAGCAGGCTCGTGGCGAGGCCGAGCGCGCGCTCCGCCTCCGGCCACTCCTCGCGCGCGAGTGCGATCTCGCCCGCGCCGAGCAGCGCCGGCAGGTGCTGCGGCGCGCGCTTCAGCGCGGCGCGGAAGAGCGCCGCCGCGCGCATCTCGTTCTCCAGCCGGTGGCGCGCGATCTCCGCGGCGCGCGTGTACCAGCCCGCCGCGGCGACGGGATCGGACTCGAGCTCGGCGATCGCCAGCGCGTCGTCGAGCTCGCGCGCCGGCTCGCACAGGCGGGCGCTCAGCTCGATGCGCAGCGCGAGCGCCTCGAGCAGGTGCGGCTCGCGCGCGAGGGCGCGGTCGCACAGCTCGCGCGCCCAGCTCGGGTCGTCGAACCTCTGGAGCACGTCGCGGGCGAGCGCGAGCCAGCCCGCGGCGGTGGCGAGGTCGCCGATCGCGGCCAGCACCTTTTCGCGCTCGCGGAACGACTGGGCGAACTCGCCGCGCTCGGCGAGCGCCGCGGCGTAGCGCTCGCGGTCGTCGGTGCGCAGCGCGTCACTCGCCTCGACCGCGGCCAGCGCCTCGCAGGCGAGGGCGGCGTCGTGCAGCTCGTCCCAGGCCACGCGCGCCAGGCGGCGCAGGAGTGCCGGTGCCTCGCCCGGGCCCGCGGCCTCGATCTCCTCGCGCAGCAGGTCGCGCACGCGCTCCCAGGCCTGCGCGCGCTCGAACACGCGGCGCGCCTCGCGCACCATCGACTGCTGGCCGCGCGCGAGCGTGAGCGCGTGCTCCGCCGAGGCGATGGCCTCGGCCTCGCTGCCCTCGCGCGCCGCCGCGAGCTGCGCGAGGCGCAGCCAGCGGTCGGCCGCCTGCGCGCCGCTCGGCTCGGCCGCGAGCAGCTCGCGCAGCGACGCGGCCTCTTCGGCGTGGCGGTCGAGGTTCGCGCACAGCTCGGAGCGCAGGTCGTGCGCTCCGTCCAGGCGCGGCTGGTGCGCCAGCGCCTGCTCGACGTCGGCCAGCGCCGCGCGCGCATCGGCGAGCGAGATCCAGCGCAGGCGCGCGGCCTCGAGCCAGTGGTGCTCGCGCCCGGATTCTCCGGTCGCGGCGAGCCGCTCGAGCATCTCGGCGCGGCGCGCTTCGTCGCCGGGCCGGCGCATCAGCTCGCACAGGCCGCGCAGCGCGGCGCCGTCGTCCGGCGCGCGCAGCAGCACGCGCTGCCAGGCGGCGATCGCGTGGTCGGTCGAGCCGAGCGAACGCCCCAGGCGCTCGGCGATCTCGCGCTCGAGCGCCGGGCGCTCGGGGTCGGGCGTCAGCGCGTGCGCGCGCTCCGCCAGCGCACACCATTCGGCGTCGCGGCCCAGATCGCGGTACAGGCGCAGCAGGCCGCGCATGCGCTCGAGCTGCGCCGGACGCGCGGCGCCCGGGTCGGAGTCGATCAGCATGCGCAGCTCGAGCGCGGCCTCCTCGCGCAGCTCGGGATGCGAGGCGAGCAGCTCGATGCGCTCGCGCTGGTGGCGGGCCCGCTCCTCGGGCGCGGCTTCGGGGTGGCCGGCGAGCTGGCGCAGGAGGTCGACGCGCTCGGTCGCGCGGCCGAGCCGGGCCAGGAGCTCGCTCTGCGCGCGCAGCCAGGCGAGCCGAGGCGCGCGCTGGCCGGCGAGCGCGCGTGCGTAGCGCGCGCTCGCGTCGCCCAGCTGCCCGCACTCGACCAGCACCTCGGCCTCGGCCGCGTCGAGCTCGACCTGTTCGGCGGGATCGGTGGTCAGCGCCTGCAGTGCGCGCAGCGCGTCGAGCCGGCCGTTCGGCGTGCCGGTGCTGCGCTCGAGCGCGAGCCAGCGCTGCGCCGCGTCGCGCGCGAGCGGCGCGAGCGCGTTCTGCTTGCGCAGCCAGCCGAGCTCCGCCGCTGCGTCGCCGCGCCGCGACGCCGCGCTCGCGGCCTCGGCGGCGATGCGCACGCGCGCCTCGCCCGACTCGAGCGGGAAGCGCGCGGCCAGCAGCTCGGCGAGCCGCGCGTCGTCGCCGCGGCTGCGCGCGTGCGTCTCCAGAGCGGCGAGCACCTCGCGGTCGCGCGGCGCGCGCGCGAGCGCGTGATCGAGGATCGTGTCGGCGCTGCCGGACTCGCCCGCCGCCGCGAGCGCCAGGCCGAGCCGGCGCAGCAGCTCGGGCCGCAGCTCGCCGCGCAGGCCCGCGGGCACGAGCGGGCGCAGCAGCGCGAGCTCGCGCGCGGCGTCGCCGACCGCGCGCGCGGCCGCGAGCCCGTGCTCGCGCAGACCGGGGTCGAGCGGCAGCTCGCGCTCGACCAGCGCCAGCGCCTGCGCGGGGCGTGCGAGCGGTCCCTCGTACAGGCGCAGCAGCTCGCGCGCGAGCAGCAGGCGCTCGGCGCTGGACCGCTGCGCGCGCGCGGCGAGCGTGCGCTCCAGCGCCTGCGCCAGCGGCTCGGCCTCGCCCAGCTCGCGCAGGAGCGGCACGCGTGCGGCGATCAGCTCGGCGTCGTCGCCCGCGTCCGCGAGCAGGCGGTCGATCACCGCCAGGCGCGCGCTCGGCGGCTCGCCGCCGCTCTCCAGCGCGCGCAGCCAGCGGCGCAGCCAACGCCCCCTCTCGTCGCCCTCGCAGTCGCGCACGCGCTCGCTGCAGAGCTGCAGCTGGCCGCTCGCGTTGCCGGCGGCGATCAGCGCGCGATACAGGAGCTCGTCGATCGCGGGGTTGCCCGCGCCCGCGCGCGAGCGCGCGTCGACCAGGGTCTCGACCGCGAGCCGCGCCTCGTTCGCCTCGAGCTGCAGCTCGGCGAGCCGCAGGCTGAGCGGGTTGCGCTCGTCGGGCCGCAGCGCGCTGTGCGCGAGCCGCTCAGCGAGCAGGCGGCGCAGCTCGCCACCGCGCTTGGCGCGCTCGTACACGCGGGCGAGCAGATCGAAGGCGTCCGCGTCCGCGCCGTCGAGCTGCAGCAGCCGGCCGAGCGTCTCCTCGGCGCGCGCGTCGCTCTGCACGGGCTCCGGACCCTCGGCGTACAGGTGCGCGAGCTGCAGCAGCGTGGCGCGGCGCTCGACGGTGTCGGGTGTGGCGTCCGCGAGCTTGTGCAGCGCCTCGGCGTGCTTGGCCGATGCGCCGGCGGCGGCGCACAGGCTCGCCACCAGCCGCAGCTCGTCCGCGCCCAGGCGCGCGTCGGCCTGCGCGCGCTCCAGATCGGCCAGCGCGCGCGCGGGCTGCGCCAGCTTCTCGGCGAACAGGCGGGCGCGCTCGATCAAGAGCGCCGAGCGCATGGCTGCGTCCGGTGTGGCCTCGATCAGCTCGTCGACGAACACGCGCTGCTCTTCGCTCGAGCCGTGCGCGCGCAACAGACCCAGCAGTCCCGCGCGCACGACCTCGGCCGAGCCCTCGGGCGCATCGCGCAGGGCGCGCTGCAGGCAGGCGATCGCTTCGCTCGGGCGGCCGCCTTGCTCCTTCAACGCCGCCAGGCGCAGGCGCAGGTCCGCGAGCTCCGCGCCGCTCACGTGCGCCTCGCGCATCTCGAGCCAGCTCTCGAGCTCGGCGCGCGCGCCCGACGCGTCGAGCGCGCGTGCGAACAGGTGCTCGAGCCGCCCATCGCGCGTGGGATCGGCGAACTCGCGCAGCGCGGCCACGGCGTCGGCCGCGCGGCGCAGGCCCTCGAGCAAGAGGCCGGCCTGGCGGTGCGCGAGCTCGCGGCGGCGCGCGGGATCGCGCTCGCGCGTGAGCCGGCGCGCCAGCACCTCGCACAGCTCCTCGATGCGATCCTGCTCCGCGAGCAGGCTCTCCAGCAGATCGCCCGCGGCCGCCGACTCGGGCGCGCGCTCGAACGCGGGCAGGAGCACGCTCGTCGCCCCGGGCAGGTTGCCGAGCTCGGCCAGCGCGCGGGCGAGCTCGAGCGCGAGCTCGAGCGGGGCCGCGTCGCCGGCGGCGGTCCAGGCGGCGCGCAGCTGCTCGGCCAGCTCGGGCAGGTTGCCCGTGCGGCGGTAGAGCTCGGCGAGGCGCGTGCGCAGCGCGCCGTCGTTCGGCGCGCTCGCGAGCGCCCGCTGGTACCAGCCCGCCGCGGCGTCGAGCGCCTCGACCTCGGGCCGGCCGATCGCGAGCTGCGCGAGCCGCACGCACACCAGCGAGTGCGCGCGCGGGTTCGCTTGCACGAGCGCCTCGAGGCTCTCGAGCGTCGCGGTCTCGCCCGGCGCGTCGCCGGCGCCGCGGGCGAGCTCGGCCTCGAAGCCGAGCGAGGCAGGACCCGGGTCGAGCCGAGACCAGCGCGCCGCGCAGGCTCGGGCGCGCGAAAGGTCGCCGAGCTCGAGCGCGGCGCGCGCCTGCTCCTCGAGCAGCTCGGCGGCGCGCGCCAGCGGCGGCTCGAGCGCGAGCTCGCGCTCGCAGGCGTCGTAGAGCGCGCCCGGCTCGCGCGTGTTCACAGCCAGCTCGCGCAGGCCCGCGAGCGCCGCGGCGCAGCTCGGATCGGACTCGAGCGCGGCTTCGAAGTCGAGCCGCGCGGCGCGCGCGTCGTCGAGCTGCGCCAGGTGGAGCGCCGCGCGTTCGCACCAGAGCTTGGCGCGCGCCGGGCCGGCCGGCGCCGCCTTCGCGAGCTGCTCCAGGAACGCGGCGAGGTCGGCGAAGCGCTCGCTCTTGCGCAGCAGCTCGCGCAGCTGCAGGCCCGCGTTCGTGTGACCCGGCACCTGCTCGAGCGCGCGCCGGTAGGCGGCTTCGGCCGCCGGCGCGTCGGACAGCGCGACCAGGTGGAGGTCGCCGAGCTCGACCATCATGTCGGCCGCGGCCTCGTTGCTCTCGGCGGCCGCGGCGCGCCGCTCGAGCACCTCGGCGCACTCGGCGTGGCGGCCGAGCCGCGCCAGGCAGCGCTCCAGGATCACCAGCGCCTCGGGGTCGTACGGGTCGTGCGCGAGCAGCTTCGCGAGCCACTCGATCGCGCGTTCGGGGCTGCCCTCGCGCTCGTGCAGCACCGCGACCTCGAGCAGGCGCATGGGCGAGCTGCCCTCGGCGACGACCAGCTTCTCGAGCGACTCGAGCACGCGCGGGGAGTTCCCGGTCCGGCGGTACACGCGCAGGCGCAGCTTCTGCACCGACGCGTCGTCGGGCGCGATCTCGCTCGCGAGCTCGCACCAGGCCTCGGCCGCGGCGAGGTCGCCGAGCTCGTCGAGCGCGAGCGACGCGGCTTCGCTCGCCAGGCGCAGGCGCTCGACCGGATCGTGCACGAGCTTCCAGAGCGCGCGCTGCAGCTCGCCGACGCGCGCGAGCTGTCCGGCCTCGCGTTCGAGCGCGATCAGCTTCTCGACCGGGCCGCGGCGGTCGGGGTGCGCGCGCACCAGCTCCTCGAGCAACGCGCGCGAGCGCGCGCTCGCGCGCGGCGGCAGGAGGCGGGTGAGCTGCTCGAGCACATCGGCGCGCGCGGCTCCGCTCGCGCTGGCGAGGCGCCGCTCGCACAGCGCCAGCGCGGCGTCGGTCTCGCCCGCGCTCTCCGCCAGCGCCGCGGCCGCGGCCAGCGCCGCGTCGCAGGCCGGATCGGCCTCGAGCGCGCGCTCGAAGCGCGTGCGCGCCTCGGCGCGATCGCCGACGCTCGCCCACAGCTCGCCGATCTCCGTCAGCAGCCGCGCGCGCGGCTTGGCGGCGAGCGGCAGCGCCTCCTCCAGCTCGGTCAGCTGCAGCGCGCTCGCGCGTTCGCCCGCGGCGACGAGCAGCTTGCGCAGCGCGGCCAGCGCCGCCGCGTTCTGCGGCTGCAGGCGCACGACCTCCTCGTAGCGCGCGCGGGCGGCGGACAGATCGCCGACGCGGTCGAGCAGCACGCCGGCGAGGCGCGCGAGCAGGTCGGCGCGCTCCGTGCCGGTCGCGGGCAGCGCGCGCAGCCGCGCTTCGTAGACGTTCGCGAGCTCGCGCCAGTTGCCCTCGAGGAACATGTGCTCCTCGAGCGCGCGGAACGCCCGCAGGTCGCTCGGGTCGTTCGTGAAGCTCGAGAGCAAGCGCGCGATGCGCGCCTGCGGGTCCGCGGTCACCGGAGGATTGGGTCGCGTCTGCACGTTCGGCTCTTCGGAATCCGGCTCCCCGCGCTTGACGCTCGAGCCCCCGCATTTCGGCGCTTTTCCGTGGGCTTACGGCGAAGCCATGCATGCCCGGCGGCTTGAGCCGGGCGGCCGGCCTGCGTTAGCGTTGCGGGGAGTTGGCGGACGCACGCAAAGGCGCGGCACAGGACTCGAGCGAGCGCGGTCGTGTGCCCGCGGTCGAGCGCCGGCGCAGGCGGCGCGACTGGCGTCTGGCGGCGGTCGCGTTCGTCGTGATCGCGGCGCTGCTGGCGGTCGAGCAGGAGCTGATCGCGCGCTCGCGCGCGCTGCCGATCGGCAGCGACACCATGCTGCTCGCGCTGGTGCACGCCAGCGTCATCCTGATCGGGCTGCTGGTGTTCCTGCTGGCGCGCAACGCCGTGAAGCTGTTCGTCGACCGGCGCTCGGGGCGCTTCGGCTCCAGGCTCAACGCGCGCTTCGTGATCTCGTTCGTGTTCGCGACCGCGCTGTCGTCGTCGGCGCTGTTCGTGCTCTCCGCGCTGCTCGTGTCGCGCGCCGTCAACGTCTGGTTCGAGCTCGAGCTGTCGCAGAGCTTGGGCCAGTCGGTGGCGGTGGCGGACGCGTACTACGCCGAGGCGGGCGAGTCGTCGCTCGCCTTCGCGCGGCGGATCGCGACCGGGGTCGGCGAGCGCGGGCTCCTGCGCCCCGGCCAGGCGGACGCGCTGCGCGACTTCGTGGCCGAGAAGCGGGCCGAGTACGACCTGGGCGTGGTCGAGGTGTTCAACGCGGAGCTCGTCGAGCTCGCCACCGCCACGCACCCGGAGGTGGCGGTGGTGGCGTTCGAGTCGCCGAGCTCGACGCTGATCCGCGCCGGGCTGGCGGGCGAGGAGCGCAGCGTCGTCGAGGGCGCCGGCCCCGGCGAGCTGGTGCGCGCGGTCGTGCCGGTGCACCGCCCGAGCGAGGCGAACCGGGTCGTCGGCGTGGTTGTGGTGAACCGCTTCCTGCCGCGCGCGATCGGCACGCGCGTCGCGGCGATCCGCTCGGCCATGGCGGCCTACGAACGGCTGCAGCCGAGCAAGGGCACCTTCCAGGGCAGCATGCTGATGCTGCTGGCGATGATCACGCTGTCGAGCGTCCTGTTCTCGTCCTGGATCGGCTTCCGGCTCGCGAAGCAGGTGACCGAGCCGATCGAGCGGCTCGCCTTCGCGACCGCCGAGGTCGGCGCGGGCAACCTGGACGTGCGCGTGGAGCAGGGCGGGCGCGACGAGATCGCGCAGCTGGTGAGCGGCTTCAACCGCATGGCGACCGACCTGTCCGCGAGCCGCGCCGACCTGGAGCGGCGGCGCGCGCAGATGGAGATCATCCTGCGCGCGGTCGGCGCGGGCGTGATCTCGCTCGACGCGGACTTCGTCGTGCGCACGATCAATCCGCCCGCGCTGCGCCTGCTCGGCGCGGCGCCGGGCGAGTGGGTGGGCAAGAAGCTCGGCGAGATGCTGGGCGGGAACGCGCTGCAGACCCTGCCCGCGCTGCTGCACCGGCTCGCCTCGGGCCCGCACGAGACCCTGCGCCGCCAGATGCCGGTGGCCGTCGAGGGCGAGGTGCGCACGCTCAACTGGACGCTCTCGCGCATGCACGACGCGGGCGGCTCCGCGGCCGGCTTCGTGGTCGTGGTCGACGACGTGACCGAGATCATGCGCGTGCAGCGCATGGCCGCCTGGCGCGAGATGGCGCGCCGCATCGCGCACGAGATCAAGAACCCGCTGACCCCGATCCAGCTCTCGGCGCAGCGCCTGCGGCGCAAGCTCGGGCCGGCGCTCTCGGATCCCGAATCGGCGTCGCTCCTGCGCGAGAGCACGGACGCGATCACGGCCGAGGTCGAGGCCATGAAGCACCTGCTGGCGGAGTTCTCGAGCTTCGCGCGCCTGCCCGCGACCGATCCCGTGCCGACGGATCTCAACAAGCTCGTGTCCGAGGTGGTCGAGCTGTACCGGGGCAACACCTCGATCGAGTTCGAGACCGAGCTCGACGGCGCGCTGCCCATGCTCGACCTCGACCGCCAGCAGATCCGGCGCGTGATCCTGAACCTGATCGAGAACGCCGTCGCGGCGATCGACGCGGCCGGCCCGGGGCCGCGCGAGGTGCGCGTGTCGACGCGGCTCGACGCGGCGGTCGGCACCATCCACCTGCAGGTCGCCGACACCGGCGCGGGCATCCGCGCGGAGGACCGCGCGCGCCTGTTCGAGCCCGGCTTCTCGACCAAGCACGCGGGCTCGGGGCTCGGCCTCGCGATCGTGTCGCGCATCGTCTCCGATCACTCCGGCTGGGTGCGCGTGGGCCAGAACCGCCCGCGCGGCAGCCGCTTCATCGTCGAGCTGCCGGTTCGCGCGGAGGCGCCGTGGCCGCGATCCTGATCGTCGACGACGAGGAGGGCGTCCGGCGCGCGATCGCCAACGTGCTGTCCGACGAGGGACACCGGCCGGTGTTGGCGGCGGGCGCGGACGAAGCCGAGAAGGAGATCGCGGCCGCGCTTCCCGACCTGGTGCTGCTCGACGTGGCCATGCCCGGGCGCGACGGGCTCGAGCTGCTCGAGTCGCTGCGCACCACGCACCCCGAGCTGCCGGTGGTGATGATGTCGGGCCACAGCACGATCGAGACCGCGGTGCGCGCGACCAAGCTCGGCGCCTACGACTTCCTCGAGAAGCCGCTCACCTACGAGAAGCTGCTCCTGCGCATCGAGCACGGGCTCGAGCGCGCGCGGCTCGCGCAGGAGAACCAGGAGCTGCGCCAGGCGCTGCTCGGCGAGAGCGAGATCGTCGGCGAGTCCGCGGTGATGGCGAAGCTGAAGGAGCAGATCGAGATCGCCGCGCCCACCGACGGCTGGGTGCTGATCACCGGCGAGAACGGCACGGGCAAGGAGCTGGTCGCGCGCTGGGTGCACGTGCGCTCCAAGCGCGCGGCCGGCCCATTCGTGGCGGTGAACTGCGCCGCGATCCCCGAGGAGCTGATCGAGAGCGAGCTGTTCGGCCACGAGAAGGGCTCCTTCACCGGCGCGATCCAGCGCAAGCGCGGCCGCTTCGAGATGGCCGACGGCGGCACGATCTTCCTGGACGAGATCGGCGACATGAGCCTGATGACCCAGGCCAAGATCCTGCGCATCCTGCAGGAGCACCGCTTCGAGCGCGTCGGTGGAACGGAGACGCTCGAGGTCGACGTGCGCGTGATCGCGGCGACCAACAAGGACCTGCAGGTCGAGATGTCGAACGGGCGCTTCCGCGAGGACCTGTTCTACCGCCTGAACGTGATCCCCTTCCACGTGCCCGCGCTGCGCGAGCGGCGCGAGGACGTGCCGGTGCTGATCGAGCGCTTCCTCGCGCGCTACGCCGCGGAGTCGGGCCGGCCGGTGCGCACGATCAGCCCCAAGGCGATGGCGCGGCTGCGCGAGTACAACTGGCCGGGCAACGTGCGCGAGCTGCAGAACCTGATCGAGCGCCTGGTGCTGATGACGCCGGGCGAGACCATCGACGTCGGCGATCTGCCCGCGCAGATCAGCGCGCCGGACCGGGAGAAGGCGCCGCGCGGCGGCAACGGCGACACGCTCGCGCGCGCGCGCGGCGCGTTCGAGCGCGAGTGGCTGCTCGAGCGGCTCGCGCAGCACGGCTGGAACATCTCGCGCACCGCCGACGCGGTCGGGCTCGCGCGCGAGAGCCTGTCGCGCAAGCTCAAGAGCCTGAAGATCGACGTCGACGCCGAGCGCGCGCGCCATGGCAGCTAGGCTCGGCGCCCGCGCCCTCGCGCCTGGCGCGCACAAGTCGGGCGCGCGGCTGGCCGGGCTCGACGACGCTGCGGCGATCGCGCGCATCGCGCGCGAGGCGCTGCCCGAGGCCTGGTCGGAGGCGTCGATCCGCGCCTCGCTCGCGCGGCCCGGCGCGCTGGCCTTCGTCGTCGATCCCGAGCTCGGCTTCGCGCTCGGCTGGCGCGCCGGCGACGAAGCGGAAATCTTGACGCTCGCCGTGGACAAACAGGCTCGCGGACAGGGGCTCGGACGCGCGCTGGCCACAGCGTTGCTCGCGAGCCTGCGCGCAGCCGGCGCGCACCGCGTCTCGCTCGAGGTGCGCAGCTCGAACGCTCCCGCGCGCGCCTTGTATGCGAGCCTCGGCTTCGCGCCCGAGCGCACGCGCCCGCGCTACTACCGCGACGGCGAGGACGCGCTCGTGCTCGGGCTCGAGCTGTGAAGCGCGCTCCGGGAACCGTCTCGGGACGGGTGCTGGGCCGCGTGCTCGAGTCCGGCCCGACGCGGCTCGTGCTCGAGGTGCCGGGCTGGCCTGGCCATCGCCCCGGCCAGTTCGCGATGCTCGGGCTCACGCCCGAGCTCGTGCACCGCGATCCGCTGCTGCCCAGACCCATGGCCGTGTACCGCGGAAACGCGTCGGCCCTCGAGTTCCGCTTCAAGGTCGTGGGCCGCGGCACGCGCATCATGGCGGAGCTCGCGCCGGGCGCCGTCGTGTCGGTGCTCGGTCCGCTCGGGAACGGCTTTGCGCCGCCCGACGGCCCCGCCACGCTGGTCGGCGGCGGCAGTGGGATCGCCTCGCTCTACGAGCTCGCCGAGGCGCGCTCGCCCGGCCTGCGCGTGCTGCTCGGCGGCCGCAGCCGCGCCGACATCCTCGGGCTCGAGGACTTCGAGAAGCTCGGCGTCGATCTCCGGCTCGCGACCGACGACGGCTCGCTCGGCGAGCGCGGCTTCGTCACCGACCTGCTCGCGCCGCGCGCCGGCGAGACGGTCTACGCGTGCGGGCCGCTCGGCATGATGCAGCGCGCGCACGCGCTGGCCGGCGAGGCCGGCGCGCGCTGTGTGGTGTCGCTCGAGAACAACATGGCCTGCGGCTTCGGCGTCTGCCTCGGCTGCGTGGTGAAGACGCCCGCGGGCTTCCGCTACGTGTGCACGCACGGGCCGGTGTTCGAGTCGGGGACGCTCGGCTGGGGCGCGGCGACATGAGCGCGACGCCGGACCTCGCGACCGACCTGGCCGGCGTGGCGCTGCCCAATCCGGTGCTGCTCGCGAGCGGCACCTGCGGCTACGGGGCCGAGCTCGCGCCGTTCATCGCGCTCGAAGAGCTCGGCGGCATCGTCGCGAAGTCGCTCACGCTCGAGCCGCGCGCGGGCAACGTGCCGCCGCGCATCACCGAGACGCCCGCGGGCATGCTGAACGCGATCAGCCTGGAGAACATCGGCGTCGAGGCGTTCATCCGCGACAAGCTGCCGTCGCTGCCGCCGTCGCTGGCCGTGGTCGCGAGCGTGTTCGAGACCGAGCTCGATCGCTACGCGGAGGTGTGCAAGCGGCTCGACGCCGTCGCGCGCGTGGCGGCGCTCGAGCTGAACGCGAGCTGCCCGCACGTGAAGTCCGGCGGGATCGAGTTCGGCCAGGACCCGCGCGTGCTCGCGCAACTCGTGCGCGCCTGCCGCGGCGCGACCACCAAGCCGCTACTCGTGAAGCTCTCGCCGAACGTGACCTCGATCGCCGAGATGGCGCGCGTGTGCGAAGGCGAGGGCGCGGACGGCCTGTCGCTGATCAACGCCGTGCAGGGCCTGATGGTCGACGTGCACCGGCGGCGCACCGCCCTGCGCAACGGGCTCGGCGGTCTGTCCGGCCCGGCGATCCTGCCGATCGCGCTGCGCATGGTCTACCAGGCGTCGCGCGCGGTGAAGATCCCCATCTGCGGGATCGGCGGGATCGCGAGCGGCGAGGACGCGGTCGCGTTCCTCTTGTGCGGCGCGAGCGCGGTGCAGGTAGGCACGCTCACCTACACGAATCCGGCCGCGGGGATCGAGGTCCGCGACGGCATCGCCGCCTACTGCCGCAGCCACGGCGTGGCCCGCGCGCGGGACCTGGTGGGCGCCCTCGAAGCCTGGCCGCCGGGATAGCCGCCGACGCCGGAAACTGCCCGGAAATCGCGCATCTAGGGCACCGGGAAGGTTGCTGCCGGCGGGGGCTTTTGATATCTCTGCGGCGCTCTTCGGCACCGGGATCTCCGGAGAAGGTGGGCGGTGAGTCCGCCTTTTTTTGTCTCTTGAGATCACCGGAACGATCGCCGGAGCGGTCTTTTCAAACCCTCGAGTGGAACGCTTTTGATTTCGCAGACAAGCGCGATGTACAAGGACATTCCCGCAGATCTCCAGCGCGTGGTCGAGCCTGTTGTCCAGGCCCATGGGCTGGAGCTCGTCGATGCGGGAATGGGCCGCGGACCGACCCGCTCGCTGGTGCGGATCGTGGTCGACACGCCGTCGGGCGACGGCCGCGTGCGGGTCGACGAGTGCGCCGCCATCTCGCGCGAGGTCGGGCACGGCCTCGACGTCTCGGACCTGCTGCCCGCCGCGTACACGCTCGAGGTGTGCTCGCCGGGCGTCGACCGCACCCTGGGCCGCGAGATCGACTTCGCGCGCGTGATCGGGCGGCGGGTCGCGATCGAGACGCGCGCCCCGATCGACGGCCGGCGCCGCTTTCGCGGCGAGCTGGTCGCGTTCGACGGCGAGGTCGCCACGGTGCGCGGGGACGACCGCGAGCACGCGATCGCGTTCGCCTGCATCTCGCGCGCGCAGGCCTTCTTTCCCTTCGAGACGGCGAAGAAGCCTCAAGAGGTGAAGCGTGGAACTTGATCTGAACCGCATCATCGACCAGGTCGTGAAGGACAAGGGCATCAAGCGCGAGGTCGTGATCGACACGCTGCAGAAGGCCCTGCTGGCCGCGGCGCGCCGCAAGTACGGCGCCGAGCGCGAGATCGAGGCGCAGTACAACAACGAGACCGGCGAGCTCGAGCTGTTCGAGTTCAAGACGGTGGTCGAGGCCGCGCCCGCGAACGACGCCGAGATCGGACTCGAGGACGCGCTCCAGCACGACCCCGACGCCCAGGTCGAGGATCAGATCGGCATCAAGATCCCGACCGCCGAGTTCGGCCGCATCGCCGCGCAGACCGCCAAGCAGGTGATCATCCAGGAAGTGCGCGGCGCGGAGCGCCAGAACGTCTTCGACGAGTACAAGGACAGGAAGGGCGAGATCGTCCACGGCACCGTGCGCCGGATCGAGAAGGGCAACCTGATCGTCGACCTCGGCCGGGCCGAGGCGATCCTTCCGCGCAAGGAGCAGGTGCCGCGCGAGATGTTCCGCGTGAACGAGCGGATCCGCGCCTACGTTCAAGACGTGCTCAAGGAATCGAAGGGCCCGCAGATCGTGCTCTCGCGCGCCTGCACGGAGTTCCTGACCAAGCTGTTCGAGCAGGAGGTGCCCGAGATCTACGAGGGCATCGTGCGGATCGAGGCCGCCGCCCGCGAGCCCGGCGCGCGCTCCAAGATCGCGGTCGTGTCCAAGGACAACGACGTCGATCCGGTCGGCGCCTGCGTCGGCATGCGCGGCAGCCGCGTGCAGGCCGTGGTGCAGGAGCTGCGCGGCGAGAAGATCGACATCGTGCCCTGGAGCGGCGACCCGGTGCGCTACGTGGTGGCGGCGCTCGCGCCAGCGCAGGTCGTGCGGATCATGGTCGACGACGAGAAGCGCTCGATGGACGTGATCGTGCCCGACGACCAGCTCTCGCTCGCGATCGGCCGCAAGGGCCAGAACGTGCGGCTCGCGGTGCAGCTGACGCGCTGGAAGATCGACATCAAGAGCGAGACGTACATGCGCGAGGTGCAAGCGGATCTCGCCGCTGCACTCTCGGTCGTGGCGTCCGCCGGCGAGTACGAGGCGAAGCTCCTGCTCGACCACGGCGTGGCGAGCCTCGAGGAGCTGGCCGAGGCCGAGACGGAGCTCCTGGCCTCGATCCCGGGGATTGCGGAGGCCGACGCGGAGTCGGTGCGGGCGCGCGCGCGAGAGCTCGCGGTCGAGAAGCAGAAGCGGGCGGCCGAGGCCGCGGCGCAGGCGGCGGCGAGCGCGGCCGGCGGCGACGGCGGCCCGCGAGAGGCGTGACCGGCGCACGCGCCGGGAAAGGCTAGACGGGAATGGCGGGGATGAGAGCGTACAAACTCGCGGAGGAGCTCGGGCTCACGCGCGAGGACCTCATCAAGAAGGCCGCGGAGATCGGCGTCGAGATCCGCAACCCGATGGCCACGATCGACGAGGAGCAGGCCAGCACCATCCGGCGCAGGCTGTCGACGGCGTCCGACGTGGAGACGGTCCAGAAGCGCGTCGGCAGCGGCGTGATCCGGCGCCGCAAGCGCAAGGAGACCGAGGAGCCGGCCGCCGAGGTCGAGGCCGAGGCGCCGCGCGAGGAGCCCGCGGTCGCGGCTGCTGCCGCCGCGCCGAGCGCGCCGACCGAGATCGAGACTCCGGCCGCGCCCGCCCCGGTGGAGCCCGTCGCGCCCGCCGCGACGCCGGCCGCGCCCCCGGCGGCGCCCGCGCCGCAGCGCGCGTTCGGACCCGCGACCACGCCCGTGAAGGTGGTCGAGGATCCGCTGCTCGCGCACGCGCAGGCCCAGACCCCGGCGGCCACGACGGCCGAGAGCGCACCCGCCCAGCGCGGCGTGGCGCTGCCGCCGCGTGATCTCGAGACCGATTCGGAGCCGGGCACCTTCGCCGGCGGTGCCGGCCGCAAGGCGCCGCGCCCGGCGCGGCCCGCGCGCGCGGATCTGTCCCTGCGCGAGCAGGAGACGATCGCGCGCATGATGCGCGGCGGGAACGTGCAGGCCCAGCTCGAGCGCCGCCGCATGCTGGTCGAGCAGCAGTCGCGGGTGCAGTCGCAGCGCAAGCGCGTCGCGACGCCAGCGCGCAAGACGCCGCCGCCCGCGCCGGGCAAGACCAAGCGCCTGGTGCGGATCGGCGCGCGCATCGCGGTGGCCGAGCTCTCGCGCCAGACCGGCGCCAAGATCCGCGACCTGCAGCGCCGCGCGCGCGCGCTCGACGCCTCCTACGCCGAGGAGGACTTCCTCGACGGCGACAACGCGGCGCTGATCGCGGAGGACCTCGGCTGCGAGGTGCAGCGCGTGGAGTCCGAGGTGGAGCGCGCGCTGGCCGCGACCCGCGCGGGCGCGCCGGGCGAGGGCGATCCGCGCCCGCCGGTGGTCACGGTCATGGGCCACGTCGACCACGGCAAGACCTCGCTGCTCGACCGCATCCGCGAGGCCAAGGTCGCGGCCGGCGAGGCGGGCGGCATCACCCAACACATCGGCGCGTACCAGGCGACGACGCCCGACGGCAGCCTCGTCACCTTCATCGACACGCCGGGGCACGCCGCGTTCTCGCAGATGCGCGCGCGCGGCGCGCAGGTGACCGACGTGGTGGTGCTGGTGGTCGCGGCCGACGACGGCGTGATGCCGCAGACGATCGAGGCGATCTCGCACGCCAAGGCGGCCGGCGTGCCGATCATGGTGGCGGTCAACAAGATCGACAAGCCCGAGGCCAACCCGCAGCGCGTGCGCCAGGCGCTGCTCGAGCACCAGCTCGTCGCGGAGGACTTCGGCGGCGACACGATCTTCGTCGACGTCTCGGCCATCAAGGGCACGGGCGTCGACAAGCTGCTCGAGATGATCGCGCTGCAGGCCGAGGTGCTCGAGCTCCGCGCGAGCAAGAAGGGCTCGGCGCGCGGCGTGGTCGTCGAGGCCGAGCTCGATCGCGGCCGCGGGCCGCTCGCCACGGTGCTCGTGCGCGAGGGGACGCTCAGCCAGGGCGACGCGATCGTAGCGGGCAACGTCTACGGCCGCGTGCGGTCGCTCTACGACGCGGAAGGCGGCACCGTCAAAGAGGCCGGGCCGTCCACGCCGGTGCGCATCGTCGGGCTGTCGGGCGTGCCGCTCGCGGGCGACGAGCTGCTCGTGGTCAAGAACGAGCGCGAGGCCAAGCAGATCGTCGACCACCGGCTCGCGCTCGAACAGCAGAAGGCCGCCCAGGCCGCCGAGGCCACCAAGCCCGGCGCGCTCAGCGCCGAGGAGCTGTTCGCGCGCATGGAAGGGACGGGCGAGCGCGAGCTGTTCGCGGTGGTGAAGGCCGACGTGCAGGGCACGGTCGAGGCGATCCGCGAGGCGCTCGCCAAGCTCTCGACCGAGAAGGTCAAGCTCTCCGTGATCCACTCCGGTGTCGGCGGCGTGAAGGAGAGCGACGTCATGCTCGCCGCCGCCTCGAAGGCCGTGATCTTCGCCTTCCACGTGCGGCCCGAGCCCGCCGCGCGCAAGCTCGCGGAGCAGGAGGCGGTCTCGATCCGCAGCTTCGACATCGTCTACGAGCTGCTCGACGACGCGGTGCTCCTGATGCGCGGCCTGCTGCCGCCCAAGGAGACCGAGAAGCGGCTCGGCTCGGCCGTGGTCAAGGAGCTGTTCCACATCCCGAAGATCGGGACGATCGCCGGCAGCGCGATCGAGGAGGGCAAGATCTCCCGCTCCGCGCGCGCGCGCATCCTGCGCGACGGCATCGTGATCTACGCGGGCAAGCTGTCGTCGCTGCGGCGCTTCAAGGACGACGTGCGCGAGGTCGCCGCGCCGCTCGAGTGCGGCATCGGCATCGAGAACTACAACGACGTGAAGGTCGGGGACCGGATCGAGGCCTTCGAGATCGAGCAGACGCCCGACTCGCTGTAGGCATGCTGGTCGCCGCGGCGCTGATCGAGCTCGATCTCCCGGAGTCGGAGACGATCAAGGACCGGCGCCGCGTGGCGCGCTCGATCAAGGACCGCGTGCGCCAGCGCTTCAACGTGTCGGTGGCCGAGGTCGCGGACCAGGACGAGCGCCACTCGGTCTGCATCGGCTGCGTGATGGTCGGCATCGATCCCCGGCACCTGCGCGAGGGCATGGAAAAAGTGATCCACTACGTCGAGAGCCTGGGCCTGGGCGAAGTCGTCTCCGACGACGTCACCGTGGTGCGGCTCGACGAGGTGGACGAGGTCGAAGACGAGGAAGACGGAGCGAACGCGTGAAGCACTCCCAGGCCCGTCTCGCTCACGAGATCCGCGACCGCATCGCCAACATCCTGCGCACGCAGGCCGGCGACCCGCGGCTTGCGGACGTCAGCATCAACGAGGTGCGCGTCGCTCCCGACGCGAGCTACGCGCGCGTGTACTGGAGCGCGCTGCGGGCGCCGGCCGCGGCCGCCGAGGCGATCGAGAAGGCGAAGCCCTACCTCCGCCGCTGCCTGGCCTCGGAGCTCCACACGCGCCGCGTGCCGGAGCTCGACTTCCGCCTCGACGAGACCGCCGCGCGCGCGCAGCGCGTCGAGGACGTGATGCGCGAGCTCGAGCTGGAACGCGCGCGCTCCGCCAACGCGGCCAAGGACGAGGAGGATCCCGCGTGATCGACGGCTTCCTGGTGATCGACAAGCCGGCGGGCGTGACCTCCCACGACGTCGTGCAGTCCGTGCGGCGCTGGGCGAAGCAGCGCCGCGTCGGGCACCTCGGCACGCTCGACCCGCTCGCCACGGGCGTCCTGCCGATCGCGCTCGGCGAGGCGACCAAGCTCTCCCAGCTGCTCACGCACGGCGAGAAGAGCTACCGGGGCACGGTGCGGCTCGGCATCGAGACCACCACCTACGACCGCGAGGGCGAGGTGACCGCCGAGTGCGCCGGTCCGTGGCCGGAGCAGCCCGCGCTGGAGAGCGCGCTCGCCCCGTTCCGCGGCGAGATCGAGCAGGTGCCCCCTCCGTACTCCGCGGTAAAGACCGGCGGTGAGGCCGCCTACAGGCGCGCGCGGCGCGGCGAGGCGGTCGTGCTCGAGCCGCGCCGGGTCACGATCCGGCGCCTGGAGCTCGTCCGCTACGAGCCGCCGTTCGCGACCATCGAGGTCGACTGCAGCTCCGGCACCTACCTGCGCTCGATGGCCCATGACCTGGGCCGGGCGCTCGGGGTCGGCGCGCACCTCTGGGAGCTGTGCCGCACGCGCTCCGGGCCTTTCACCAGCGCCCAGAGCGTCCCGCTCGAGGAGCTCGACGCGCTCGGCCACGAGCGCGTGATCCCGATGATCGCCGCCACCGGCCTCCCCACCTTCGACGTCGACGCGCGTACGGCGCGCAGGGTCGCCAACGGCGTACAGCTGGGACGGAACGAGGTGAAGGGCGCCCCGAACGAGGGAATCGTGCAGCTGGTCCACGGCGGCCGGCTGGTGGCCCTGGTCGAGGCGCAGCGCGGCATCCCCGAGCTCCGCACCCTGCGCGTCTTCCTGGAAGGCTCCGCGGCCTGAGCGCGAAAAAGGTGGCGGGGCGGATTGCGGCCGGCGGGGCCGCTCTGCTATACACCGCCCCAACTAGAAGGTAGAAACTTGCTGACTGCCGAACGCCGGCACGAGATCGTACGCCAGCACCAGCGCAAGCCCGGAGACACCGGTTCGTGCGAAGTGCAGATCGCGCTCCTTTCCGAGCGCGTCAACCAGCTCACCGATCATCTCCAGGTCCACGTCAAGGACCACCACTCGCGCCGCGGGCTACTGATGCTCGTGAGCCAGCGCCGCAGCCTGCTCGACTACCTTCGACGCAACGACGAAGCACGCTATCAGTCCCTGATCGACAAGCTGGGACTGCGTCGCTAGTCGAAATCGCTCGGGTTCGGCCCCGACACGTGTCGGGCCGGAAGTGGTCAATGGAATGAAACATGTGGGATGAGCCATCCGCGCCGCCCCTGAACGCTCAGGGAACGCCGGTGCGCGTCGCTCATTCCGCATACCCCCCTTTGCCCAACCCGTGCGTCAAGCACCCGTGCGCACAACACGCACATAGCAAAGGATGAGAATGGAAACGGTTCAAGCAACGGTAGACGGTAAGGTCATCTCGATCGAGACAGGGCGGCTGGCGAAGCAGTCCAACGGCTCGGTCCTGGTCACGCAGGGCAAGAGCGCGGTGCTGGTCACCGTGAACTCGGCCAAGCCGCGCGAAGGGATCGACTTCTTCCCGCTCACGGTCGACTACCTCGAGAAGATCTACGCGGCCGGCAAGATCCCCGGCGGCTTCTTCAAGCGCGAGCGCGGCATGACGGAGAAGGAGGTCCTGACCTCGCGCTTCATCGATCGCGCGCTGCGCCCGCTGTTCCCCGACGGCTACCGCGACGAGACGCAGGTAACGGCGCAGGTCATGTCCGCGGATCCCGAGCACGAGACCGACGTGCTGGCGTTCGTCGGCGCGTCGGCCGCGGTGATGCTCTCCGACGTGCCGTTCCCGTCGCCGATCGCGGCGGTGCGCGTGTCGCGCGTCGACGAGAAGCTGGTCGCGAACGGCTCGCACGCCGAGACCGAGGCCGCGGACCTGAACATCATCGTGGCGGGCTCGAGCAATGCGCTCGTGATGGTCGAGGGCGGCGCGAAGCAGGTGAGCGAGGCGGCGGTGCTCGAGGCGCTCCGCTTCGGTCACAAGGAGATCCTGAAGCTGATCGCCGCGCAGGAGGAGCTGGTCCGCCGCGCCGGCAAACAGAAGCGCAGCGTCACCCCGCCCGCGCGCGACGCGGAGCTTCAGAAGAAGATCGAAGGCATGGCGCTGCAGCGCATCCGCGAGGCCTCGGCCACGCGCGAGAAGAAGAAGCGCTACGAGGCGTTCGACGCGATCGACGCCGACGTGATCGCAGCGATCGTCACGCCGTTCCGCAACGCGCCGCGCGAGCTCGGCACGCTGGCGCAGCTCGAGGCGGCGCAGAGCGCGGGCCGAAAGCTCGCGGGCGAGGTGAAGGACATCCTGCACGACCTGCGCGGGCAGGTGATGCGCGAGGACATTCTCGACGGCAAGCCGCGCATCGACGGCCGCTCGCCCACCGACATCCGGCCGATCACCTGCAGCGTGCAGCCGCTGCCCGGCCCGCACGGCACGGCGCTGTTCACGCGCGGTGAGACGCAGGCGCTGGTCTCGGTCACGCTCGGCGGCACGCGCGACGAGCAGATGATCGAGGGCCTGCGCGACACGTTCTACCGGAAGTTCTTCATGCACTACAACTTCCTGCCGTTCTCGACCGGCGAGGTCCGGCCGCTGCGCGCGCCCAACCGGCGCGAGCAGGGGCACGGGGCGCTGGCCGAGCGCGCGGTGAAGATGGTGCTGCCCGAGGGCGAGGACTCGCCGTTCACGATCCGCGTGGTCTCGGAGATCCTCGAGTCCAACGGCAGCTCGTCGATGGCGTCGGTGTGCGGCGGCGCGCTCGCGCTGATGGACGCCGGCATCCAGATCCAGGCGCCGGTCGCGGGCATCGCGATGGGCCTGGTCACCGACGGCAAGCGCAGCGCGGTTCTGTCCGACATCCTCGGCGACGAGGACCACCTGGGCGACATGGACTTCAAGGTCGCGGGCTCGACCAAGGGCATCACCGCGATCCAGATGGACATCAAGATCGACGGCCTCGACTGGGCGGTGATGGAGAAGGCGCTCGAGCAGGCGCGCGATGGCCGGCTGCACATCCTGAAGCGCATGGCCGAGGAGACCGCGAGCCAGCTGCCGGGCTTCCTGCCGCGCGCGGACCTGTCCGAGAACGCGCCGCGCATCGCGGTGCTGTGGATCAAGCCGGACCGCATCCGCGACCTGATCGGTCCGGGCGGCAAGGTGATCCGCGGCATCCAGGAGACCACCGGCGCCAAGGTCGACGTCGAGGACTCCGGCCGCGTGATGATCTTCGCGCCCAACCGCGACACGCTGCTGCGCTGTCAGGGCATGGTCGAAGAGGTGACGCATGAAGCGGAGATCGGCCGGCTCTACGTGGGCAAGGTCAAGAAGATCACCGACTTCGGCGCGTTCGTGGAGATATTCCCCGGCACCGACGGCCTGCTGCACATCTCGGAGCTGGCCGAACGGCGCATCGCGAAGGTCGAGGACATCTGCGTGGAGGGCGACGAGGTGCTCGTGAAGTGCCTCGACGTCGATCCGAGCGGCAAGATCCGCCTCTCGCGCCGCGCGGCGCTTTCCGAGCAGCTCGAAGCCTCGCGCGCGTAGCCCCTTGCACGTACGGCGCGGTCCGCGGCCGCCCGCGGCCGCGCCGGCAAGCCGCGAAGCGGCGCGCAGCGAGGCGAAGCCGAGCGAAGTCGGTCGGACGTGTAGAATCGGCCGATGCAGGAGGCGCTCGAGAGCGAGGTAGAGACCCCCGCAGAGAGCGCCCCTGCGCGCGCGCGCCTGCCGTTCACGGTGAAGCTGGCCTACGGGCTGCCGGCGATGGCGGGCGCGGGCATGGGCGTGCCGATCGCGATCGCGATGACGAAGTTCTACTCGGACAACGTCGGCGTCGCGCTCGGCTTCATCGCCCTCGGCCAGGCGATCTCGCGCGCGTTCGACGCGATCAGCGATCCGCTGATGGGCTGGATCTCCGACCGCACGCGCTCGCGCTGGGGCCGGCGGCGGCCGTGGATGTTCGTCGGGGCGCCGCTCGCGGCGATCTTCTTCGTGATGCTGTTCTCGCCGCCCGAGGGGATCGGCCCGATCGCCGGCGCGGTCTGGTTCACGGTCGCGATCTTCTCGTTCTTCGTGCTCAACACGATCTACGGCATCCCCCACTACGGGCTCGGGCCCGAGCTCACCAACGACTTTCGCGAGCGTTCGAGCCTGTACGCCTGGCGCGACGCCTCGGCGATCCTGGGCACGATCGTGGCGGCCGCTTCGCCTTCGATCGCGATGACCGTGCTGAAGGGGCGCGGCGTCGATCCGCAGGTGGCGGAGCGCGAGATCTACTTCTGGTTCTCGATCGCGATGGCGACGCTCCTGGTCGCGCTCTACTGGTGGCTGGTGTTCCGCGTGCGCGAGAACCCGGACTTCTCGAAGCGTTCGCCCAACCCCCTGGTGCCGGGCGTGCGCCGCGTGCTGCGCAACCGGCCCTTCCGGATCCTGCTCGCCTGCTACCTGGCGAGCTCGGTGACCGCGGCCATCCCCGGCATCTTCCTGCCGTACTACCTGCAGTACGTGCTGGGCATCGAGGGCTGGTTCGTGTGGCAGGGACCGCTCTTGATCGCGTACTTCGGGTCGGCCCTGCTCTCCGTGCCGGTGTGGCTGCGGCTCGCGAACCGCTTCGGCAAGCGCGACGTCTGGTTCTGGCACTACGCGATCGGCGGTTGCGCGTCGCTCGCGATCTACGCGCTGCCGTCGTTCGTGGTCGGCGACGCCGCGATCCTGCCGCTCTTCCTGCTGCTGGTCTGGGCCGGCGCCGGCTTCGGCTGCGGCACGTTCCTGCCGCCCGCGATGCAGGCCGACGTGATCGACTACGACGAGCTCTACACCGGGAAGCGTCGCGAGGCGCAGTACGGCGCGCTGTGGGGGATCGCGACCAAGTTCGCCGTGATCCCCGGCGCCTCGATCCCGCTCGCGGTGCTGGCGGGCGTGGGCTTCGTGCCCAACGTCCAGCAGAGCGAGACGGTCGTGCAGACCATTCGCGTGATCGACGGCATCCTGCCCGCCGTGATGGCGTTCTGCGCGATGGCCGTTTCGGCGCGCTTTCCGATCACCGAGACGATCCACCGCGCGGTCCTGCAGGGGATCCAGGCCCACGAGCGCGGCGAGTCGGCCACCGACCCGCTCACCGGACGGGTGCTGCCGCCGCCCGGCGCGCGCGGGCTGGACGAGGACACGGGCTGGTTCCTCGACCACTTCTCGCCGCGCGAGCTGCGGCGCGCGCTCGCGAGGGACTGGTCCTCGCTCGCCAGCGACGCGGGAGTCGCGCTGTTCGCCGCGATCGCGGCCTGCGCGGGCGCGAGCGCCGTCGCGTGGCTGAGCTTCCGCGGCGTCGATCAGCAGCCCGGCGCGGTGGCGGTGGTCGGCGTAGCGTGCGCGGGGCTCGCGCTCGCGATCGCCTCCTTCCACGCCGTGCGCCTGCGAGCCGCGCGGCAGGCGGCACGGTCCGGGCTCTCGCCGCAGCAGGTGAACACCCACCTGGAACTCGTCGCGCGCCTCGACCAGCGCCGCGCGCGCTAGCGATGGACCGCCTGCCAGTGCGGGTCTTCCGGGTGCGCGGAGCGCGCGACGCCGATCTGCCGCTGCCCGCTCCGGCCACGCCCGGGAGCGCGGGCCTCGATCTGCGCGCGGCCGTGGACGCCACGCTCGAGATCGCGCCCGGCACGAACGCGGCCGTGCCAACCGGCTTCGCGCTGGCGATCCCGCCCGGCTACGAGGGCCAGGTCCGGCCGCGCAGCGGCCTGGCGCTGCGCGACGGCATCACCATCCCGAACGCGCCGGGAACGATCGACGCGGACTACCGCGGGGAGCTCGTGGTCCTCCTGCGCAATGAGGGCGCAGCTCCGTTCCTGCTGCGCCGCGGTGACCGGATCGCGCAGCTGGTGATCGCACCGGTCGTGCGCGCCACGCTCCAGGAGGTCGCCTCCGCCGACGATCTGGGCGCGACGGGGCGGGGCGGGGGCGGCTTCGGCCACACCGGCCGCTGAGCCGGCCGCCGCTCCGGCGCGGGGCCGGTTTTCGCTACCATTGCCGGGCCCAGAGTCCCGCGCCCCCAGAAGGAGAGGCTTGGAACCCGCGGATCGCGACCGCAGCCCCGCCGTACCGCCGCTCGCCGCCCAGGCGGTCGCCGCGCACCCGCAGCGGCCGACGCCGCGCGCGCCCGAGGCCGAGAAGGGTCCGCTGCTGGGGAACCTGGCCCTGCGCTTCATCACCGCCGCGATCCTGATCCCGCCGGTGATCTGGGTCTGCTACGCGGGCGGCTGGCTGTTCGTGGCCGTGATCATCGCGTTCACGCTGCTCGGCCTGAACGAGTTCTACAACCTGATCAGCGCCAAGGGCGCGAGCCCGCACCGCCTGCTCGGCAGCATCTCCGCGGGGCTCCTGCCGGTGATCGCGTACGTCGGCGACGCCTCGCTCGCGAACAGCGCGCTGACCGTCACGCTGCTCGTGCTGATGATCCTGCAGCTCACCAAGCAGGAGATCCGCGAGGCGATCGCGACCG
>Ga0187892_10002479_pt1 | contig 36772 bp, 22 predicted proteins | sample MA1701073metaG_FD_139345 | JGI IMG/M metagenome (GOLD analysis project Ga0187892, IMG submission 139345) | Bio-ooze microbial communities from a basaltic lava cave in the Kipuka Kanohina Cave System on the Island of Hawaii, USA - MA170107-3 metaG ... | reverse complement strand
GGTCGCGATCCGACCGACTTCGGCCGGAGCTCGCCCAAGCGGCCTGCCCCCGCTCTCGCCGCACGCATCTCGAACGGACGGAGCGCCGGGTGCAGGTACGTCTTCGCGAACCACTCAGCGGTGCGAAGGCAAACGTTCAGCTGCCTCGCCCGCTCCCCGCACCGCGGTTCGCGAGGACGTACCCGCACCCGGCGCGTTCGCGACCACGTTCGGCAGCTTTCCGGAAACCGAACGCGCTCGCATCGCGGCGTGACGCGCCTCGCCCGCGTCGCACGGCTCCGAGCCGCCGTCCCCGCAAACGGGAGAAGACCCAAACAAAAAGCCCGCCATCCGGCGGGCTTTTCGTTGCTGCGGTGCGAGCGTCGCGTCAGGCGCTGGCCGGCGCCTCTTCGTTGACGAGCGCGCTGTTCCGCATGCCGTACGAGAAGTAGAAGATCAGGCCGATGACAGCCCAGCCGACGAACAGCGAGAGCGTGTACTTGTCGAGGCTGAAAAACAGCAGCGCGCAACCCGCCATCGCGAGCGGGCCGACGACCCAGACGAACGGCGTGCGGAACGGACGCGGACGCGTCGGCTCCTTGACGCGCAGCACCATCACGCCGAGCGCGACGACGAAGAACGCGAACAGCGTGCCCGAGTTCGAGACGTCGGCGAGCATCGCGACCGGGAACATCGCGGCGAACAGCGAGACCGCGACGCCGGTGATCATCGTGATGATGTGCGGCGTGTGGAAGCGCGGATGCACGGCCGAGAGGAACTCCGGCAGCAGGCGGTCACGCGACATCGTGAAGAAGATGCGCGTCTGGCCGTAGATCATCATGAGGATGACCGACGGCAGCGCGAGACCGGCCGCGAGGCCGATGTAGTTGCCGACCTTCGGGTAGCCGATCTCGCGCAGCACGAACGCGAGCGGTTCTTTCGATTGCGAGAGCGGGCCGCCCGGCTGCGCACCGACCGCGCCGGCCGCGGCATACGCGACGAGCAGGTAGAACACCGTGCAGACCGCGAGCGAGCCGATGAGGCCGATCGGGATGTTGCGGTTCGGGTTCTTGGTTTCCTCGGCCGCGGTCGAGACCGCATCGAAGCCGACGTACGCGAAGAAGATCGAGGCGGCTGCGCCGAGCACGCCGAGACCGGTGCCCCCGATCGGGCTGCCCCAGCCGGTCGGGAACATCGGTTCGAAGTTCGCGGAATTGACCGCCGGCAGCGCGAGAATGATGAACGCCGTCAGCGCAATGACCTTGATCAGCACGAGCACCGCGTTGACCTTCGCGCTCTTCGACGTGCCGATGACGAGGAGGCCGGTGATGACCAGCGAGATCGTGAACGCGAGCACGTTGAAGCCGCCGGCGGCGGTGCTGCCGTCGGGCAGCTGGACGGTGTCCCATGGACCGGCCGTCATCATGATCGGCAAGGGCATCCCGGCCTCGCGCAGCAGGCCGTTCATGTAGCCCGACCAGCCGACCGCGACCGCGCAGGCCGCGACCGCATACTCGAGCACCAGCGCCCAGCCGACGAGCCAGGCGATGAACTCGCCGAGCACGGCGTACGAATACGTGTAGGCCGATCCCGCGACGGGGACCATCGCCGCGATCTCGGCATAGATCAGCGCGGTCAGCGCGCAGACTGCGGCGGCGATCACGAACGACCACATCATGCCGGGGCCGGCCTTGTTCGCAGCGACCGCGGTCAGCACGAAGATGCCCGTGCCGATGATCGCGCCGATGCCGAGCAGCGTCAGCTGGAACGCGCCGAGCTGGCGAACCAGGGCTTTCTTCTCTGCCGTCGCGAGAATCTGATCGAGCGGCTTCACACGCCAGAAAATCATTCGTCTCTCCCGTCGTGGCCGTTTCGGCCACGCAACCCCAGCTACGCCGGACGTACGCTCGGCGACCCGTTACGCCACTACCGGCGCGCAAAACCCCCGTAACCTAACGCGAAACAACGGGATGCGGCAACGGTTTGTTCAGGCCCGCCCCGCGAATTCACCCGTTTCGGTATTGACCCAGACCTTCTCCCCTATACGGATGTACTCGGGCACTTGGATCTCGATCCCGGTCGCGAGCTTCGCCGGCTTGGGTCGCTTCGTCGCGGTCGCGCCCTTGAGCTCAGGTGCGGTATCGACGACCTCGAGCACCACCGATTGCGGAAGCTGCAGCCCGATCGGCGCGTCGTCGATCAGCTGGATGTAGCAGCCCTCGAGCCCGTCGGTGATGTACGCGGCCTGGTCGCCGACGACGTCGGCGCCGAGCGTGTACGGGGTGTAGTCCTCGACGTCCATGAATACGAAGCCGTCGGCATCGCGATACGAGTACGTCGCGGGGCGGCGCGTCAGGTCGACCTCGCGCAGGTCGTCGTCGGCACGCAGCGAGAGGTCGAGCTTCTGGCCGCCCGGCACGGCGTAGAGCATGAAGCGGTAGGTCGTGTTGCCGCCGCGCGCCGTCGGCGCGCTCTTCTCGACCGAGCGCACGACATACGTCTGGTTGTTGTGTTCGACGGCGTAGCCGCGTTTCACGTCGTAGGCTTTCACTTCGGTTGCATCCGGATCGCGCCGTCGATGCGTATCACGCCGCCGTTCAAGTACACCGTCCTCACGATGAACGCGACCGTCTCGGCGAACTCTTCCGGTTTGCCGAGACGCGACGGGTAGGGCACCTGCGCGCAGAGCGAGTCGTAGATCGCCTGCGGCATGCCGTCGACCATCGGCGTATGGAACACGCCGGGCGCGACGGTCATGACGCGCACGCCGATGCGGGCGAGCTCGCGCGCGATCGGCAGCGTCATGCCGACCACGCCGCCCTTCGACGCCGAGTAGGCCGCCTGTCCGATCTGACCTTCGTACGCGGCGACCGACGCGGTGTTGACGATCACGCCGCGCTCGCCGTCCGCGCCGGGCGCGTTGTGCTGCATGAGATCGGCCGCGGCCTTCGCGACGTTGAAGCTGCCGATCAGGTTGACGCGCACCGTGGTCTCGAACACCGAGAGCGGCATCGGACCGTCCTTGCCGAGCACGCGGCCGGGGCCGAGCACCCCCGCGCAGCTCACCGCGACGTTGAGCCCGCCGAGCCTCGTCTGCGCGTCCTTCAGTGCTGCGCGGACCCCGTCCTCGGACGTCACGTCGGTCTTGACGAAGAACGCGGACGCGCCGATTGCGGCCGCCGCGGCGTTGCCTTTCTCGTCGTTGACGTCGAGCAACGCGACGCGACCGCCGTTCACGGCGAAATGCCGCGCGACGGCATGACCGAGACCCGAGGCGCCGCCCGTGACGACGGCCCTGACCTGATCGAGTTGCATGGGAACCCCTGAACCGTGCGAGGTCGCGGATTGTAGCCGCGCCGAAGTAGGCCGGACATCCGAAGGATGGCCGGCAGATCACGCAGGCACTAAAGCTCCCGCAGATAGAACCGGTTGCAGCCGAAATGCCCGGTCGCGCCCATCGGCCCGGGAATCCGCGCGAATCCCGTCCGTTCGTAGAGCCGCTGCGCTGCATCCATCCCCGTCAACGTCTCGAGATAGCAGCGCTTGAAGCCTGCGTCGCGCGCAGCGTCGAGGCACCGCTCGATCAGCGCGGCACCGGCGCCGACGCCACGCAGCGTCGGCAGAAAGTACATCTTGCGCAACTCGCAGACGTCGGCATCGCCGCCGTCGAGCGGTGCGACGCCACCGCCGCCCATCACGACGCCGTCGCGCTCGACCACGAAGTAGCGGCAGCGCGGCCGCGCATACGAGGCGCTCATCCCGTCGACTTCCGGATCGTTGATCGCGAAGCCCGGCCCCTTCGCACCGAACTCCGGCATGACGGCGCGGATGATCGACGCGATCGCGGCGTCGTCGCCGGGCGTGATCGGGCGAATGTCGAACGGTTCAGCGCTCATGCACCGATCATCGCAACGCAAGCGCGCACGCTCAAGCGCGCTGCGCGAATTCCGCGAGCTCGGCGGGGGAGAGTGGCTTCGCGAACAGGAAGCCCTGGGCGAGGGTGACACCCTGGCGCATGAGGAACGCGCGCTGCGCTTCGTTCTCGACGCCTTCGCCGACGACGTCGAGCTTCAGGCTCTGCGCGATGTCGATGATCGCCTCGCAGACCGCCGTATCGGTCGGGTCGGTCGGGATCCCGTGCATGAAGCCGTGGCTGATCTTGATGGCGTCGACCGGGAGGCGGCGCAGGTAGTTGAGCGCCGAATAACCTTCGCCGAAATCGTCGATCACGAGCCGCACGCCGAGGCGCTTCAGCCGCTCGAACGTCTCGAGCGTGTCGGCGACGTCTTCGATCAGCACGCGCTCGGTCATCTCGAGCTCGAGCGATTCGCCCGGCAGATCGTGCTCGCGCAGCGCGTCCTCGACGAGGTCGGCGAGGCTCTCGGAGAGGAGCTGGCGGTACGAGACGTTGACTGCGATGCGTCCGATCCCGATGCCCGTGTCGCGCCACTCGCGCATCTGCTTCAGTGCCTGGCGAATCACCCAGGCGCCGATCCGCACGATGTCGCCGGTGTTCTCGGCGTGCGCGATGAAGACGTCGGGCCGGAGCTCGCCGAGCATGCGGTTGCGCCACCGTAGCAGCGCCTCGGCGCCGACCGCGCGACGGCTCGCGAGCTCGACCTGCGGCTGCCAGCGAAGATACAGCTCGTTGTTGTCGAGCGCGCGGCGCAGCTGCGTCTCGATCAGCAGGCGGTCGGTCAGCTCGCGCGCGAGCTCGCGCGAGAACGGCTGCCACTTGTTGCGGCCGCGCCGTTTCGCGTCGTACATCGCGGCGTCGGCGTGGTTGATGAGCTGCTGGATCGTCGCGCCGTCCTCGGGATATTGCGCGAGACCGACCGACGCGGTGATCGTGAACTCCTCGCCCGCGTAGTCGAACGGCCGCGCGAACGCCGCCGTGATCCGCTCGGCGGTCGTGCGCGGGCCGCCCTCCTCGGTCCACGGCAGCATGACCATGAACTCGTCGCCGCCGAAGCGCGCCGCGAACGCGTCCGCGCCGACGGCGTCCCTGAGGCGCTGCGCGGCCGCGACGAGCAGACCGTCGCCGGCCGCATGTCCGAGCAGGTCGTTGATGACCTTGAATCGATCGAGGTCGATGTAGAGGAGCGCAGGCCCGCGGCCCGCGTTCGCCTCGTCGATCGCACGCGACACGGCGCGCAGCAGCGCGTCGCGGTTCGCCAGACCCGTCAGCGGATCCGTCAGCGCCTGGCGCCGCAGCTGCTCCTCCTGGACCTTGCGCAGGGTGATGTCCTGCACCGTGCCCGCTACGCCGCGCGTGGTGCCGCGATGCGTGACGCTACGCCCGATCACGCGAACCCAGCGGCGATGCCGGGCGATCGTCGCAATCCGGAGCTCGAGATCGAATGCGGGCCCACCCTGTCGCAGGTCGGCGATCGCCTGCTCGAGCCGCTCCGCGTCCTTCGGCACGAATGCCGCCACCATCGTCGCCCAGTCGACCGGCCGACCCGGCTCGATCTCGAAGAGCTTGTAGATCTCCTCGGTCCAGAGCAGCGTCGCGCTCTCGAAGTCGCGTTCCCAGCCGCCGATGCTCGACAGCGCCTGCGTCTCGCGGAACAGCTCGGACTGGCGCTTGAGCTCGGTCACGTCGCTGAACATCGAGATGACCTGGAACGGCTCGTCGTGGCCGTCGCGGAATTGCGGTACTGCCGTGACCGAGAACCAGCGATAGCCCGCGATGCGCGGGCTCGTCACACCGATCAGCGTCGATTCGACCACGCGCCGCGTCGCGAGCGCGCGCGGCCCCGGCAGTTGCTCCCACGACTTCGTGCGCCCGTCGGCGTCGACGTTGCTCCATTCCTCGCGGCGCACCACGCCGGAGATGAGCTCGGCCTCGCTGACGCCGAGGAAGCGTTCTGCGGCGGGGTTCGCCGAGACGATTGCGCCCTTCGCGTCCTGCACGAGGATGCCCTTGTCGAGCGTGTCGAGCAGCAACCGGTAGCGCGCCTCGGAGCTCTTGAGTGCGTCCTCGTGCTGCTTGCGCAGCGTGATGTCGCGCGCAATCGCGACGATGCGCTTCTCGTTCGCGTCGAGGAATGCGCTCGAATGGACCTCGACCGGAAACTTCGAGCCGTCGCCGCGCACGTTCTCGCGCTCGACCGTGACGGTCTGGCCGAGGCGGAACGTGCGCCAGACCTCGTCCATGTGGTCGGCCGGAAGCGTCGGGTTGAGGTCGTTGACCGTCAGCTGGCGCAGACGCTCGCGCGAGTAGCCGTAGACCCGGCACGCAGTCTCGTTCGCGTCGACGATGCGGCCGTTGCGGTCGTGCAGGGTGACGGCGTCGGGTACGGCGTCGAGCAGCGAACGGTACCGCGACTCGATCGCGTCGAGCTCGCGCAGCATGCGCTGGAGGTCGTGCTGCGCCTCGCGCAGATTCCGCGCCGGCTCGCCGGAAGGGTCCATCGCGGCGAGCGCCTCGGAGATCCGCGCGAGCGCGTGCTCGGCGACCTCGCGCGAGGTTGCGCGCACGTCGCGCGGCTCGTTCGCTTCGTTCCCCGTGCGTTTCATCGCACGCCCCGTGCCCGGTACCGATCGAGCATAGCACTCGAGCTGCGGGGCGACTGCTACGCGGGCGTCCTCGCAATCAGTGCATCGCAATGGGCGACGAGCGCCGCGTCGGCGGCGTCCGAGTCGACCAGCGCGGGCCACGCAGCATCGATGCGCCGCGCGAGCTCCGCATCGCGATCCGCCGCGACGGCGACCGCGCGCGCGGCGAGAGCCGAGGGCGCGGCGACGACGAGCGCATCGGCGAGCCCCGCGAGCGCGAGCATCGCGGCGCTCTGTCGGCCGCGCATGTGGCGCCCCGCACAGGTCACGACCGGGAGGCCGGCGCGCAGCGCGTCGAGCGTGGTGTTGCCCCCGGACCAGTGCAGCGTGTCGATCATGACGTCGCAGGCGGCATTGATCGCGAGGTAGCGCGCGCGGCTAGTCATCGGGAGGAACAGGAGCTGCGCGGGATCGGCGCCGCGTTCGATCAGCGCCCGCTCGAGACGCGTGCGCAGCGCACGCGTTGCGCCGCGGCGTTCGTTCTCGAACAGCACGATGCGGGCGACGCGATCGTTGCGCGCGACGGCGGCGATCACCGCGTCGTTGTCGGGATGAATCTTGAACGCCGACTGCGGCACGAGATAGAGGCGGCCGCGGTCCGGCAGACCGAGCGCCGCACGCTCGTATCGCGGCGGCGCGGGTGGCGCGCGGTAGCGCGTGCCGAGCCCCGGTAACGCGAGCGATCGCTCGCGGTAGTGCGCAGCGGCATCGCGCGGCTCCATCGTCGCGCAGGTGAAATACGCGTCGATCGTGGGGAGCCCGGTCGTCACGGGATGTCCCCAGGCACAGCACTGGACCGGCGCGAGCCTAAGCGTCGCGAGCGCGAAGGTGCGTGCGTCCATGCCGAGCTCGGGATAGAGCACGAGCTCGGGACGCGCGGCGCGGATCGCCGCCGCGTCGCGCTCGAGCGGGCCATCGAGGCGCGTCAGCGAGCTCGCGGCGGCGGCGATGCGTTCGGTCGTCGCGTCGTGCAGCGAGCCGAGCGCGAACGCATCGACCACGTAGCCGGCCGCGACGAGCACGTCGATCCAGTGGGCGAAGTACGCGCCGACCGTCGATTCGCGCAGGAACGACGACACGACGGCGATGCGTCGCCGGCCGGTGCGTGCGGGCCGCTCGGCATGCTGCGGGGCGAAGACCGCCGCCGCGCGCGCCGCGACGTCGCCGTAGCGCGACTGCAGCGCGCGATCGTCCTCGCCGTGGTACGCGAGCAGGAAGTTCGTCCACTGGATCTGCTCGAGCGCGGACTCGCAGCGCGCGAGGTGCGCGACATCGAGCTCGGCATCGAGCTCGGCGAGAGCGCCGGCGTAGCGCGTGCGGGCACGCGCGATCGCCGCCGCGTCCTCGTGCACGGGCGACAGCGCGAGGCGCTCGCCGATCACGCCGCGGAGCGATGGTGCGCGTATGCCGCGCCCGCCGAGTGCGGCGGCGCGCGCGTATGCCTGCCGGGCGGCGTCGATCGCACCGTGATCGGCGAGCACCGCGGCGGCGCTGAGCGCCGCCGTGATCGAGTCGGTGCGTGCAAGCGCGGCGAGCGCGATCTCGTCGAGCCCGGCGTTCGCGGCCGCGAGCGCGACGCGCGGGGCGAGCTCGGCATCGGCGCGCGACGCAACGGCGCGCAGCGATTCGACCGCAGTGTTTCGCGTGGCATCGAGCGCGATCTCCGCCGCGGCGAGCTCGAGCGCGAGCGCGTCGTCCCGCGGCGCGAGCGCGGCGGCCCGGGACAGGAGCGCGACTGCGCTCGCATCGTCGCCGTCGCGCCGGGCGGCGAGCGCGCGGTTGTACAGCGCCTCGACGTTGTCGGGCCAGAGCGCGAGCGCCCGATCGTACGACGCGCACGCCGCGGCGGCGTCCTGCGCGCGCGTTCCGAGGTTGTTGAGCGCCGCCGACAGCATCCGCGCGAACTGCGCGTGCGTCGGATGGCGCGCATGGAGGCGCTCGAGACCCGCTACCGCGTCGGCGGTCGAGCCCGCACGCGTCGCGGCGTTGACGTAGAGGATCAGCGTCTCGTCGGCGTCCTGTTGCGCGAGCGCGTCGCGTGCGAGCGCGAGCGCGCGTGTGAAATCGCCGGCCGCGTATGCGTCGCGAGCCGCCGCGAGCGCTTCGGCGTCAGACATCGAAGCAGCTTCGTCAGGCCGCAGCCGCGCGCGCGACGCCGGCACGCGCGAGCTTCGAGGCCGGCTCGCGCCCGAGCACGCCGCTGATCCAGCGCGCGGTCTCGATCAGCGCCTCGAGATCGACGCCGGTCTCGAGCCCCATGCCGTGCAGCATGTAGACGACGTCTTCGGTCGCGACGTTGCCGCTCGCGCCTTTCGCGTACGGGCAGCCCCCGAGCCCCGCGACCGATGCATCGACGACCGCGACGCCGAGCTCGAGGCAGGCGTAGAGGTTCGCGAGCGCTTGGCCGCGCGTGTCGTGGAAGTGCACGGCGAGCGCGCGCATCGGCACCTCGTCGGCGACCGCCGCGAGCATCGCTTTCGCCTTCGCGGGCGTACCGACGCCGATCGTGTCGCCGAGCGAGATCTCGTAGCAGCCCGCGACGTGCAGCGCACGCGCGACACGCACGACGTCGGCGAGCGGCACATCGCCCTGGTACGGACAGCCGAGCACCGTCGAGACGTAGCCGCGGACGGGGATCCCGCGCTCGCGTGCCAGCTCCATCACGGGCGCGAAACGCGCGAGCGATTCCTCGATCGATGCGTTGATGTTCTTGCGGTTGAAGGCTTCCGACGCCGCCGTGAACACCGCGATCTCGTCGACGCCGACGTCGAGCGCACGCTCGAAGCCCTGCATGTTCGGCACGAGCACCGGGTAGCGCACGCCTTCCTTGCGCCGGATGCCGCGATAGACCTCGGCCGCATCGGCGAGTTGCGGTACCCACTTCGGCGAGACGAAGCTCGTCGCCTCGACGGTGCGGTGGCCGCACGCCGTGAGCCGGTCGATCAGCTCGATCTTCGCGGCGGTCGGAACGATCTGCTGCTCGTTCTGCAGCCCGTCGCGCGGGCCGACCTCGACGATGCGAACGCCGCTCATTCGCGTGCCTTGCGCTTGCGCACGCGCTGGATTTCGCGGTCGAGGTCGCGGCGCTTCGCGCCGATGCGCTGCATGCGTATGCCCGAATCGCGGCCGAAGATCGGCTCGTCCGCGAGGACCGTCCTGATCGCGGCGGCATCGCCGCTCAGCGCGTTCCAGCCGGAGTCGCGGCCGGTCCAGTGGGTTTCGCCGGCGAGCGCGCCATTGACGATCAGTGTCGCGACGCGACGATGATCCGGCGCGTGCAACACGATGCGATCGCCCGAGCGCGACCACCGGAACGGCCACCAGCCGCCGCTCGGCTGGTCGTCGTCGGCGTCGAGCTCGACCGCGTGCGCGACCTCCGAGTGCTCGAACAGCGCGAGGCCCGGCGCGAAGCGCGGCTTGAGCTTCCACTCCTGCAGTTCGTCCCGCTTGACCTCGACCAGCGTCACGACACACGCCTCGTCGACGAACGCGCCGGCGTCGCTGCGCTCGCCGTCCTCGTCGATGCCGATCCAGGCGCCGGGCCATTCCTCGGGGCACGCGACGCCCGCACCCTCGGGTAGGTTCTCGACGACGGTCATCTGGCAGCCGGCCAGCACCATCGCGCCACACAGCATCAGGACAAGACGGATCATGCGGGTTCACCCAATCGGACCAGCACGGCATCGGCCTCGACGAAATCGCCGGGCTTCGCCTGCACGGCGGAAATGGTGCCGGCGCGCGGCGCGCGCAAGGTCAGCTCCATCTTCATCGCCTCCATCACGACGAGCTCGGCGCCTTCGGCGACGGTGGCGCCGGTCTCGGCGCGCACCGTGACGATGCGGCCCGGCATCGGCGCGAGCACGCGATCGGCGCCGGAGGCGGCGACCGCCTCGAACGCGAACGGCTCGACGCGTTCGAAGCGCGTGCGCCGCGTGCCGTCGTGCAGCGTCACGGTGCGACCTGCGCGATCGACGCGCCAGCGCCGACCCGCGCTGTCGAACTCGCCCGACAGCCATTCGCCGTCGAGCCGCGCATTCGCGACGTGGTGCTCGACGCCATCGAACGCGACGCGGTAGCGCCCGTCGTGACCGTGCGCGGCGAGCTCGTATCGACGATCACGCCAGGTGAAGCACTCGAGCCGCTTGCCCTCGTGGCCGAGCCGCCACGCGTCAGCGCGCGCCCACGGCGAGTGCGGATCCGGTCCGCTACGCGCGTCGGCGATTGCGCGCGCTTCGTCGATCAGCAGTGCCACGGTCCCGGCCGCGCAGAGCGTGGCGGCATCGGGCGGCGAGGGTGCCGGCAGCACCTCGTCGAGATGACGGTCGAGGTAGCTCGTGTCGATGCGCCCTTCGACGAAAACCGGATGCCGCACGAGACGCTCGAGGAACTCGACGTTGCTCTTCGGTCCCGCGATCGCGCAGGTGGCGAGCGCGTCGCGCAGTCGCGCGAGCGCGCGCGGGCGGTCTTCGTCCCACGCGATCAGCTTCGCGATCATCGGGTCGTAGAAGATCGTGACCGTATCGCCTTCGACCACGCCCGAATCGATGCGCACGTGCGGCGAGGGTGCCGGCAATGCGAGACGCTCGAGCCGGCCGCTGCCCGGCAGGAATCCCTTCTCGGGATCCTCGGCGTAGAGCCGCACCTCGATCGCGTGGCCGTTCGCGCGGATCTCGTCCTGCGCCCGCGGCAGTCTTTCCCCGGAGGCCACGCGCAGCTGCCATTCGACGAGATCCTCGCCGATCGTCATCTCGGTGACCGGATGCTCGACCTGCAGCCGCGTGTTGATCTCCATGAAATAGAACGCACCGTCGGGCGCCACGATGAACTCGACCGTGCCGGCGTTGGTGTAGTCGATCGCGCGCGCCGCCGCGACCGCGGCCGCGCCCATGGCCGCGCGACGTTCCGGTGTCAGGAACGGCGAGGGCGTCTCCTCGATGACCTTCTGGTAGCGACGCTGCGCCGAGCACTCGCGTTCGTTGAGGTGGATCGTCGCGCCGTGCGCGTCGGCGAACACCTGGAACTCGATGTGCCGCGGCGATTCGACGTAGCGCTCGAGCAGCACGCGGTCGCGTCCGAACGCGTTCTTCGCCTCGCGCTGGCACGACACCAGCGCATCGGCGAACTCCGCGGCCGAGCGCACGATGCGCATGCCCTTGCCGCCGCCGCCGTGCGCGGCCTTGATCATGAGCGGGAATCCGACTTTCCCGGCTTCGCGCGCGAGCGCCTTCGGTTCCTGATCCTCGCCGGTGTAACCCGGCACGACCGGCACGCCGTGCTGCTGCATCAGGAGCTTTGCGCCGGCCTTGGAGCCCATCTTGCGGATCGACGCCGCACGCGGGCCGATGAAAACGAGACCCGCGCGCTCGACCGCATCGGCGAAGTCGGCGTTCTCCGAGAGAAACCCGTAGCCCGGATGAATCGCCTGCGCGCCGCCGCGCTTCGCAGCTTCGATGATCGCGTCGCCGCGCAGATACGAGTCGGCCGGCCGCGGCCCGCCGATCGGGTACGCCTCGTCGGCGAGCCGCACGTGCTGCGCACCGGCGTCGGCTTCCGAGTACACCGCGACGGTCGCGACCCCGAGCCGACGACAGGTGCGGATCACACGGCACGCGATCTCGCCGCGGTTGGCGATGAGGATTCTGGCGAACATGGTCGCGAAGTCTACCGGCATGCCCGCCGACGCTTTGCGCCCGCCGCGCCGCATGCGAGAATTCGCGGGCACGTGCAGGGGGTAGGAATGTCGCTTCGAAGGACGGTGACTGCGGTCGCCCTGGGTTTCTGCGCGCTCGTCGCGCACGCGACGGCCGAGGCGCGCGTTCGCACGGTCGAGATCGGAGAAGCGGTCGAGCTGGGCCCCGACGAGGGTCTCCTGATCGCGGCGATCGATACGGACATCGGCTTCAACTATGCGGAGATCCGTGCGGGCGGCACCGGTCTGGGCGGAGAGCGCATCGACGCGGTCGAGCCCGGGCGGCGCATCGTGCTACTCGCCGCGAGCGCGGGGATGTATCGGTACGGCAAGCTCGAGACGGGGTCGTCGCTCGGGAACATCATGTCCTCGCGCTACTACTACGATCTCGGCGACGACGCGCGGTACCGGTGCCGGGTCGAGGCGCGCACCATCAACTACTGCGGCGATCTTCGCGCGAGATTCGCGGGTGGCAGCCGGACCGTGTTCGCGCTGCGCAACCGAAGCGCGGCAGCGATCGCCGAGGTCGACAAGCGCTTTCCGAAACTTCGTTCGCGATATGCGTTCCGCTATCGCGGCCGCTACGCCGACCCGTACCCCGACTGGCTCGCAACGCTCGAGCGCTCGGCGAAGCCGGCGGCACTGCCCGACGAACTGCCCGAAAGCGGACGAACCGACGCCCTTGCGGCGCGCGAGCTGTTCAAGGCGGCCCGCATCCGCTCGATGTCGATCAATCCGTCGGGATCGCTGCTGCTCGAGCGCGGCTACCTCGGCACCGAGCACATCGTCTCGGTGATCGACGTCGCCTCAGGAGCTGCAATTGACGCCTACCGCGGTCCGCAGGAGCCGCTTTCGGCGGCGTGGTCGGGCAACCGCAGCATCGTGCTCGAGTTCGAGGGCGCGGGCGCAGCCCGCAGCGCGATCGTCGCGAAGTCGACACACGTGCCGGGTTCGGTGCCGATCGTGCGCGCAATGTCCGTGCCGTTCGATGGCTACGTGATCGATCCCCTGCCGGGAGACGAAGACCACATTCTGTTCTCGCGCTACGACACCGATCGCGGCTTCGGCCTCTATCGACTCGACATCTCCGGGAAGAGAATCGCGAGCACGCAGTTCGATCACAAGACGCGCGTCGGGTCGCACGTGAAGGGCGTCCCGCAATGGCTGACCGATTCGCGCGGCGAAGTGCGGGCGATCCTGAGCACGGACGACGACGTGACCACGCTCGAGCTCGTCAAGGAGGGCCGTGTCGAGCGGATCGAGCGCGGCCCCGACGACGAGGCGTTCCGCGCCGTGTCGTTCGACGAGCGCACCGGCGATCTGTTCGTGATCACCAACCGCGGTCGCACGTTCGCCGAACTGTGCCGCTTCAAGCCCGGCGCCGCACAGCCGCTGACCACGGTGCTCGCGGTCGAAAACGTCGACGTCGTGGCGGCTGCGACGACCTCGTCGGGCGACGTGATCGGCGTCCACTACTACCTCGACGGCCGCGCGGGGATGCGCTTCCTCGACCAGGGTCGACACCGCGTGCATGCCGCCCTCGAGAAGGCATTTCCCGACGCGCAGGTCGTGCCGATCGATCGCTCGCGGGACGAGCGCCTCACGGTGGTGCGGGTCGATGGGCCGACGCGTCCGCCGGCGTTCTATCTCCACGACCGCGACAAGCGCGCGATCGAGCTGCTCGGCCACGCCTACCCGGCGCTCGCCGATCGGGCGTTCGTCGCGCCGAAGCGCATCGTCGCGAAGGCGGCGGACGGGCTCGAGATCGAAGCGTTTCTGTTCGCGCGTGCCGACGGGCGCGACGCCCCGCTGGTCGCGATGCCGCACGGCGGGCCGATCGGCGTTTTCGACGTGCAGCACTTCGATCACGAGGTCCAGTATCTCGCGACGCGCGGGTACGCGGTCTTGCAGGTCAACTACCGCGGTTCCGGCGGCAAGGGTCGCGCTCTGCTCGACGCGGGGCTCCGGGCGGCGGGACGCGAAATCGAGGAGGACGTCGTCGCGGCAATCGACCTTGTGCTGACGCAAGGTGGCCTCGATGCGAAGCGCGTCTGCATCGCAGGGGCGAGCTACGGCGGCTACTCGGCGCTGCGTTCCGCGATGCGTTGGCCCGAACGGTTCCGCTGCGCGGTCTCGATGTCGGGCGCGACGGACCTGCCGCTGCAGTTCACGGGCAGCGACACCGCCGACGACGATCGTCTGATCGCACTGCGTGGACGCTGGATCGGCGATCCGGTCAAGGATGCGGACGAGCTCCGGGCGCTGTCGCCGCTGTACGCGGAGCACCCGATCGCGGTACCGGTGCTGCTGGTGCATGGAACCGAGGATGACCGCGTACCGTACGAACACTCGGCACGATTCAAGCGCGTGCTCGAGCTGCGCGGAACCCCGGTGCGCCTCGTGACGCTCGAAGGCGAGGGCCACGCGTACGAGTCGCTGGAGGCCAAGGCGACGGCGTGGGAGACGTTCGAGCGATTCCTCGGCCAGCACCTCTCATCGGCGGCGGCCCACTAGTCGCGGATCCACGCCGGTTTGCGCTTGTCGAGGAACGCGCTCAGACCGTCCTGGCCCTCGGTCGAGACCCGCAGCCGCGCGATCAACGCCGCGTTCTCCTCATCGACGAGCCGCCGGCGATCGACGATGCGCCCGCCGACGCGCAGCGCGAGCGCCTTGGCCTCCCGCACCGCGATCGGCCCGGCCTTCGCCAGCGCCGCGAGCTGCGCACCGAGCGTCGCGTCGAGCTGATCCGGAGCGACCGCTTCGTGCACGAGACCGATCTCGCGCGCGCGCGCCGCGTCGAACGTCTCGCCAGTTTGAAAGTACCGCAGCGCGTGCCGCGCACCGATCGCGTCGATCACGTACGGCGAAATCACCGCAGGCACGAGCCCGAGCTTCACCTCGGTGAGCCCGAACTTCGCCTCGGTCGACGCGATCGCGATGTCGCAGCACGCGACGAGGCCGACACCGCCACCGAACGCGTTGCCGTGCACGCGCGCGAGCGTCGGCTTGGTGACGAAGGCGAGGGTGCGCATCAGCTCCGCGAGCTTCAGCGCGTCGGCTCGGTTGTCCTCCTCGGGCGCGGCTGCCATGCGCCGCATCCATGTCATGTCCGCACCGGCCGAGAACGAGGGACCGACGCCCGAGAGCACGATCGCCTGCGCGTTCGGCTCGCGCTCGAGATCGAGCAGCGCGACGGTCAGCTCGCGGATCAGCTTGTCGTCGAATGCGTTGTGGACTTCGGGCCGGTTGAGCGCAACCGTCGCGACCTTGCCGAGCTGCGTGATGGTGATGTGGGACATGGATCGCGTCACATCCGGAACACGCCGAAGCGCTGCTTCTCGATCGGCGCATTGAGCGCGGCCGAAAGCGCGAGCCCGAGCACGCGCCGCGTATCGACGGGGTCGATCACGCCGTCGTCCCAGAGCCGCGCAGTCGCGTAGTACGGGTTGCCCTGGCGTTCGTATTGCTCGCGGATCGGCGTCTTGAACGCATCTTCCTCGTCCTTCGACCAGGATTTGCCCGAGGCCTCGATGCCGTCGCGCCGCACCGTCGCGAGCACGCTCGCGGCCTGCTCGCCGCCCATCACGGAGATGCGCGCGTTCGGCCACATCCAGAGGAAGCGCGGCTGGTAGCCGCGTCCGCACATCGCGTAGTTCCCCGCGCCGAACGAGCCGCCGATGATCACGGTGAACTTCGGCACGTGCGAGCACGCGACCGCGGTCACCATCTTCGCGCCGTCCTTCGCGATGCCGGCGTTCTCGTACTTCTTGCCGACCATGAAGCCGGTGATGTTCTGAAGAAACACCAGCGGGACGTCGCGCTGGTTGCAGAGCTCGATGAAATGCGCGCCCTTGAGCGCCGATTCCGCGAACAGGATGCCGTTGTTCGCGACGATCCCGACCGGATAGCCGTGGATGTGCGCGAAACCCGTCACCAGCGTCTTGCCGTAGCGCGGCTTGAACTCGTGGAAATCGGAGCCGTCGACGATGCGTGCGACGACCTCGCGGATGTCGAACGGGATGCGCGTGTCTCGCGGCACGATGCCGTAGATCTCCTCGGCCGGGTACTTCGGCTCGACCTGCTCGCGCAGCGCGAGCGGGACGTGCTTGGCGCGATTGAGATGGCGCACGATCGAGCGCGCGGTCTGCAGCGCGTGCTCGTCGTTCTCGGCGAAATGGTCCGCGACACCCGAGACCGACGTGTGCACGTCGGCGCCGCCGAGTGCTTCCGCGTCGACGACCTCGCCGGTCGCGGCCTTCACCAGCGGCGGGCCGCCGAGGAAGATCGTGCCCTGTTCCCGGACGATGATCGTCTCGTCGCTCATCGCCGGCACGTACGCGCCACCCGCGGTGCACGAGCCCATCACGACCGCGATCTGCGGGATGTTCTGCGCCGACAGCCGCGCCTGGTTGTAGAAGATGCGGCCGAAGTGGTCGCGATCGGGGAACACCTCGTCCTGCAGCGGGAGGAAAGCACCGCCGGAGTCGACGAGATAGATGCACGGAAGGCGGTTCTCGAGCGCGATCTCCTGCGCGCGCAGGTGCTTCTTGACCGTGACCGGAAAGTACGTGCCGCCCTTCACCGTCGCGTCGTTCGCGACGACGAGCACCTCGCGGCCGTCGACGCGTCCGATGCCCGCGATGACGCCGGCGCACGGCGCCTGTTCCTCGTACATGCCTTCGGCTGCGAGCGGCGCGATCTCGAGGAACGGCGAGCCCGGATCGAGCAGCGCGCGGATGCGCTCGCGCGGCAGCAGCTTGCCGCGCTCGACGTGCTTCTGCCGCGCCTTCTCACCGCCGCCCTGCGCCGCGTGCGCGAGCCGCTGCTTGAGCTCGTCGACGAGCGCGCCCAGGTGCGCCGCGTTGGCCGCGAACTCCGGCGCGCGCGCATCGACGCGCGATTCGATCACGGGCATCGGAAAGTCTTCGCAGGGAACCCGCGGTGATTATGGCAGGGAGCGCGAAGGGGTTTGCTTGATGCGCTGACGGTGGAAGTCACTGTGGGAGGGGCGGGAGCCCCGACAGCGCCGCGCTTCGGTCGCAGCGCCACCCTGTCGGGGCTTCCGCCCCTCCCACAGTGACTTCCACAGGTGGGCGCGAGAATCGCGCCGCGCAAACAACGAAGGCGCCCTCGGGCGCCTTCGCTGCGAAACCAGTCCGAACGCGCTGCGCGCTTCAGTCCTTCCTTTCTTCCTCAGCTTCCTTGCGCGCTTCTTCGGCTTCCTGCGCCGCTTCGGCCGCGACGTTCGAAGCCGCAGCCGCGGTGGCTTCCGCCGCCTCGGCCTTGCCTTCCTCGTACGCGGACTGGATCGGGTCCGCCGCCGCGTCTACTGCCGCTGCCGCTTCACCGGCCGCTTCGGCCGTTGCCGCTGCCGCTGCTTCCGCGCTCTCTTCGACGGCCTGACCCGCCGCCTGCGTTGCTGCCGCCGCCGTCGCCGCAGCCTTCTCGCGCGCTGCCTCGGCCTCCGCGGCTTCCTGCTGCGCGGCCGGCGTTTCGTTCTTGCACGCGGCAAGCGTGAACGCCGCGCAGAGCGCCATTGCCAAGAGATTGAAACGCTTCATCGTGTACTCCTCCGGAAGAGCCCGTTTGTGAACCGCCTGAGCAATCTCGGGCAGGGGCTAGGCGAAGTCAAGCATATGCCGTGCCGACCTCAGGCGAGCTCGATCGCAAGCGCGGTCGCCTCGCCGCCGCCGATACAGAGGGATGCGACCCCACGCCGACCCCCGCGCGCCTTCAGCGCGTGGATCAGCGTGACCACGAGCCGCGCCCCGCTCGCACCGATCGGGTGACCGAGCGCGCAGGCGCCACCGTGCACGTTGAGCTTATCGTGCGGAATGCCAAGCTCGCGCATGGGCGCCATTGCAACACACGCGAACGCCTCGTTGACCTCGAACAGGTCGACGTCGGCGACCTTCCAGCCGACCTTCTTCAGCAGCTTCTCGATCGCGCCGACCGGTGCGGTCGTGAACCACTCCGGCGCCTGAGAGTTCGTCGCGTGGCCGACGATCCGCGCGAGCGGCGCGAGCCCGCGCTTCGCGGCATCGTCGGCGCGCATGAGCACCGTCGCGGCGGCGCCGTCGGAGATCTTCGACGAGCTCGCCGCCGTGATCGTGCCGTCCTTCTTGAACGCGGGCCTGAGCGTAGGAACTTTCGAGAGATCGCACTTCGCCGGCTCCTCGTCGCTCGCGATCTCGACCTTGCCCTTGCGCCCTTCGACCGTGACCGGCGCGATCTCGGCGGTGAACTGTCCCGACTGCAGCGCGGCGATCGCGCGCTTGACCGACTCCGACGCGAATGCGTCCTGCTCCTCGCGCGTGAACGCGTATTTCGCCACGCACTGCTCACCGAACACGCCCATGGCCTGCTTGTCGTACGGATTCACCAATCCGTCCCACGCCATGTGATCGACCGCCTCGAAGTTGCCGTACTTCGAGCCGGTGCGGCTGTTCGGGATCATGTGCGGCGCGTTCGTCATCGACTCCATGCCGCCCGCGACGACGACCGCGGCCGAGCCGGCCTTGATGAGATCGTGGCCCAGCATGATCGCCTTCATGCCCGAGCCGCAGACCTTGTTGATGGTGGTGCAGCCGGCGCTGGTCGGAATGCCGGCACCGATGGCCGCCTGACGCGCGGGGGCCTGGCCGAGGTTCGCGGGCAGCACGCAGCCCATGAAGACCTCGTCGACGTCCGCGGGCTGCACGCCGGACTGTTCGAGCGCAGCGCGCACCGCGGTGGCGCCGAGCTGCGTCGCCGGTACGCCGGTGAATTGGCCGAGCAGCGATCCGATCGCCGTGCGCTTCGCACCGACGATGACGACGGGGTTGTCCATGGTGGTCTCCGGTCCGGAACGTCGAAGCGAAAATTATTGCAGTGCGACAAAGCGCGCGCCAGTCGGACGTTGGTCGAGCCCGCGCCGTTCGTGTCGCCTCCACGTCTTTGCGCTAGCCTCCGGGAATGCAAGGGGGAACCGCGACGGCATCGCGGCGATGGCGCGCGGCGCTCGCGAGCCTCGCGTTCGCGTGGGCCGGCGTCGGGGCTGCATCCGACCGCGCGGTCGAGTACGTCCGCTTCCGCAACTACACCGGCGACGACGGCCTCTCGCAGCTGACCGTCCGCGCGATCGCGCAGACCACGCCGGGCTATCTCTGGTTCGGCACGCAGGACGGACTCAACCGGTTCGACGGCTACACCTTCCGTGTCTACCGCCACGACGGCGCCGACGCGAGCTCACTGCCCGACAACCACGTGTTCGCGCTCGCCGCGACGCGCGACGGCGGTCTCTGGGTCGCGGGGCAAACCGGCGGGCTCGCGCGCTACGACCCGCTGCGCGACGCGTTCGTGCGCTACGCCGGCGCTTCGGGTACCGACGGCGCGCCGGCGAGCGACCGCATCACGGCGCTCGCGGTCGACGGCGCCGGCGCGCTGTGGCTCGGAACGCGCGAGGGCATCGTGCAGCGTCTGCCCGAGGGCGAGGGCAAGCGCTTCGAGACCGTCGACCTCGGCGTCGCGCGCGGCGGTCCGGTGCGCGCGGTGCTGCAACGGGCCGACGGCAGCATGCTGATCGGCGCCCAGCATGGGCTGTGGCCGTGCACCGCGGACGGCCGCTGCGGGGCGTCCTGGCGGGTCGAAGACGAAACGCCGGACGTCTTCGCGCTCGCCGAATCCGGCAGCGGCGAGATCTGGGTCGCGACCGCGGCCTCGGGCCTGGTGCGGTATTCGGCCGACGGCCGCGCGCTCGCGCGCGTGCGCGGCGGCGAAGGCGGCGGCGACGGGCTCGCGCACGACGACACGCGCGCGCTGCTGTTCGACCAGCGCGGGCGCCTCTGGGTCGGGACCGATCGCGGCTTGTCGCGCTTCGAGTCGGTCGAAGGACCGGTCTCGACCTGGGTGCACGAAGCCGCGGTCGACGACAGTCTCACCTCGAACCGCGTCTACGCGCTGTTCGAGGGCCGCGAGGGGCAGATCTGGATCGGCACGTGGCTCAACGGCGTCAGCGTGTTCGACCCGCGCACCGAGGCGTTCGGCGACTTCGCGACCGATCCCGACAACCCTCGAGCGCTGCCGACGCCTGCCGTGCGTGCGGCGACGGCGGATGCCGACGGCACGCTCTGGTTCGGCCTGCTCGAAGGCGGCGGTCTCGTGCACTTCGATCCGGTGCGCGGCGTGATCGCGCGCTACACGCACGATCCCGAGCGCGGTGAAAGCCTCGCGAGCAACAACGTCCAGTACGTCACGCGCGCACGTGACGGCGCGCTCTGGATCGGCACGAACGGCGGCGGTCTCGATCGCCTGCGTCCCGACGGTGGCTTCGATCACTTCCTGCCGGTGCGCGGTGACGGCGGAAGTCTCGGCGGGCTCGCGGTGTTCCATGTCGAGGTCGACCGCAGCGGCACGCTCTGGGTCAGCCTCGACGGCGGCGGCCTCGACATGCGATGCGCGCGCTGCAGCGGCTTCCGACACTTCCGGCCCGATCCGGACGACCCGACAGCGATCGGCAGCAGCACCGTCAGCACGGTGTTCGAAAGCTCGGGCGGCGAGCTCTGGGTCGGGTTGCGCCCGGGCGGGCTGGCGCGCTTCGATCGCGTCACGAAGGCGTTCGAGCACTTCCGCGCCGACCCGTCGCGGCCCGGCTCGCTGAGCTCGGATTCGATCACCGTGATCCAGGAGTCGCGCGACGGCACGCTCTGGGTCGGCACGCAGGGCGGCGGTCTCAATCGCATGGTGCGCGCGACGGACGGCGCGATCTCGTTCCGCGCGATCACGCGTCGCGACGGGCTCGGCGCCGACGCGATCGGCGCGATTTTCGAGGCCGAGGACGGGCGTCTCTGGCTCAGCACGACCGCGGGGCTCACGCGCTACGACCCCAAGACCGACACGATCGAGAACTTCTCGCGCCGCAGCGGCGCTCACATTTCGGGCTATTTCATTTCCTCGGCGGCGATGCTGCCCGACGGCAAGATGGTGTTCGGCGGCCTGCGCGGCGCGACGCTGATCGATCCCGCTCGCGTGCCGCCAGCGCCGGTGCTGCCGCCGCCCGCGATCACCTCGTTTCGCCCGATCCGCACGAGCCGCGCGCCGGTCGACATCGTGCGCGAGATCTCGGCGCGGTCCGGGCCGGCGCGCGTTGCGCTGCCGCCGGAGCTCAACGACTTCACGGTCGAGTTCTCGGCGCTGTCGTTCAGCGATCCCAACGCGATCCAGTACGAGTACCGGCTCGACGACTACGACCCGGGCTGGGTCCGCACCGATCCGACGCGGCGCTCCGCGACCTACACGAACCTGCCGCACGGCGCGTACACGTTCCGTGTGCGCCCGCGCATCAACGGCTCGGCGCCGGGACCCGAATCGGCGGTCGCGATCACGCTCGATCCGCCGCTGTGGCGCACGACCCCCGCGATGCTCGGGTACGCACTCGCCGGTGCGGTGCTGCTGTTCGCGATCGGCTGGCAGATTCGCGCGCGGCTGCGCGAGCGCGAGCAGGCGCGCCAGGCGATCGCCGACAGCGAGCAGCGCCTCAAGCTCGCGCTCTGGGGCGGCGGCGACGAGCTATGGGACTTCGACGTGGTGAAAGGCGAGGTCATGTACATCCAGCCGCTGCCGGCGCTCGCGCTGAACCGCGGCACCGGGCCGCACACCATTGCCTCGCTGACGCCGTTCGTCCATCCGGAGGACGTCAAGCTGTTCGGCGAGGCGCTCGCGGCACAGGTCAAGGGCGCGACCGAGCACCTCGACGTGACCTACCGCGCGAAGGCCTCGCACGGCGGCTGGATCTGGCTGCGCACGCGCGGCCGCGTCGTCGAGCGCGATGCGAACGGAAACGCGCTGCGCATGGTCGGCACGAACGACGATGTCGACACGCTGAAGCGGCAGGAGGAAACGCTGGCCGAGCTCAATCGCGAGCTCGAGCGCCGCGTCGTGGCGCGGACCTCGGACCTCTCGGCGTTGAACCGCGACCTGACGCGCACGATCGAGCAGCTCAAGCTCGCCCAGGACCAGCTGGTCGAATCGGAGAAGATGGCGGCGCTGGGCGGGCTCGTCGCCGGCGTCGCGCACGAGATCAACACGCCGCTCGGTATCGGCGTGACCGCCGCGTCGCACCTCGAGATCGAAACCAAGCGCATGGCGAAGCGCCTCGGCGACAGCGTCGCGACGCGTGAGGAGATCGAGGCCTACCAGCGCCAGGCGCACGAGGCGACCGAGATCATCCTGCGCAACTTGAGGCGCGCCGACAAGCTGGTGAAGAGCTTCAAGCAGGTCGCGGTCGATCAGTCGAGCGAGCAGAAGCGCACGCTCGATCTCGGCGCGTACCTCGAGGAGATCCTGACCTCGCTCGCGCCGGCGCTGAAGCGCGGGCGCCACACGATCGAAGTCCGCTGCAACGAGCGCGTCTCGATCGACACGTATCCGGGCGCGCTCTATCAGATCGTCGTGAACCTCGTGATGAATTCGATCACGCACGCGTTCGGCGGCGGCGAGGAAGGCAAGATCTCGATCGAGATCGCGCGCGGCGGCGACAGCGAGATCGAGATCGACTATCGCGACAACGGGCGCGGTATGACGGACGACGTCCGCCGCCGCGCGTTCGAGCCGTTTTTCACGACGCGCCGCGGGCAGGGCGGCTCGGGGCTCGGGCTGCACATCGTCTACAACCTCGTGACGCAGGTGCTGCGCGGGAAAGTCGAGCTCGAGAGCTCGCCCGGAAGAGGCGTGCGATTCAGGCTCAGGCTTCCGGCGCGCGCCGAACCGAGCGCGCCGCATTGAGCGCGATGCCGCGCCGCGTCGCCGCGCTCGCGCTGTGGGTCGCGGCGTCGGCGGCGGCCGGCGAGGCGCGCGGGCCCTCGTCGCGCGAAGCGCTGAACCTCAGGAGCTACGACCACGCGGTCGGCCTGCCGCACGACAACGTCCGCGCGATTGCGCAGGACCGCGACGGTTACCTCTGGTTCGGCACGCAGAACGGGCTCGCGCGCTTCGATGGACACGCGTTCCGGACCTACCTGCACGCGGACGACGACCGCCACAGCCTGCCCGACAACTACGTGATGGCGCTCGCCGCGGGCGACGACGGCGCACTCTTCATCGGCACCGCAACGGGCGGTCTCAGCCGATACGACCCGCTGCTCGAGCGCTTCGAGTCGTTGCGCGTGCTCGACGTGCCCGCGGGAGGAATGGAATGCACGCAGGTGCGCGCGCTCCACACCGATCGCGATGGTGTGCTGTGGGTGAGCTGCTTCGGCGAGGGCGTGCAGCGCCTCGACGCGACGCGCCGAGAGCTCGAGGATGCGCCGTTCGGCCGTCCCCCCGACCTGCGTGAAGTCCGCGTCTTCGCCGATATGCCGGACGGCAGCCTGCTGCTCGGCGCGACCGGGCTTTGGCGCTGGGACGGCGAGCAGCTCGCGCCGGTCTTGACGGAGACGGCGGGCGCGACGCGCATCAGTCCGCACGGCGTGCTGCACGACCGGCGCGGCGATCTCTGGGTGGGGCTGATCGATCAGGGCCTGCTGCGTCTCGCGCCCGACGGCGAGGTGCGCGCGCACTATCGCGACGGCACGCTTCCCGGTGACCGGATCCGTAGCGTGCGCGAAGCGCGCGACGGCCGCATCTGGATCGCGACGACCGCCGGCGTCGCGGTCTACCTGCCGGCCGAGGATCGCTTCGTGGCCCGTCCCGTCGACGCGCGGGATCCGACCGCGCCGGCGCAGGGGCCGCGCGCGTTGTTCGAGGATCGCGACGGACTGATGTGGATCGGTACGAGCGACGGCGGCGTCAGCATGTACGACCCCGCTTCGCGCGGCGTGCGTGTGTATCGATATCGCACGCGCGACGCCGAGGCTCTGCCGAAGACCGCGGTGGTGTCGGCGCTCGCGCTCGGCGACGGCAGCTATTGGATCGGGCTGCGCAGCGGTGGCCTGGTGCGCTTCGCGCCCGGCCGCGGTGTGCTCGAAAGCGCGCCGTCGGGTCCGTCCGGGCTTCCCGAAGATGAGGTGCTCGCGCTTGCGAAAACCGGCGACGGAAGTCTCTGGGCCGGCATGGCGACGCAAGGCCTCGTGCGGATTCCGCCCGACGGGGCACGGCCCGAACACCACGTGCACAAGGCCGGCGACGTCGCGACGATTCCCGCGAACCTCATCGAAACGCTGCACGTCGACGCACGCGACACGCTGTGGATCGCGACCGACGGCGGCGGTCTCGCGAGCCGCTGCAGCCGCTGCACGACGTTCGAGCGACACGACACCGACGCGGCGGGCGTTCCCGTCACGCGGGTCGCAACGACCGTCGTCTCGGCAGCGGACGGGACGCTCTGGGTCGGCTTGCTCGGCGGGCTCGTGCACCACGACCCGGCGCGGCGGCGCTCGATCGTGCATCGCGCCGATCCACGCGCCGACGGTCGCCTGAGCCACGACTTCGTCCGCGCGCTGCTGATCGACCGCGGCGGCACGGTCTGGGCCGGCACGCTCGGGGGCGGGCTCAATCGCGTCGTTCCGGAGCCGGGCGGCACGGGGTACCGCTTCGAGGTGTTTCGCGGCGACGCCGCCGCGCGGATCGACACGATCCACTGCATCGCCGAGGACGCGGAAGGTCTGCTGTGGCTCGGAACCGATCACGGCGTGCGGCGCTTCGACCCGCGCTCCGGTCGCGTGCGACCGTTCGCGCTGCTGTCGTATGCCGATGACGCGAACTACCGCGCGAACGCGTGTCTCAGCGACGCCGACACCGTCTACTTCGGCGGCACGCAGGGCCTGCTCGCGTTCGAGCCTGCGGCACTGCCCGAGCCGGGACCGATCGGCCCCGTGGTGCTCGACACGCTGTGGCTGTTCAATCAAGAGGTGCGGCCGTCGAGCGACGTCGCGACGTCGCCGCTGACGCAGAGCCTCAGTTCGACCGAACGCCTCGTATTCGACCACCGTCGTTCGGTCTTCGGCTTCTCGTTCGCGGCGCTCGACTTCCGCGATCCGGCCAGCGTCCGGTACCGCTATCGGCTCGACGGATTGCATCCCGGCTGGTTGCCGGTGCCGGCGGGTCAGCGCTATGCGAGCTTCTCGGGATTGCCCGCGGGCGACTACGTGTTCCGCGTCGAAGCCGCGCGCGGCGACAGCCGCACCGAGGCGCGGATCGGCGTCCGCGTCCTGCCGGCTCCGTGGCGATCGCCGCTCGCGTACGCGGGCTACGCGCTCGTCGCAGCGCTGCTGCTCGCGCTGCTGATCTGGCGGCTCCTCGCGCGCATCCGCTACGAGCGCCGCGTCGCCGCGACGATACGCGGGAGCGAGGAGGCGCTGCGCAAGCTCAACGAAGAGCTGGAGACGCGGGTCGAAGCGCGCACGGCCGAGCTCAGCGAGGCGAACGTCGAGCTGCGCGGAGCGCTCGAGCGGCTGACGCAGGCCCAGCGGCAGGCGGTCGAGTCGGAGAAGATGGCCGCGCTCGGCGGGCTCGTGGCCGGTGTCGCGCACGAGATCAACACGCCGCTCGGAGTCGCCGTCACCGCCGCCTCGCACCTCGACTCCGAGACCCGGCGCATCGCCGGCGCGGCGGGCGAGGGCGAGCCGACGCGCGCCGAGGTCGAGGCCTATCGAAGCGTGGCACGCGAGTCGCTCGACATCCTGCTGCGCAACCTCCGGCGTGCCGACAAGCTCGTGAAGAGCTTCAAGCAGGTCGCGGTGGACCAGGCGAGCGAGCAGCGGCGCGCGATCGACCTCGGCGTGTACCTCGACGAAACGCTGACTTCGCTTCATCCCACGCTCAAGAACACGGGCCACCGCGTGCGGGTCGAGTGCCCGCCCGGTCTCGTGCTGAGCACGTACCCCGGCGCGCTGTCGCAGGTCGTCGTCAATCTCGTCATGAACTCGCTCGCGCACGGGTTCGAGGGAATCGAGCACGGCGAGATCGTGATCGGCGTGCGGCGCGAGGACGGCGTCGTCGAGCTCGACTACCGCGACAACGGCCGCGGCATGAGCGAGGAGGTGCGTTGCCACGCGTTCGAGCCGTTCTTCACCACGCGGCGCGGGCAGGGCGGTTCCGGCCTCGGACTGCACATCGTCTACAACCTCTCGACCCAGGTGCTGCGCGGTCGCGCGCAGATCGAGAGCGCGCCGGGCGAGGGCTTCCGCTTCGTGCTCAGGTTTCCGGCCTAGACCAGCCGTTCACTCGTAGCCGTCGGCGAACACGAGGTTCGCGACGTAGGGCATGCCGTACGCCGTGCCGACGTCGCGCACGAGCACGCTCGCCTTCGTGCCCGACGCGGGAGCATCGCGTCGAGGCGCGCCGAGCGCCAGCGTGCCGGCGCGGATCGACACGGCGCTGCCGAACGCATCGCCCGCGGCGGGGTTGCTCGGCGGCACCGTGAGCGCGATGTCCTCGAACCAGCGCACCAGACCGCCCGGTGGTCGGTTCGCGCGGAACACATGCACGAGTCCCTGACCGTCGACGGGCGGACCGCTCGGTGACGAGTCGGCGAGCGGCGCGCCGATCACGAGCACGCCGCCGTCGGAGGCGACGGCGGAGCCGAACTTGTCGCCGATGCGCCCGACGGGTGCGACGACGGTCTGCTGCGGCGTCGCTGTGCCCGCCACGCTCACCGTGTAGGTTTCGACCACGCCTTGATCGAGGTTCGTAGTCGGGCCCGACGTGACGTCGTTGTCCGGCGCGCCGACCGCGAGATCGGTGCCGTCGAAAGCGACACTGGTGCCGAAGCGCGTCTGATCCGCCGTCGTGACCTTCGTGTCGCGAAGCTCGACGGTGTGGGGGACCATCAGCGCACCGTTCGGTTTCAGCACCTGCACGAGCCCGTGGTTCGGATCACCCGACGTGCTCGCGGCGCCGGGCGCGCCGACGGCGAGCTGCGTGCCCTCGAGCGCGAGCGCCGCGCCCCATTTGTCGCCGATCTGCTGGCCCGACGGCCGGGCGATGATCTGCATGATGTTCCACGCGCTCGTGCCCTTGCTGCCGGGCGGTGCACCGGTGCGTTCGTAGCGGATGACGCGGCCGGCGGCCTGGTCGTAGCTCGGCGCGCCGACGTAGAGCGTCGTGCCCGTTTCGGACAGCGCGACGGAGGTGCCGAGACGCGCGCGGAACGAGCTACCGAGATCGGGAATGCGAAGGACTTGTGTCCAGATTGCGCCCGAGCGCTCGAACACGTACGCCGTTCCGGCGTCGGTTTGCGGTCCCTGGTCGACACCCGGCGCGCCGATCGCAATGACGGTGCCGCTGGCGTTGGTCGCGACCGACATGCCGAACTTGTCGCCCGTGACGCCGTCGGCTGCCGCGATCGTCTGCCGCACGACGTAGCTGCCCGCGACCTTCTCGTACACCGTCACGATGCCCTGATCGGTGTTCGCGCCGACCTCGACGTTCGGGCCGCCGACGACGAGGAAGTTGCCCGCGGTCGCGACCGAGGTGCCGCGCTGGTCGTCGGCGCCGCCTTCGCTGCTGCTCCCCGACGAGCCGTCGATTGCAGCGCGCGTGTAGTGGAAAGCCGCACCCGAAGGATGTCCTTCCTGCGCGTTCAAGTATGCGCCGACGACGAACGCATCCGCTCCGGTCGCGACGCTGTGACCGTAGTAGTCCCCGACGGAGCCGTCATCGTTGCCGAGCTTCGCTCGCTCGGTCCAGACAGCACCCTGGCGCGTGAACACGTGCGCGGCGCCGCGCACGCTCGGTGGCGCGCCGATCAGCTGGACGAACGGCGCACCCGCGAGTATCGCGTCGCCGCTGATCGCGACTGCGTGCCCGAAGAAATCGCCCGGCGTGCTGTCGGCGGGAACGAGCTTCGGACCAGGCGACCAGCTCGCGCCGGCGCGCGTGTAGGTGTAGACCCCGCCCGCTCGCGCCGTGCTTCCGATGATCGAGCCGTCCGTCGCCGGTGCGCCGATCACGGCGTCTGCATCGGCGAGGGCAACGTCGCTCCCGAAGCGGCGATCGGCAAGTCCGTCGCTGGGTGTCAGGGTGGCCTCGAGGCTCCAGCTCGTACCGTCGCGCCGATAGACGAGCGCCGCGCCGGTGGTCATGCCGGCGATGCGGGCGGAGGGACATCCGGTCACGATGCGATCGCCGAACGCCGCGACGCTGCTGCCGCACGAAGCGTTGCTGCCGAGCACGTGCGTCAGCTGCTGCTGCGGGGCCCACGTCGTCGCGCCACGCACGTGGACGTGCACGATCTCGTCGGTGCCGATCGCGATCGTCGTGCCGGAGATCGAGACTCGCCCCGACACCGGGATCTTCGCGTCCTGCGACCAGGTGCCGCCGACACGATGAAACACGTAGACGCCCGGGCCTCCGCCCGGATCGGCGCCCGCGGTGGCGACGATGCGGTCGCCCGAGATCGCGACGAAATGCCCGAGCGTCGTCGCGCTGGTGGCCTGGCTCGCGGTCAGGCGCGCTTCGCGCACCCAGAAGCGGCCCGCGCGCACGTAAACGTGCAGGGCGCCGATCGTGCCCGTCGGCAGGTTGAACCCTTCCACCGGAGCGCCGACGACCATCCGGCTTCCGTCGACGGCGACAGCGTGGCCGTAGCGGCTCTCGATGCCCCCGTCGCGTAGCGTCTGCTCGGGCGGGATCGACGCCGCGTTCGCTGCGGTCGCCAGCAGCAGGCCTGGGGCGACTATTGAAGTCGGAAGGCGCATGGGCGATCTCCCCCTGAGGAGCTGCCTTCCGCCATCGTACTGCGCGCCGCGTGAGCGACGCGTCGAGTTGTCCTGCAGTCAGCCCGGCATGCGCCGCACCGCTGGCAGCGCCGCGTGCCCCGCGCCTGGCGTGAAGAAACTCACTCGAAGCCGTCGACGAACACGAAATTCGCGACGTACGGCATCGCGAAGCCCTGGCCTACGTCGCGCACCAGCGCAGACTGCTTCGGGCCCGATTGCAGGAAATCCCGCCGTGGCGCGCCGAACGCGAGCGTGCCGGCGCGGATCGCGACGGCGCTGCCGAACGCGTCGCCCGCGGCGGGATTGCTCGGCGGCACGGTGAGCGCGATGTCCTCGAACCAGCGCACCAGACCGCCCGGCGGTCGGTTGGCGCGGAACACGTGCACGATTCCCTGTCCGTCGACGGGCGGACCACTCGGCGCCGCGTCGGCGAGCGGCGCGCCGATCACGAGCACGCCGCTGTCGGAGGCGATGGCCGCGCCGAACTTGTCGCCGATGCGTCCTGTCGGTGCGGCAACGGTCTGCTGCGGCGTCGCCGTGCCTCCCGCGCTCACCGTGTAGGTTTCGACGACGCCCTGATCGAGGTTCATGGTCGGGCCCGACGCCACGTCGTTGTCCGGTGCGCCGACCGCGAGATCGGTGCCGTCGAACGCGACGCTCGTGCCGAAGCGCGTCTGATCCGGCGTCGCGACTTTCGTGTCGCGAAGCTCGACGGTGTGCGGCACGCCGCTGCTCGTCCGCAGCACCTGCACGAGCCCGTGGTGCGCGTCGCCGCTCGCGTTCGCAGCCCCGGGAGCGCCGACCGCGAGCATCGTGCCTTCGAGCGCGATCGAGGCGCCCCACTTGTCGCCGACGCGCGCGCCCGAAGGGCGCCCGTAGCCACCTCCGTACTGCCAGTTGGAGGTGCCCTTGGCCGTCGGCGGCCCCGCGGCGCGCGTGTAGACGAGCACCATGCCGCGCGCCTGGTTGCCCAGCGGCGAGCCGATGGCGACCGTCGCGCCGTCGTCGGACACGGCGACGGAGAGCCCCGTGCGCCCGTTGTGCCCGTCGGTACCAAGGATGCGCGTCGACTCCAGCCACGCGCTGCCGACACGCTCGTAGATGAAGCCCGTGCCGACCTCGAAGTTCGGCGGCGCGTCGACACCGGGCGCGCCGACGACGAGCGTGCCGCCGTTTGCGTTCGTCGCGACTGCGGTGCCGAACTTGTCGCCGCGGATGCCGTCCGGCGGGGTGAGAGTCTGGCGTTCGACCCAACTGCCCGCGACCTTCTCGTACACCGTCACGATGCCCTGGTCGATGTTGGCACCGACCTCGACATTCGGCGCGCCGACGAACATGAAGTCCCCGGCTGTCGCGATCGACGTGCCGCGCTGGTCGTCGGCGTTGCCCGCCGTCGAGCTACCGGAACCGGCCGTGGCGGCGCTGCGCGTGTAGTGGAATGCGGCGCCGTCCGACGTGCCGTTGAGCGTGCTGACGTAGGCGCCGACGATCGACGCGTCCGTCGCGGACGCCACGGTGAAGCCGAAGTAGCTGCCGCGCTCCGGCGTGTCCTCGACGACCTTCGCGACCTCGTTCCAGGTGCCCGCTGTGCGCACGAACGCGTGCGCCGCGCCTGCTTGCGTCGGCGCGCCACCGTTCAGACCGAGGAACGGCGAGCCGATCGTCGCGAAGTCGCCGCCAAAGGCGACGGCGATGCCGGCGTTGTCGCCGACTATGCCGTCGGTCGGCTGCAGCTTCTGGCCCTGGCTCCACGAGGTGCCGTTGCGCAGGAAGAAGTACGCCGACCCGCGTTGCGCTACGAACGTCGACGTCGCCGTGCCCGGCGCACCGACTAGCGCGTCGAGATCGCTCGCCGCGACCGACCAGCCGAAGCGCTGGTTGGCGGTCGGATCGGCCGCGAGCAGCGTGGTCTCGAGGCTCCAGACCGTGCCCTGGCGTCGATACACGAGCGCATTGCCGGCGAACTGCAGGGCGCCCCTCGCGGCGTAGGGGCACCCCACCAGCAGACGATCGCCGGACAACGCGATCTCGCGCCCACATTCGTCGCCGTTCGGCGGCGTGATCTGCTGCTGCAACGACCAGCTCGTCGCGTCGCGCACGAACACGAAGACGACTTCGGCGCCCGTGCCCGTGATGAAGCCCGAGAGCGCCGCAGTCGTCCCCGAGACGGCGACGTCGTAGAGCCCGATCGTGCTGGACGGGAAGAGCTTCGTGTCCTGCTGCCACGTGCCTGCGGCGCGGGAGAAGACGTATGCACCCGTGTTGCCGGCGGTGTCGGGGCCCGCCGACGCGATGATCCGGTCGGCCGACAGCGCGACGTGGCGGCCGAGCTGGGTCGAGTTCGTTGCCTGGCTCGCGACGAGCCGTGCTTCGCGCACCCAATGGTTGCCGGTTCGGGCGTAGACGTGCACGGCGCCGCCGCTCGGCACGGTATCGGACACGCGCTCGAGCGCCGCCCCGATCGCCATGCGGTTGCCGTCGATGGAGATCGAACGCCCGTAGTTGCTGCCGAATGCGCCGTCGAGCAGCGTCTGCTCCGGCGGGAGCGCGGCGAGGGGCGCGGCCGGCGCGCCAGCACACGCGAAGGCGAGCCACCGAGCGAGATGCCGCCCTTTCCCTCGCGGCAGTGACATCGCGCATCTCCACATGCGAGTCGTCCCGCGATCAGTCCGGAAGCATCCGCCTGACCGCCTCGGCCTTGTCCCAGTTCGCGATCAGAATGTCGACGAGCTGCGGATCGAACTTCACCCCGCGCTGCTGCAGGATGTAGATCCGGATGTCCTCCGACGGCCACGGCTCCTTGTAGCAACGCCGGCTGCCGAGCGCGTCGTAGACGTCGGCGAGCATCGTGATGCGCCCGCCGATGGGGATCGCCTTGCCCGCGAGGCCGCGCGGATAGCCCGAGCCGTCCCAGTTCTCGTGGTGCGACGCCGCGATCGACGCCGCGAGCTCGAGCAGCGGCTGGCGCGCGGTCGCGAGCATCTGATGTCCGAGCTCGGCGTGCTTGCGCATCACCACCGCTTCCTCGGGCGTGTGCTTGCCGGGCTTGTTGAGCACCGAGTCGGGGATGCCGAGCTTGCCGATGTCGTGCAGCGGCGCGGCGAAGCGCAGCGCTTCGGCCTCGCGGTCCGACAAGCCGTATTCCTTCGCGAAGAACTCGGCGAGCAGCCCGACGCGCTTGACGTGATTCGCCGTCTCCTTCGAGCGCGATTCGGCGGCGCCGGCGAGCACGCAGATCGTCTCGAGCTGCGCCTCCGAGAGCTCGCGGTTCAGGTGCAGGTTCTCGAACGCGATCGAGACGTTGGTGCAGAACACCTCGACGAGGCGGTAGTCGAGCTCGTCGAGCTTCCACGCCTCGCCGACGTAGAGCAGGCTCTCGGTACGGCGCGTGTCGACGAAGTGCAGCACGTAGTGGTCCTCGCGGAACACGTGCGCGCGATCCTCGTAGGCGGCGCGCAGCGAGGTGACCATGTGCGACGGCAGCTGTTCGTCGGCGTTGCGGTCGACGAAGCGCTCGTACTCGCCGCTCGCGGCGTCGATGTGGAAATGATCGGGCATCGTGCTCGGTGACGGCACGCGGCAGTACAGCGCGCCGCGCTCCATACCGAGCAGATGCGCGAGCTGGGAGAGCACCGCGGACGCGAACTCGTGGCTCTTCTCGTGCGAGAACACGTGCGCGGACGCCGCAATGACGCGCTCGAGCCCGCGTTTCGAAGCCTCGATCGTCATCATGTCGCGGTACGCCCGCAGCGCCGAGTAGAGCGTGGTCGAGAGCTTCTGCGCGGTGAGCTCGGTCTTTTCCTTGTAGTCGTTGATGTCGTAGTTCGCGATGACCTCGTGCTCGGGCGCGTGCCCGGGCTGGCCGGTGCGAAGCACGATGCGGATGAACGTATTGCGGAGCTCGCCGCGGATGTAGTGGACGAGCTCGAGCCCGGCCTGATCGGTCTCCATCACGACGTCGAGCAGCACGACCGCGATGTCGGGCTGATCGCGCAGCATCGCGCGGGCCTGGGCACCCGAGTGCGCGGAGAGGAACTCGATCGGGCGTTGTTCGAAACGGAAGCTCGACAGGACGAGACGCGTGACCTGATGGACCTCAGGTTCGTCGTCTACGATCAAGAGCTTCCATGGTGCCGGCGCCGAGCGCGCCGGCGGCGTGATCTCGTGGCGGTCCACCGCGACGCTCATGGCGTCACTCCCGCATCCCCTGTGGGGACTATATCTACCCCTATGTAAGGGATTTGGGAAGAGTGGTTCACCTGGACGAGGTTCCGAGCGCCGAGGGGGATGGTCCACAGCCCGTAGGCCGGAGTGAGCCGAAGGCGAAGTCCGGCTTACGGGCGCGACGGTGCCGGACCTCGCCGCGCTTTCGCGTGCCTCACTCCGGCCTACGATGGCTGTGTGCAGGGATACGATCCTCGCGGATCGCTTCGCGATTCAATCCGCCCCGGCGTACAGCTCGCGGCCGATCAGCATGCGTCGGATCTCGTTCGTCCCCGCGCCGATCGCATAGAGCTTCGCGTCGCGCAGGATCCGCCCGACCGGATACTCGTTGATGTAGCCGTTGCCGCCGAGCGCCTGAATCGCCTCGAGCCCGACCTGCACGGCCGACTCCGACGCGTGCAGCAGGCACGAGGCCGCGTCGATCCGCGACGCGCGCCCCGCGTCGTAGTCGCGCGCGACCTGGTACGCGTAAGCGCGCGAGGACTGCAACGCCGTGTACATGTCGGCGACCTTCGCCTGCATGATCCCGAACGTCCCGATCGGCTGGTCGAACTGGCGGCGCTCGCGCACGTACGGCAGCACCTCGTCGAGCGCCGCCTGCATGAGCCCGATCGGCCCGCCCGAGAGCACGAGCCTTTCCGTGTTGAGGCCGGACATCAGGATCTTGACGCCCTGGTTCTCCGTGCCGAGCACGTTCTCGAGCGGGATCTCGCAGTTCTCGAACACGAGCTCGCAGGTGTTCGAGCCGCGCATGCCGAGCTTGTCGAGCTTCTGCGCGGTGCGGAAGCCGGCCATGCCCTTCTCGACGATGAACGCCGTCATCGCGCGCGATTTCATCTCCTTCGGCGCGGTGCGCATGTAGACCACGAGCACGCTCGCCTCGGGCCCGTTCGTGATCCACATCTTCGAGCCGTTCGCGACCCAGACGTCGCCGCGCCGCTCGGCGCGGCAGCTCATCGAGCCGACCACGTCCGAGCCCGCGCCGGGCTCCGACATCGCGAGCGCGCCGACCGCTTCCCCGGTGCAGAGCTTCGGGATGTACTTGCGCCGCTGCGCTTCCGAGCCGTTGTTGAAGAGATTCTGCAGACAGAGGTTCGAATGCGCCCCGTACGAAAGCCCGACCGAGCCCGACGCGCGCGAGATCTCCTCCATCGCGACGAGGTGCGCGAGGTAGCCGAGCCCCGAGCCGCCGTACTCGCCGGGGATCGTGATCCCGAGCAGGCCCATCTCGCCGAGCTTCGGCCAGAGGTCAGGCGGGAACACGTTCTCGTGATCGATCGCCTGCGCGCGCGCCGCGATTTCCTTCAGCGCGAACTGCCGGACGGTGTCGCGGAGGAGGTCGAGGTCTTCGCCGAGCGGGAACGGGCGCATGACGGGATTATGGCCTCGATCACCCGTTCCCGCGCATCCGTCCGAGGAACCGCGGCGTGTTCGTGCCCATGTGCGGGAGCTTGATCTTGCCGATCGTCGCGATGCGCTCTTCCGCCATGCGGTCGGCCGCCTTGTACGTCGGGATCTTGTCGCGCTTCGCGATCTGGAAGATCTTCGTGAGGTTGTGATAGATCGTGCGCATCATGCGCATCGCGCGCTCGCGGTTGTAGCCGTCGATCTCGAGCGAGACGTTCATCAGGCCGCCGGCGTTGACCGCGTAGTCGGGCGCGTAGAGGATGCCGCGCTTCTCGACCTCGTCGCCGATCTCGTCATTCGCGAGCTGGTTGTTCGCGGCGCCGCAGATGATCTTGCTCTTGAGCCGGGGCAGCGTGCTGGCGTTGACCGTGCCGCCGAGCGCGCAGGGCGAGTAGACGTCGGCGTCGACGTCGTAGATCTCGTCGAGCCCGACCGCGACCGCGCCGTACTCGTCGACCGCCTGCTTGACGAGGTCGCGGTTGATGTCGGTGACCCACACCTTCGCGCCGTGCTCGCGCAGGAGGCGCACGAACTCCATGCCGACGTGGCCGACGCCCTGCACCGCGTACGAGTACTTGCCGACCTCCTCGTTGCCGAACTTCGCGTGCAGCGCAGCGAGCAGGCCCTGCAGCGTGCCGTACGCCGTGAACGGCGAGGGGTCGCCGGAGCCGCCGTGCACCTGGTGCACGCCGGTCACGAACTCGGTCTCCTTGAGCACCCACTCCATGTCGTTGACGTCGATGCCGACGTCCTCGGCGGTGATGTAGCGGCCACCGAGCGAGTTCACGTAACGGCCGAACGCACGGAACAGCGCCTCGCTCTTGTCCTTCGAGGGATCACCCCAGATCACGCCCTTGCCGCCACCCAGGTTCAAGCCCGCAACCGCCGCCTTGTAGGTCATGCCGCGCGACAGCCGCAGCACGTCGTTGAGCGCTTCCGACTCGGTCTTGTACGGCCACATGCGCAGGCCGCCGAGCGCGGGACCGAGCACCGTGTTGTGGATCGCGATGATCGCTTTGAGGCCGGCGTCCTTGTTGTGGCAGAAGACGACCTGCTCGTGTCCCGAGGTGGAAATCGTTTCGAAGATCATGGGTAGCTCCGATCGGATGGCGATCGAGGGCGAGCGCTCGTCACGCGCACGCGAGGCGGCGCGAAGAATGTGCGACAAAGCGCTGAATTCCCTCCTGAAAGTCGCGTTCCCGTCTTGGGGCGGGCGGCGCGAGCGGCGCGTAGTGTAGCCGCTCGTTGCGGCGCTTGGGTTTCGGCTAGCCTCGGAAATTCGTCAAATCCGGAGGATTCGATCGTGTCGTTCGTCCGTACGCTGCCGTTCGCTCTCGCCTTCGTCGCCACCTTCGCTTTCGCCGACGTGAAGACCGACCTTCTCGCCGCGCACGAAGCGATGGTCGAAGCGGGCAAGTTCCGCACCAAGGGCACGTCCACGACCAAGGACGGCACGCAGGAGCTCTGGTCCGAGGTGCAGTGGCCCGACCGCTTCCACGCGCGCAACGCCGGCGGCGAATTCATCATGATCCCGGGCAAGTCGTACATGAAGCAGGGCGGCCGGTGGATGGCGGTGCCGATGGACATGAGCGCGATGGTGAAGAACCTCACGCCCGACGCGATCCGTCAGAGCTACGCCAACATCACGAACGAGAAGGACCACGGCGAGTCCACGCTCGACGGCGCGACGGTGCACGTCTACGAGTACGACACGTCGGCGACGATCATGGGCATCAAGGCCGACAGCCATGTGAAGGTCTGGATCGACACCGACACCGGGCGTGTCGTGAAGCAGGAGGTGGAAGGGTCGGCGGCGGGGATGAAGTCGAAGACGGTGCAGACGTACGATTACGATCCGTCGATCGAGGTGAAGGCGCCGCTGTAGTTTCGGACGTTGCGCTACAGCGCCGCGGCAATCGCCACCAGCGCCCACCCGAACGGCGCCACCCGATCGATCACCACGATCGCCTCGGTCTCGCCGCGCTGGATATCGGCGTGCCCGGTCGCACCGCGCTTCACGAGATCCAGCACCGCCGCATCGGCATAGGGCTGGCCGATCGCGGCGGTGTCGTCGCTCGCCGGATCGGCACTCGCGAGCAGCACGCCGTCGGCGTCCAGCAGCACGAGCTCGCTCACGCCCTGCACCGGATTCGCGCGCAGGATCTCCCTGCTCACGAAGTGGAGCGACAGCAGCACGCTCGCGACGCCGATCGGCTGGTCGTCTTCGCCGTCGATGCGGATGCTCGCGGGCAGCAGCGTCGCCGTAGCGCCGCTCTGG
>Ga0187892_10002478_pt1 | contig 36781 bp, 32 predicted proteins | sample MA1701073metaG_FD_139345 | JGI IMG/M metagenome (GOLD analysis project Ga0187892, IMG submission 139345) | Bio-ooze microbial communities from a basaltic lava cave in the Kipuka Kanohina Cave System on the Island of Hawaii, USA - MA170107-3 metaG ... | reverse complement strand
GTCATCCCTTCCACGCAAGACCTCTTAGCCTCAAGCAATAATGCCAAGCAGAGCCACCTCGGATGCCCGCTAAATCAGCCCTTCGCGGCAGTGCTTCGCATTACGGGTTCCTTCTCATAATGCGACTAATGCCAAGCTTGGCATTAATCCCGAAGCCGTTGCGTTAACAGCTCGTCGGCGCGGGATGGTGTAGGGTCGGTACTTGGGTGATTGTGATAAATTAGAACCGCTGCCGCGTTCATCCGTAGGGCGGCCTTCGCAACCTCGCGAGGATGGACGGTACAACCGTCGATGGTGCCGCGGAAGAGATCCTCGAACCCGAGCACACGGTGTTTATTGTCGAGGTACACGAGTCCAAAGATCTCGTGCTCTAGTGTGGCGGTGCGAAGTTGCACGGCCCGTCTCGCATCGGTTGGGTTGGAGAGCACGTCGCCCTCGCGTACACAGCGGGCCTCAAGGATGGCCGCCGCACGTTTCAGGACAGCATCGTCGCTTAGCACGCCGAGGTCATAGGACAGGCCGGTGTCGTCGGGGCGCAGGTTAGGTGGTACTTTGCGGTGTGTCATTGCTGTTTCTCCGGTGGTAGCTGTTGCCCTCACCGGGATGCGTGCAGCGTCGCCGGTGCCGAAGGCGGGCGGCCGTGCGGCCGTGCGGCCGTGACAGCTTGGCTGGCGCGGGTGCAGTTTCTTGGCCGCGAGGCGCGTGCACGCCTGGGGCAACAGCGGCCCGACCGGAGGCAATAACGCAAAGCGATATGATACGTATGACTACCACGAATCGTGCGCCAGGGCCTCAAGGTAGTGCAGCGCGCCGAGGGCACCGTGGAGGAACTCCCCGGCTGCGCCGAGACCGTGATGCACACGGGCGATGTGTTCGTCATCGAAACGCCTGGCGGCGGCTGCGGCCCGCCGTCATTTAGCATGCACGCCTTGAGGAGCACAGATTGACTTCGCCCCCCTCGTTCGGAGATATATTGTGTAGCGTCATACGATGACCGTACCATTGAGAGCTTATGCCAAGTAACCGCTCCGAAGTTTGCTTGGGCCGGCGCGGTCCGCGCGGTGTCCCGCTTCTCGGCAGCCTGCTCGAATTCGGTAGCGATCCCTTAAGTTTTTTTACGCGCTGCGCGCACGACTATGGAGATTGCGTTGCCTTTCGGCTCGGTCGCAGACCAGCGTTTCTGCTCAATCACCCGGATCTCATCGAGCAGGTGCTTCTCGCGGATCGCGGCAACTTCAAGAAGTACAGTTTCTTCTGGCGTCATACGAAACGGGTCGCAGAGCACGGCCTGCTGGTCCTCGAAGGTGAAGCGTGGCGATGCGAGAGGCGCTTACTACAACCTGCTTTCCACCACGAAAGAATCAAGGCTTACGGCGAGCTGATGGTCGGGTGCGCGGAGCGGATCACGGCCACCTGGCAACCCGACACCGTGATCGCGATCGATCAAGAGATGCGCCAGCTTACCGGGCATGTTGTGACGCAAACTTTGTTTGGTACCGATGTGATGGCAGAGATCGCGCAGATACGCACGGCGTTCGACAGCATCAATGCAGAGATAACCCGCCGTTTTCGAAATCCGGTTTATCTACCCGATTGGATCCCTACCCCGCGCAATCGGCGCTTCCATGGCGCTATCGCTCAGCTCGACAACTTTGTCTATGGCATCATTCGCAAACGCCGTGAGACCGCTTCGGGTAGCAATGACTTGCTGTCGATGCTACTACAAGCGCGCTATGAGGATGGGGGCCGGCTACCGATGCCCAGCTACGCGATGAGATCGTCACCTTCTTCCTCGCCGGTCACGAGACTACCGCGCTGGCCTTATCGTGGGCGTGGTACCTAATGGCACTGCATCCTAAGGAAGACGAGCGCGTCATTGCAGAGATCCGAACAGTGCTCAAGGGGCGGCCGCCTTCGGCCGCTGATGCCGAGCACCTTAGGTATGTCGAATACGTGATTCTTGAAACGATGCGCCTGTATCCGCCAGCGTATGTGATCGGGCGCGAAGCCATGCGCGATTGCAAGATAGGTGGCTATTCAATCCCAGCAGGTGCGACGGTGTTCATGAGCCCGTGGGTCATGCATCGCGATCCCAGGTACTTCGAAGATCCGCAAGCGTTCCATCCGGCGCGCTGGGATCATGATCAGATGAAGCGGCTACCCCGCTACGCCTATTTCCCGTTCGGCGGCGGGCCGCGCATCTGCATCGGTAATACTTTCGCCATGATGGAAGGGATTTTACTGTTAGCCACTATCGCACAGAATTTTCGTTTTGAGCTTTTATCGGAGCATCCGGTTACCCCGGATGCCACCGTTACATTGCGGCCGCGCTATGGAATAAAGATGCGCTTGAGCAGGCGGTAGAGGACCTGCGATGCACTTCAACGGATCGCCCCCGCTCGCATCTCGGCGAGAGCCAGGATGTGGTCGGGATCTGCCAGCGCTATGGCGTCAGCCGTCAGACGTTTTACAACTTGCAGGAACGTTTCTTAAGTGCAGGGACTGCGGGGCTGCTGGCGAAGAAACAGGGACCGAAAGGCCCCTCGAAAGTTGACCGCGGAGATCTACCAGCAACGTACGTCTTAATCAATGATTCAGAGTTCCTCGTGGCGGTAACCGCGTCACTGTGGCTCGGCGCTTAATCTACTTACGAGCACGGCAGATCTATGTAATACCGTTAACGTGTTTTCAGGCGGACAGTGCGCGTCCCGCAGTCACCGGCGGTTCGCGGCGGTCTCTCTTTCAAAGAAGCGTCCAAGCGCTTTTATAAAGCGGAGTCCGTCGCGGACATCGCATTCCCAAATAATCAGCACTCGAAATCCAAGCGCCCGAAGTGCCTCGACCTTTTCGGCGTCACGCGCCTGATTGCGGCCTAGCTTCTCGGTCCAATAGCCCAAGTTCGTTTTCGGTGAGGAAGCCAGTTTGCAGCTGCTATGCGAGTGCCAGAAGCAGCCGTGGACGAAGATCGCCCATTTGCCCGTCTTGTTGGCGAGATCCGGCTTGCCGGGGAGGTCGGTGACGTGGTTGCGAAAGCGGAGCCCAAGGGCACGCACGGCGGCCCGGGTCAGGACTTCCGGACGCGTATCTTTGGATCTGATCCGAGCCATTATCTGTGAGCGCGAGAGCGGCTCGCGCCTTCTTCTTGGTGGAATCCTAGGAATCGATGTCGGCATGAGTCCTCGATTGCCAAGCCGCTAGACTAAGCAGTTCCGCGGGGGATCGGCATGGCCCCCCGTCTGTTCTAAGCAGTTGTAAGGGCAGGCAGGTTCCGCACAGCGAAAACGACCGTCGATATATCGGCTCGGAGACGACCATCGGGCCTCAGTCTGGCGGAGACGATTCTCCAGCGCGCACCGGGTCCCGAGGCCGTGAGATCTCCATGCACGGATCTGCGCAGAACTAGGGACTGCTCAACGTTTAGCTGATGGGTCGAGAAGCGAAGTGCAAGAAAGGCCGTGTACAGGTCTCCGTCCTGGCCCAGCTCAATGCCCTGGAGAATGCCATCGGCGCCAACGTCTGCAAGCTGTTGTGCATCGGCGCCATGGAGCCATCGCCAGAAGGCAGGGCAGATGGCTTGGAAGGGACATCCCCCGCAGGCTAGCGGAGCCGGCCGTGCGAGGGCCTCCGGGGCCGTCCCCGGCGCGAGTCCTCTATTCACCGTATCGAGTGCGGCCAGCGCGGCGTCTGCCTCCGCACCACAGGCGGCTGGATCGAGCGGTACGTCTATGATCTGCCCTGACGCGGCGACAACGCGGCCGTGAGCTGGCCAAACCCCGGTCGCCTCGGCGATGATGACGGCGTAGAGCCGAACCTGACGCCTGAAGCCGTCGATCACCTCTTCAGCGCCAGACCACGAGGGATCTGGCAGCGATGATTTGTATTCAGTGATGGTGTGGGCATCGAAGCGGTCAGGCCGTCCAGCCAGCCGTCCCCCTCGGGCTTGAAGACGGCGTTCCGCACCGCCAGTCTTGTTTGAGGCCCGTGAACCAGCACCCGCGTCCGGAGCCCCAATCGTGGCTGCCGTTTTCGACGCTAACGCCAGCGCTCTCTGGCGTACCAGAAAGTATCCAGGCCATCTCTCAGGAATGGAGAAGCGGGAATCGAGAGGGTGGCTAGTGGCGGCCGCGACAGCATTGGCGATGGCTGCGTTCCAGACTGCTTCAGCGTCCGCAGCCGCTGCGCCATTCCGTCCGGCCGCCTCCATCACTCGGTGGAAGGCGGTGCCGAGCCAAGCTCTCGGATCGTGAAGAACCCAGCGGTCTGCCTCAAGAGTCGAAGCGAGCACCGCCCGCAGCCCGCAAAGCCGCATGTGAGACCAGAGAGTTGGGCTCGTTCTTGGAATCTCGGAGAGCGAGAGGGGCGTGGGCATGCATCAAGCGGGACGGCGCAGTGCTTCGAAGACCGAAATGAAGCTTTGCGAGTCAACCCTGAGACCGTGTGTGCGTTCAGCGTCATCCCATGCTGCGGCAAGTTCCGGACCTAACGATGCTCGCTCAGTACGCCAAAGAGGATGAGTGACAATTATGACCTCAGTCCCATTGGTCACAGCGGGTATACCTGCCGCCGAAATTCGGTTGTATCCCGGCCGTGCAGCTTGGAGCGTGATAGCCGCTAGGTCGGCAACTCGCGTCCAAAGCTGCGATCTGAGCGAAAGCTGTGCGTGCGGATCAAGCGCGAGCGAGGCCATGTCTACGGCAAGACGCCAATCAAGGAGGCTGTGATACGCAAGATTGCTGTAGCTCCGCAGGCAGTCCGGACAGGACGTATCGCACGCTTTGGAGTGAAGCGGCGCAATCAGCCGGTCAAAAAACTCGCGGCGGGTGGGCCGCGCGATCATTTCGAGAAGCTCCTGCGTCACCCCAGGCGTCCCGAGGTGCGTCGCATAGCCAGCACCGTTCTCAAGCGTGTCCGATAGAAAGATCTGTCCGACTACCGTACCGAGCGCCGGATCCTCTTGGCTTCGAATTCCTGCTTTCAGCTCGTAGTCCTGTACGTCGAGATACACGGCCGCCGCCCGCCGCAGCATGAATGCAACAGAATACAGGGCTGCTCTGCCCGATGGCGTGCGCGGATCGGCGAACCGGCCAGAACCGTAGTTCCGTATTCCAAAGAGCATCATGTCGGTTTCGCTGATCGCCGCGAGTGCGCACTGGACAACCGGTCCAACAGGTGTCAGCGGTGGCGATGCCCGGCCTCCGACGGACGCGGCGTACTTCGCATCTGCAGCGTTCACGGCGTCGACATCGATCATCATCTCAGAGCCCGGCCGGATCGGTGAAAAGTCGAAGAGCTTGCCCGCATTGTCGTTGATTACGTGAAGCCGGCCCTGACCAGAGCCGATGTCAAAATTGAGGTGACGATGCATCGGAAAGGAGGGCCGGCCGACTTTCGGCCGCGCGGCGCGCGGCACGAAATCAAAGACACCGTCATAGTCGCGAGCCTTGGTAAAGTAGCTCACAAATCCCTTTGGTTGGCGCAAGTCCATGACCCGGTAGTCGCGGTCCCCGGTGCCGCCGGACTGCCCGCAGACTTGGCACGATGGACCGTCCGGAGTGACCGTCTCGACGTGTTGGCAGTTACCGCATAGTCCGATGCGGACCGCAGGCCCCAAAGGGTTGCTGTCCTGGACTGCGCGGTGCCCCTGCCGGCGGTAGTGCGCGACGCCTATCGCCGTATGGATCGTGCGTTCCTTCACCGTTTCCGCGCCGGGGGCAAACATGCTTACCGCCAGCTCGAGATCACGGTCGACCACGTGCCGTAATGGGAAATTACTAGGCTCCTTGTGATAGAGAAGCCGCTGGCGAGTTGGAAAGCCGAACATCGGCAGTATGCCGCGGTTGGCCAGGCGTTCGCTCAACCCTTCCTGTACCAGGCTCTGGTCGGTAGTCGCCGCCGTAATTTCAGGCACAAGCGTGGTGGCGATCCATCGGATGGCGTCAGCGCGCGTCACCGCATCGCCAACCATTCGCGTTCCTACAAGTAGGGCGTCGCAAATCTCTTCAGTGACGCGGCCATGCCGATTGATCCACTCCTGGATGATCTCGGCGACGTTTACACTGGCGTAGCCCGTCGGCGGATTTGCAGGCGGCAGGTTCCAGCCGTCCGCAGTTCCAAATTCGCCATGAACGCTGTCGCCCTCGCTGTCAGCAAACAGACTCAAATCGGAGAACGCCCTGCGAAGAACCTCTTTTGCGAGGACTCGATAGAGAATCTGGGGTCTCGCCGTGTCGACGTAAGGCGGCGGCGGTGGTTCAGCCGTTATCTTTTCCGGCCGCTGGAAATAGTAATCGTCATGGCTTCGTCCACGGCAGAGCGTGAGAGCGAGCGAAAGGGGGGCGCCCCGTCGGCCAGCCCGGCCCACCCGCTGCTGGTAGTTGAAGCGCATTGGAGGCATGTTCGCCATCATGACGGCCAGCAGTGAACCGATGTCCACACCAGCTTCCATTGTCGTCGTGACACTCAGCAGATCAATATTGTCCGTCAGCGGCTGCTCTGGGTCGACGGCGATGTTCTGAAAAAGGCGCTGCCTGTCCCGCGCGAGAAGCTTGTCTGTTTGACCCGTAAGTTCGGCGCAGTTTAGCCGGAAGATCGGGCCGGCGCCGGTGGCAAGCCAGCGATAGTAGTCGATTTCCACGTGCTGGTCGTCGATACCCACGCGCCGGGGAGCGCCTAAGGGCTCGTGGCACGCACTGCAGATACCCCCACTGAGGTGGAGATGGATGCGAGAGCATCGCGCGCATTCGAAGTAGCTCTGACCCGGATCGGCGACGAGGAGTCCGCGGAAGACAAGCAGTCCCTGATCGAAAGCGCTGGAGTTTGTGAGAAGCTCAGTCACCTCGCGGATGAGATCGTCCGGCGCCAAGCCATTTGCGTTTGCGACCACCTCAACATAGTCCCGTGCGTACTTCGGCAGCCGGGGGTCGTCGACCGTCGTGCGATGGGTGTCGATCCTGCGCCGCTTGCCGAGGAGACGGATGCAGCTGTCAGCAGCCTGGCGGACGGTCGCGGACGACGCCGGATAGCGTAATCGGTCGAACGTCACCGTGCCCAGCCTCAACGACTCCAGATCACGCCGCCCGCCAGAGAAAAGCATCTCAGCGAGGGCTTCCCGCGCAGCCACAAGAATCCGGGTGCGATGGGCCTGTTCGGGACCCGAAAGCCCGCCGCGGTAGCCGGGAGGAGAGCGCTGCCAGTCGAAGAGGCGCTGCCAGTCGCCTAGCTGTTCTGCGGGATCGGTCCACATGACGCTGCGGTCCACGCCGCCGGGATTCATTCCGGTAATGAGAAGCCGGCGCTGCGCCTCAGCTTCAAGGTCCGTGGCCCGCGAAAGTCCAGCTCTTGCCAGGTTCAGAACCTGATCGGCGAGCTGCTGCATGGTCAGGCCGCCGACGGCAGATGGGTTTTTTCGCAGCTGCGCATGCTGCGACGACAAGATGGCCTGCGCGTCATCTTGCCGGGACGTTGCAAAGCGGCTGGCGAGAGCAGACTCTTCCGGCGTGAGCGCCGCGTTCTGCACCTCGCGCTCAAATGCGAGGACCGACCTGGTATCGCTGCTCGTGGCGTCAACCACCGCCTGGCGGAGCGCATCCAGCCAGTGTGATTTCGCAACGCCGACAGCGAGCTTCGCCGCATCCTGGCGACTGTCGGAAAAGAGTACGAGCTTGCGCCGAGGGTCCTCGGCAGGAGAGCTGTCGGTGGCCTGTGGCGGCGCGATCTCTCGGAGGAGAGAATCCGATAGGACCTGCGCAGTCTTCTGAAAACCTGTCCGCTGCGTGCGGACCGGCGCCGCGTTGGCGAGAGCGGCCCAGTTAGCTTCACAGTGCGGACAAAGCGCGGGCCTCTCGTTCCGCGCGCTAGGGACAGACGCGCGAGGCGGCACAGGCATCCGATGAAGATCGGGGACGTGGTAGAGCCACCCCGACGCATCAGCGCGGCGGGCGGCCACACGAATCTCGCCAGTCCGGTGGTCGAAGACTGCCATGCGCCAGTGGCGCTGAACGCCATCCTGGCCCCAGCTGTCGCGCTGGGGCTGCCGCAGAGTACCGTCAGCGATCCGCGCAGGCCAGTAAACGGCGTAGTTTTCGTAGTTCCGGTCGTTAGCCGAATGATCCGGTGCTTTCTCAATGTTCGGATCGTCGGGAACGAGAGACCAGACATTCTGCTGGATGAGCCGTCGATAGCCTCCAAGGAATATGTCGCCACAGGGTTCGCAATAGAGCATCTCTAGGACGCGGGAGCCGCAGCAGCGGCAGGTCGTCGTCGGACGGTCATAGAGACGGCCGATAGGGATATTCCGGTCGGTCCAGCCGGCCTCGGTGCAACCTGGGTTGCTGCATGCCCATACTCCCTGGACATTGCGGAAGAAGATGTGCACGCGGATGGGAAGAAGCGGCGATCCGCCGGGAAGCTCAGCGGGTGCCATTGACGCGACCAGGCCTGTGACTGCTGCGGCTGCATCTTCAGTCGTATCTTCAGGGAACAATGACGCGGCAATGGCGCTGATTGTCCGCGGCGTAACCACGGGACTTTCGTCTGTACCGCTGTTGCATGCAGCTCGCATCGCCACAGCTGCACCTGCCTCAGACAAAGCTGCACCAAGCCGCTGCTTGGCGGGCAGATCAGCTTCAGGCGGGCGGACGCCGGCGGCGTCGGCGAATTTGTCCACGGCTTCATTGAGTCTAGCTCCGTCATCGGCGGCAACTTCGCGATTCAGGGCGGCGAGCGGTGCAGCGAGGCCGCGCAGCCTGCCGGCAGCGTCGGCGGGGAGTGGAAGGGCTCCCCCGCGGATCAGCTCGAAGCATCGCGAACGCCCGAAGAACTGCTGCAGATAGTTCTGCGCTCGGGCTTCATCCTCGCCGAGGGACGCGCTGGAGGCCAGAATCCGAAGCTGCGGATGATCCGGATTGAGACCAAGACGATCATAGAGGACGCGCAGAATGTAGCCGACTTCTGTCCCTGGCGTGCCGCGATAGGTATGAAGTTCATCGACGACGAGATGGAAGACGTTTGAACGGTCGGATTCGAGCCAAGTGCGCGTCATGTCGAAAATTGGCGCTTCAATATCGCGCATCAGCATGATGTTGAGCATGCTGTAGTTCGTAATGAGAATATCGGGCGGCGCTTCCTGCATATCCCACCGGCTCCACAATTCGCCGCCGTCGAACCTTGGAAAGAAGCGCGCGGCGTCCGTCCCCGCGACGCGATCCGCCATGGCCGTCAGTCGCTGGAGCTCGGTCCGCAATTCGGCTTCCGCACCGTCCCGGTCAATGCGGCCGGAGATCGGCGTCCACCCCGTGTAGCGCCCAAACCAAAAGCGATTCCGAGACCGGTTCGTCGCGAACCAGGCCCGAGCGGCATCACCGTCGAGTGCGAGCCGGAGACGTGCGATCTGGTCTTCAACGAGCGCGTTAAGCGGATAGAGCACCAGAGCCCGTATCCCAGGCAGGCGGCTATCCTGCTCGTGGCCCCGCTGCGAAATCCGGGGGTGATAGCGCCGGTTACCAGAGCCGGGAGGCGGGTCCATCGCCCACCAGTCGTTCCGGGGCGGTGCCGCCACCCGCGGCCATGCCACAGACTCTCGTACAAGTGCGGCCAGAACCGGAAGGTAGATCGCTTCGGTCTTGCCTGAGCCGGTACCTGTAAGGATGACCGCATCTTCGCCGCGCAGTGTGCAGGAGGCCAGCATTTCGACTTGATGGGTGTACAGCTCGAAAGGCGTTCCCGCACGCGGCGCGAAAAGGCCCGCTTCGGCCAGCTTGGCAAGGTCACCGATTGCGTTGGCGTTCCAGTCTCTGCTCCCGGCAAGCACGGATGAAACCGCAGAGCGGACGTCGTGCCCGCTCCCTGCATACGGTGGTTGTGGCTCTACAAGAGGTTGGCGGTAGAGCACACCGTCGCGGTCGAGGAGGTTCCGGCGCGCTCGGACGACTTCTTCGAAGCGCAAATCGAACGGGCTGTCGAAATAGCGAAGGTATGCGTTTTTCAGACTATCAAAGGTCTGGATCGGGTCGGTCATGCGAGCCTCAGCCCCGTTATTGCCAGTGTCAGCTGCAGCATGGCCGGGCCGACGCCTGCGAACAAAATCCGGCGGCCAACGCTGTCGAACTGCGGCAGCGCGCCGGTGCAGAGCGTGAGCGCTCGCGCGACTGCAACCGGCGGAAAGAGTCGGATTGGCAGGCCGAAACTCAGCGAAGCGGAATCCCAGGATGCGTGGCGAAGCTTTGATGCGGCGGATATGCGGCCGGCCCGATCGTCAATATAAGCGCAGTCTGACTGGCTGGATTTGAGAATGCTCACCCAGTCCCAGTCCCGCTTTATGCGGAAGAAGCCTTTCCGGGCAACCGTGGCTTCCGCCAGGGATGAGTCCACCCAAGTCGCTCTTGAACCGGAGAAGCGCCGGACAGTCTCGACCCGGCCTCCGACCATCTGGCAAGGCCGTCGAGGCCAAGTGCGGATGGTTGGAAGGCAAGCGAGCAGGGTGTAGGCTGCATCGTTCTGTAGTGGAATGCCTGCCTGTGCGGATACCCGTACCAATACTGCCATGGACGAAGCCGCTATGCGGACGAGTGCTGGGCGGTTCGGCACCGGCGTTACAGTGATCTGCGCTCCACTTGCGGTGCAAGCCACCGACACGCGGCTAAGAACCCCCGGCGTGCGAGCGCCGCATAGAACTGCGGCAAGCTCTTGGTCCTGGTGGCGAGGCAGTCCAGCAAGAACTGGGGGAGTCATGCGCCAGGACGAGGCGCTCAGCATCTCTATATGTCCGAGCATGCTGAGATCATCAAGCAAGCGCCGAGGCGTGCCGCTGGTGGTAAGCTCTCGCGGTAGCTCGTTCAGACGGCCTTCGCCACGGAACGACATCCATTCGAGTAGGAGGTCGCTCATCGCCGTGGCCTCCTGAGGCGGTGCGCTCTCTCCTTCGCCTTTCGCCAGGCGTCCTCTCCCGCGGTATCCGCCCCTCTCAGTGCCAGACGCCGGGACGCGGCGGTGCGGACCACCGCCGCCCAATCCGGATCGTTCCGTCTTGAGCCCTGCGTCGCCTGCTCCCCCGCGAGCCCTAGCCAGATCACGCTTCCCTGGCTACGCCGCTGACCCCTTGCGGAGAAGAGATACGTGGTCGGTTCTGGAACAAGGGCGAGGGAAACAGGAGCATCGCCCCTGCGCTGCAGCACGACGGCCCCGCTCCTGGCGCCTAGCGCGATGAGGATCGGTTGGGTTTCGACCGCAACCACAGCCTCGCCTGCCGGCCCTCTCACTGCTGCGCCGCAGATTTGCGCCCGCGCCCACGGCGAAGCGCTGCCTCTACCGAACCTTTCCTCATGCGCATTCCAGAACGGCCAGCCATCTGTACGCGCGGGGTCTGCGGTGACCTCATAAGTAAGAGAAGGACCAGGAACAACGTCGATTATATGCTGGCCCGGCGTGTCCCATGCAGGAGCCTCCCATCCGCCGCCAGCCCCCTGAAAGGCCGGCCGGCCTCCGATGCTTACCGATATACTGTCTGGAAGTGCATCGACCACTATCCGTGGCGGGTGGCCTTCGGCAAAAACCTTTGGGCGGATGGCCAGCCCACCGGTGAGCTTGATCGCGATGCCGGACCCCGGGTCCAGCGGCCGCAGTGCCGGCTCCGGGACCGGCGAAGCCGCTCGGATCGGCCTGTAGCCAGACAGAACCGCCCATCCACTCGGAATGCCCTCCCATCGCTCGTGGGGCGTGAGTTCGGGCGAGCCAGCCGATGTGGCGATGGCGCACACGGCGGGCGCGTCTTCACATCGGCAGATGATTGCATGCCTAGCGCCCGCGCGCGCGGCCCCCACCGAGAGGAGATCAGGCTCGCTGGGATCCTCCGCGAAGATCTGCACTTGGCGGCCGCTGCGCACCCATTGAAGTCCTTCGGCGCTATCCACACGAAGTTCCCCCACCAGCAGCTCAGCGGTCCACGACAGGTCGAGATCGTCGTAGCGCTGAGCATCGTACGCTTCGATCGTCCTCTGGCCGCGGATAGTGACCGTCACGCAATCGGGAAAGCCTTCCGGGCGCGCGAGTACCAATGAGAGCTTTGCTGTGCGGCCGATGGGATGGAGCGAGAGCCGGAGCCAGGCCTCGGCCGGGAGCCGGGAAGAGCCACCGGCCACTGGCGCCGGTGGGACCACGGGGACATCGGCCGGGCCGACTGGTCGGCGCGTGCCCCTGCGGTCTCGATGAATGGCGGGCTGGGGTGAACGGAGCCGCGGCGGCTCCTGAGGCACGTTTTCCTCTGCCTCCGGAGTGACGCCGCTTGCATCGACCGCGGCGCTCGCGTCGGCGTCATCGTCGCGCTCGCCTCTCACATCCTCAGGAGGCCGGCGGCTGGACGGCTCGGGCTGAGGCACGGTCTCATCGCCACCGCTGCCACTATCGTCCCCGACCGCTTCTTGGGTGACTTCAGGCGGCTTCGCGTCCGGGATGGCCAGCACATAACCCACTGGCCGATCCGACTCCGAAGCCAAGTCTCGCGCCATTGGTGGGGGTGCGACGTCCTCCAGAGCCACGTTGAGTGGCGCTTCCGCCCACGCTTCATCCGAATCGCTGCCGCCTAACGCATTCTTGCTCTTGTCGATCGGGCCCGCGGCCTCTTCTGGTTCCGGCAGCCCGATCTCGGGCGCGGCTGCGGCGGGCTGGCCCGCCTTCTCTCCGGCAATATCTTCGGCAGGGGCCGGCTCCGCGGGCGCTGTCGCGCCCCACTCGACCTCAGCCGTCTTCTCCTCGTGCAGTGGATTTGCAGCCTCAGCCTCGGAAGCCGCTTGTGGCGGTGTGGCGTCCACGCGTGAACGGACCGGCGCCGCGGGCTGTTCGCGGACTTCGGCACCCTGTTCGTGCACATGCCCTCCAACTGGACCCAGCGGCTCCGACATTGGAGACTCTTCGGGCATCTCTGGCGGGAGCGCCACCTCTTCGGGCGTTGCTACCCATGCCGCCTCGCCGCTCGCCAGCGCACCATCCGCCCGGCTCCCGCCGTTACCATTGCGATGAAGTGCAACGGTCTGCGTCTCAGCGACAGCTGGTACGCTCCTTGGCACCAATCGCCGCCAAGCCCAAAAGCCAAGTCCGGCTAGCGAGGCGGTAAACGCGCCGACGACTATGAGGAGGGAGGCCAGTCCGTCCATCTCCCGTCCTCACCGCGTCGCTTTGGACCGGGCGGTGTCGAGGAGCGCGCCGGTGGTGCGAGCGACAGCCAGCGCCATGAGCGGTGGAACAGCATTGCCCACCTGCTTCAGCTGCTGCAATTCGCTGCCATGAAAGACGAAGCCGTCATGGAAGGACTGCAGCCGAGCGGCCTCGCGCACCGTTATCCACCGGTCGTGCATCGGATGGATCCATTCCGACAGGTCCCGGTGCATCTGAGCCAGGATCGTGTAGGACGGCTTGTCCGGATCGAGGCGCCGCCACTTGTGCCCGCGGGTGCCACTCCAGATCTCCTCCGGGAGGGAGTCGCCCCGTGCGCCCGGGCGGATTGCCGCGAGGATCTTCTTGCGGCGGGCTTCGACCCCCTTTGTGTGATGGTTGTGGAGGGCGTCAGTGGCCAGGGCGCGCCGCTTGCGCGCGGACGACAGCAGCGGCTCATCGCAGTCGAGCCGCATCAGCTTCTGGTAGTCCGTATACCGTCCGCCGCGGTTCTTCGGATAGGGAAGCGGCCCGTTGTCTTCCGAAACGGCTTCGGGAAGATCGGAGATGGCCTCTCGGACCGTGACGATGCGCTCCGCCTTCTGCTGACCAGCAAAAGCCGCTGCGGTCTCCGCAAAATCCCGCTCAAATGGAAGTCCGTCGCGCAGGCCAAACACAAACACCCTTCTACGGTGCTGCGGAACACCAAAATCCGAGGCCAAGAGCGGGAGAACGGCGGTCCGCGCGTATCCAGCGTTGCGGAAGGCGTCCAGGATCTTTGCTTTGAAGTGGCCATTCTGCATGGCCACCATGTTGGGGACGTTCTCCATCACAAACGCCCGCGGCCGGAGAAGACGGACAATGCGCACGAATTCCTCGTAGAGCAGGTTGCGCGGGTCGTTCAGATTACGTGGCCCAATCTGGCTGAACCCCTGGCACGGTGGCCCGCCATAGACGACATCGATCTTCTGGGCGACGAGCTCGGCGAGCCTAGGCACACCGGGCTGCCCATCTCCTAGGAAGCGGGCGATGTCGCCCTTGAACAGAGCCACGTCATCAAAATTGGCAGCATGGGTCAGACACGCTAGCGCGTCCGCTTCGACGGCGCAAACCACCTTCCAGTCGGCGAGGCGAACGCCTTCGCAGAATCCGCCCGCGCCGCTGAACAGGGAAACGGCGGTAAGCTTCATGATTGCCTGTCCCAGCCGCAGGGGGGGCTGTGCCGGACCCGCACATGGTGAGCGACGGCTCTGCACCGGAATTGTAGGAAAGTAGTCAACTCCATTGTCTCCAATGACTGCTTGTGGTCGCGGATCGCCTTCCCCAGATCACCTGTCGATCAAACCCTCCGACCCGTGCCGTCAAAATATTCGTCCGTTGGTCAGGCCGCCTCCTGATGATAGTAACGCAAGAGGCCACCGAGTCGCTCGCGGCACTTCACCGTACCGGTTAACGACCTATCGCCTACTGGCCCCAGAACGAGGCAAGACGCTGTCCTTGCCTTGATGATTTCGTTCGGCGTGATAGTGCGCAACGTACTCTCTCAATGCGCGCCGTAGGAACGCTTCTCCGAAGAGAATAAATGTCGACAGACACTCATCTTTGACGCTATGGTAACCATGACAAGGGTAACCACTATGATCAAAACCGCTTGACCCCTAGTTGACCCGTCGGAGAGGTCCATATATAGCCAAACCGGGCGCGACCGAAGGGAGCGCTCCGGTGCAGCGCCTTGTTGGGCGTTTTCCATATTCGTATTCGCTATTTTCACCCGCGGCCAGTTGTTCGTCGCACCAGTCCTGACGGATCTTTTCAGCTGCCCTTCTTATTTTGTCCACCAAGGGCTGAACTGGGTCGGGCTCGCACATTTCGTCGTTTCCAAGTGGCTCAACGCCAAGCTGATCTAGTCTCGAAAAGACTGGTGCCATCGCAGTGTCGGGGGCGCGAAAAAAGACGCTGCCGCGGATGCGGACGAAGACCCAGCCGAGCCTTTCGAGGATCGCCTGTCGTTCGAGGTCGCGGTGAAGCTGCTCCGGTGTGTGCCACCGCTCGCCATCGCATTCCACAGCGAGGCGTCGCTTTTTCCCTTCGACCACGAGGTCAATCCGGTAAGAGCCGACCGCCCACTGCGGCTGCACTCGGAAGCCAGCTGCGAGCAGTCGCTGGAGCACTTGCGTTTCAAACACCGAATCAGTTCGCTTGCCGTGTTCCTTCATCGCTCGAAGAAGCGCCTGCGGGTCGCGGGCATGCTCGATGAGCCGACGGCGTAGATCGCCTCCCTTGAGATGAGTCTCGGGGTCGAGTGAATGCACGACCCAAAGCTGATTGCGTGCGCGACTCACGGCGACGTTGTAGCGTTTTTTGTAAAGGTCTTTCGGCCCGGCGTCGCGGTAAGAAAGTTGGCCGTCCTCCGGCGGTCCATCGACCATCGAGAGAAAGACGACATCTCGTTCGTCGCCCTGAAACTGCGCCGCATTCCCGCAGAGCAATCGGTGCTTCTCAAACACATCCGGCGACAGCCGCCGCCGGAGCAGATTCTCAATCAGCAACGCCTGCTCATCGCCGAGTAACGAAATGACGCCGAAGCTCGTCGGGCGCCCCGATTCGTTCTGCGCATATTCCGCATCACTGAGACACGCAATGACCAACGACGCGATTTCCTCTGCCTCGACCTGGTTGATCTTACCCCGTCCATCGCGGAAGCCATGCACGCGATGCGCGACGAGCGCCGGGCGCACGCTCGCCGAAAGCGGCTCACGCAGCGGCCGAATGGTGTGACTGTAAGAGAGGTGATTGCAGAACTCAATTATCTCCGGCACGCAGCGGAAATGCTCGCGCAACGCGATCACACCGCCGAACGCCGTTTCCGCGAGGTCATAAATCGAAGTCTGCCCGTCGTAAAGGTGACTGTTCGGAATGCCTTGCAGGTCAGTGGAAATGAGCCGCTGCACCTCATCCACACGCTGGCCCACGGCATCGGGCGTTACCTGCTCTTTGTCGCCGACCACGATGTGCTCGCGCCCGAGGTACAGTGCCGCGAGCGCGGTCACATCGCTCTGGCTGGCTTCATCAATAATCACCACGTCGAACTTTGTATCGCGCGGGTCGAAGCTCTCATACACCCGGCTCAAGGGCATGATCCAAACCGGTACCGCACGGCGCGCGGAAGCAAGGAGTTGCCGCGCCTGTCGCAACAATTCCGGCACGCGCTTCCCAGTTCCCTTGCCGACTTTGCGAATGGTCTGCACGAAACCCATCAATGCCTGCTGCGTTTGCAGTCCCGTGCGATCACGCTGTGCTGCCCACGTCTCGTGCTCGATGATCTGCGCGGCCACTTGCCGCAGTTCGTCCTCCGTCCGGTCGAGCCGCTCTTGGAGTTCCGTCATCGAAACTGCCGCGCGCCGCTCCAGCTCTTGAAGCCACTGCCGCCAGCGCCAGGCCGCAGCCGCATCGCCCGGTGGCTGCGAAGCGTCGTGCGGCTTGTGCCGTTGCGCGATGACGTGCGCCCACGCAGGCGCGGTCGTCTCCAGCTTTTCGAGCAGAGCCATACGGCCTTCGTATGCTTCGCGGAGACCTTCGAGCCGTGCGAGTTCGCGGCAGGCTTCCTCGTAGCTCTCCACATCCCATGCGCCCTGCGCCTGGAGCAGCACCGAAGCGGCATCGCTCTGCGGGAAGCCGGCGAGGTAAGTCCGCTGCGCTTGCAAGGCCGCCGATAACTCCGCTTGCCGGAGAAGCGCCGCCTGCGCTTCGACAATCTCCACCAACCCATGCGAACCGGCATGCTGCACTCGCGCCAGCTCGCCATGGTCGCCGGGCACGGGCGGATGCGCAGCCAGCCATGCGTCCCAGCGAAAACCCGCCGCACGCAATTCGCCGATGAGTGGCTCCCATATAGCTCCGCGCCATTCAAGGCGTGTGCGTATTTCCACAGCGTAGCCATGAGCCGTGCGCTCCGGTGAACGCCCAAGGCTTTCGACCGCCGGCCCGTCGAGGCTTTCCACGGCGCGACGCCAGCGGGCGGCGAAGCGGTTCCGGCTTTCCTCCAGCTGCACCCTCGCACGCAACGCAAGAAACTCATCCAGTGTGCGCGGCTCGCGACCTTCTACGCGGCAGGCTTCAATGAGATGATGCCACGCCCGGCGGGTGAGCTTCGTCTTCAAACCGAACGACCCACCCGCTTGGAGGAACGTCACGATTTCGCCGAGCATTGCCGCCACTTCATCCACCGGGCGGTCCTGCGGGAGTTCCGGCCCATGCGCCATGATGAGCCGGTGAGCCGTCCCGGCTTCACTCGCCAACGTCTCCACAGCGGCCAGCAAGTCTTGCCACGCCTCCTGCAAGCCGCCGCCAGTCCACCCGGCGAAAAGCACTTCCCGTAGCCAGTTGTGCTCCTCGGCCAGCATCGCCGCCGCCTGCCGAACACGCTGATGAAGCTCTTGGAGTTGCGTCGCAGTGTAACCGGCGGCGGCGTTTCCGGTCCAAAGCTCGGGCCGATGCGCTTGCGCGCGCGAATCCGCGCCCGCTCGCTCCGCCGCGAGCAGGCGAAAATCCGCAGGCGCGACCAACTGCGCCAGCGCCGGCTGAGACACCGCGAGCTGTGCCTCGTCCGCCGGCGTGAGGATGCCTTGCGAAGTGCAAAGTTTTCGAACCTCCGACTCGGAAAGGGAGCACAAAATGCCCGGCTGGAGCGGCCCAGGTATCCACCCATCGCGCTCCGCGTCCGCCCTCACGCGCTTCGCCGCTTCGATTGGGCTTAGCCCTTCCCCGCCGAGCACGATCTCCTCCACTTCGCTGAACCGTGCATCCCGGAGCTGCCGCCGCAGCTCTTCTTTGACGTCGAGCAACTTCCGCCGCTTGTCGCGGAGCAGACTCGCCTCGCGCCGCAAGCTCGCTGCATCGGAGCGCGATAGCCGGTCGGCGATGTCCTGTGCAGCACGCGAAAGCTGTGCCTGACTGTCCGCGTCGCCTTCGAGCACGCTTAGGCATAGCGGTCGGAGCGCCTCGTCCACCTGCTGCCGCAGCACCCGGAGTGCCTTCGTAGTGTGCGCAGTCACGAGCACGGTCTTCCCCTGCGAGAGCAAGGAGCCGAGCAGGTTCGCAATCGTGTGCGTCTTGCCCGTGCCCGGCGGGCCTTGAACGAGCACGGCCTTTGCCTTCGTCAGCCGCGCCGCGATTTGATACTGCTCCGCATTCGCCCGCTTGCTGAAAAGGATGTCCGGCTCCGGCCCAGTCGGTGTTCGTGGCGTCTCGCCATCGCCGCGAGTCGGCACTTCAAGGGTGTCCTCGGTCTCCACGCCCACGATGCGCGACAGCCCTTCCGGCGCCCGCGTGTCTTCGTCGTCCAAATCCTCCAGGATGTAATCCAGCGTCGTGCTCAAGCCCGCCGTCCGCGGGCGGAGGAAAACTAGCGGCTCACGCCAGATACTCGGCTGATTGGTCGCCGCTCCGCGCGCCTTGCCTTCGAGGAACTCGCCATCATTGAAAAGCCCCTGCACGAGCCGGCGAAAAAAGCCCTCTGTACTCTCGCCGCCAAGCGGCTCCACCGGCTGCTCCTCCAGATCTTTGTCGCAGCGGGCAATCATCCGTCCTTCAATGCTCGGCACCAGCCGGAGCAGCGCGCGGTGCAGCTCCACCTTTTCCGTCCCCGTGTTGAAGCGAAACTCTGGCTCCGACGGGTCGAATTCCAGGTTCGCCCGCTGCATTAACACCGGATGCTGGATGGAGTGCTCCGCCACACTGAGCATTCCGTCGGCAAGCACGAGTTCCACGCGGTCGCCCTCGCGCTGCATCGTTGTCCACAGCCCGTGAATCCGCTCGAAAAGCTGACGCGCCGCAATCGCTGGCCGCTCTGCCTCGGACCACTTCATTCGAGCCACGGTCCACACGTTCAGCGCCGCAACGCGCTCCCGGTCATCCGCAAAAGCGACGGTGCTGGTCTGCTTCTCCTTGTCCTGGAAGTTACGCGATTCCAGCACCTCCGCCTCTTCGTCTACCGACTGCCACCCCGGCTTTAGCCAGCCGTCCAAAGTCTCGGGAGGTGCCGGGCACGCCGTCAGCCGCGCCCTTTGGATGCGGATGAGCGGTTCCATTTCCACCTCCGCCGCGTCGTTGGCCTCATCTTCCACGGGGTCGCCACGCCGCACCTGCACACACGGATGCAAAGGCCAGGTATCTAGCCGCATCACGTCCGACCTGGACAAATCACGCGGCACGGGATTGCGAAGCTCGTTCAGCTCCTTCAGGAACTTGAATGTCTGAACCAGCCGTTCTTTGGCGCTATTTGCGGGAGTCATTTACTTCGTTTCGTGTTCTACGATCGCAGTCATATGCCCAACGCGCTGCGGATGAGCAGCCAAGCGCGGAGGCGTGTTTGCGCGTCGACGGGATTGTCTGCTCGATCCGCTTGTTGTGAGGCGCTCCGCGCCGAGCAACGGGCGGATCACTATCCGCAGCGCGTTGTACCGGGCGCGGAGCGCCCGGTACAACAAGTGATTATGTGGTTTCTGTATATCTACTTCATTTCCCCAAACATAACGAAATGGTGCCATTTGCGGTTGAAAAGGCTGCCACCTCGCACATTGACGGCCTGAATCGCGGAAAGACCATAATAATTAAGATAGCGGCATCATTAAGAGATGGCGGAACCATTGGACATTTTGTGTCAATTTGTCTGATGTTGAGCTGAAGGCTCTAGGATTTATGCGGTTTTGCGGCCCGTGAACACGGATCAACACTGGACAAAACGGAGCGCGGTGTTTACCAATGCCCTGCTTGCTACGGGTTAACCTTCGGCTCTAAAGTGTTTTCTCTCTACCCTCTCGGGACCGCGGTTACTTGCAAGACGCTCGAACAGCAGCCTGCGCTCAAATAAGTGATCGAGGGCTGTGTTCGTCCCTGAGATCCATCCTCCCACCGTTGCTTCTTCCGCTATCTTTGCTAGAGTTCCTATATCAGCTCAGTGAATGAGCTGAGTCCGTGAAAGCCTTACGGGGCAGCGCGATCGCTGCCCCGTAAGGGCCGTGATCCGCTGCTTCTCATTTCTATTTGGGAGGTAGCAATGCAAGTGCAACAGTTGTACGCAGAAATCACAGCACGGATCATCGAAGGGCTAGAGCAAGGTGTGAAACCGTGGCATCGCGGTTGGGACGCAGACGTGCCACTCGCGCTACCGCGCAACGCCTTAACCGGCAAGGAGTACCGTGGATCAAACGTTCTCTGGCTGTGGCTTGTCAGAGAGCAATGCGGTTTTGCCGGCCACGCCTGGCTGACGTATCGTCAAGCCCAGGAGCTTCTTGCAAAGCAGGCGGAAGCGCGCGGTGCCACGGTGGTGAAGCACCAAAGCCGTAAAGGCGGATCGTACTTTACCGATGAGCAGGGCCAGCGACTCGGCGGTGTCCGCCGGGGCGCGAAAGCGGCACATTGTGTGAGGTACGTTGTCAAGGAAGGCGAGGAAGAGGAAAGCAGTGAACACGAGGAGCGCCGTATCATTCCTTGTGCGTTCACGGTCTTCAACCTCGATCAAATCGAAGGTATCGAGCGGGACAGCGTGCAACCAGGATGGGAGCTGTTCGATGCGGCGGAACGCCTGATTGCTCAGGCGAACCAAAGCGGAGAAGTCGCGTTCTACGAGGAAGGCGTCCGAGCGTATTATTCGCGGACGCAAGACTGCATCGTCATGCCTCCCCGTGGGAGGTTCGCCGAGCAGTACGACTGGTACGCGACCGTTCTGCATGAGCTGGTTCACGCGTCAGGTGCGCCCCAACGTCTCAATCGGACGGTAGGCGTACACGGTAGTCCGGAGTACGCCTTCGAAGAGTTGGTGGCCGATCTCGGTGCGGCATTCCTTTGTGCCCGATTCGGCATCAAAGGAAACCACGCGACACATGAGAGCTACATCGCTTCGTGGCTCGAAGTGTTGAACCGAGACAAACTGGCTGTCATCCGCGCGGCGCGCCTAGCCGAAGAAGCCGTGACCTATCTACTCGACAGGTACGGTACTACCGAGCATTGATTGCTCAACCTAGGGGGAAGTGCTCACTTCCCCCTTCATTTACTCTTTCTTCGCGCACGTCGTGCGCCGAACCATGTCATCCGCGCCACAGCTGTAAGGCTGACCAGAGATCACGGCGTCCCAAGTTACGCTCGTAGCACCACGGTTGACGTTGCTGATGACAACGTGACTGATTGCGGCCCCCGTAGCGCTTGCGGTGGCGATCTGTAGGTTCTCTGATGTGCTGGCGCAGGCTGCAAGGGTCAGGGTAGCAAGTAGCAGTATGTCTGTTCGCATGGTGGTTATCCGTTCGTCCGTTCACACCCATTATAGTACCGCCAGGAGATTTCTCTCCTGGCGGCGGTGTCAGCCTTGGCTATCTAGCCTCGGCTGTGGTGGTAAGCGATGCCGTTGGCAGCCGGTCGCGTCGCATGATGTTGCCATGCTCCGTGTACCGGCTCACAAGAAAGTCACTCCAAGACATGAGCCGACGAATCTCGTCGGCCTCGTACTCGTCTCGAAGCTCATCCTTGTTGTCCTGGTACCAGGACGATCCCATAACGTGATCTAAAGCAACCATGACGGCTGGCTCTCGATCAGAACGGGGTATCATCGTCGTAGAAATCAGGCGGTTCCTCACCTGCGGGGGTCCCCGCGGGCTCGGGCTGCTCCGATCTCGTCTGGTCAGGCTTCGTCTGCACGGCAATGGCGTGCCAATCGTTTACGATGACCTCGGTCGCGTAACGTTCGACACCATCCTTGCCCGTGTACTTGCGGGTCTTGTTCTTCCCTTCAAGATACACGGCCATGCCCTTGGTGATGTCTTTGGCACTCTCGAAATAAGGCTCGAAGAAGACGACACGGTGATACTCGACTGTCTGCCGCTTCTCCTCGCCCTTGTACCAATACTCGTTCGTCGCGAGCCGCAAGATCACGATGGACTTGCCGCCCGGGGTGTAACGAGTGTCAACATCAGCCACTGCATAACCGCTCAGAATGACCCGGTTTAAGTTGCGCATTGTTCTCGCTCCTCTGTAAAGCATCGCTTACCGGTGTGGCACTCGCCGCACCGTAAAGACGATGCGGGTTAGTGCCAATACCGCTTCGGCAAGAATGCCGGGCTGCGGTTTGCCCATCTGCAAGCACAGGGCTTGCGGAATTCTTAACGAAACAGCGCGGGCTCAGTCGTGAACTGAAACGCCTCGCGATAATCCTCGAGGCCGAGCGATGCAAAGCATCGGCTCACCCTCTCCGTGATCTGTGGTGTCCTACATGCGTATCGCACCCGGTGCCAGCGGCCCTCCTCAAGAGATCGAGCGTGTGTGAGCAGTGAGTCAACGAGCTTCATTGAGCCGCGCTTAGTACCGCTCCGACTACGCTCGACCTCGACCGCGAGGATGTCATCGTCGTGATAGGTTATTAGGACGTCGGGAAATTTGATCTTTATCGTTTCCATCTTCGTCTGGCGGTGGCTGCTCAATTCGTCACTCAAGGCGTCCTCCGGGTAGGCTTCCGCCGTCAGCGCGTCGATCCCGATCTCATCAACGCGCCGCGCGATCCTCGCGCGGCGCAGTTCGAGTAGCGCCCGTTCATCGGGGGCTACGAGAGCACCCTCTAACTCGGCCACGTAGGCCCGGGCGGCTCGGTGGTAATCGGTCATCGTGCGGGTGAGGCGCTGCAGCCGAGCCTCCGCGATGGCTATCTGCTCAGCCATCCGTTCCATTTGTTGGTGATAAAGAACGCGTGCCGGGGCGAAGTCGTCCGCATCACCGAATAGGGCTAGGGTGCAGCGTTGCACGGCCAAGTCGTGCGCTAGCCGCTTGGATATGCGAGGCCGGTACTGGTGGACGAGAAGGTCATCGTGGCCGTGCATATCAAGTGCGAGCCGAGTGAGCACATAGAGCGGCCCCACCGAATAATGTGAAACGCGGACCTTCGCGATAACACCGTCCCGTAGAAGCCGTCCAAGTATGGGATGGCTATTGCGGTGACTGACGCCCAGGACGCGAAGCAGTATGGAGGCGTTCGAGAAATGGAATCGAAGCAGCCAATGCAGAATGCGCTCGCGTTTATCGCGCGCCCGGCGATACTGTGTCATCGAGCCTGGTACGAGATAGATAGGCGCGCGCCGCGTGCGGACGATCCGGGGCTCAGCCATTGATCCGATATCAGCCATCACGCCCACTCGGCCCAGGAAAGCGCCGTCCAGGCGCGGGCTTTTGGCAGGATGGCCCGCCCCAGCGGGCCAAGAGCATAAGGGTGCCCAAGCGCCCGTTGCTCGGTCCTGTCCCGTGTCCCGAGCGTACAGCAAGGGACCGGGAAACCGGCCCGCATCCGCCCAAGCGGATTGGGCCGGTTCCGCGCAGGGTGCGAGCGACAGCGAGCAAGCCATGCAGCGAGCCCCAGCGAGCGTAATGGCGGCCCGTAGCACGCTCCCGCGCAGGTGCGACAGCGCCGGAGCGAAAATCAAAGAAGCGGCGGCCGTCCAGGCCGACCCGTAGCAAAGCGAAGGGCGAGCGGCGATAGAGCGAAGCGGAATCGGCGTGAAGCGGTTTTTTGATTTTCGCTCCGGCGAGGAGCGCGCGGGAGCGGGGTGAATGGCGCGCGCAGCCCAGCCGTCCAGGCTGGCGCAGCGTGACAGAGGGCGTAGCCCTATAAGCCTTTGCGCGTGCAGCGAAAAGGCGCCCAGGAATTGCCTGTGTAGGGGGTCGTTCAGAACCCCGAAAGAGGCAAGGGCGGGACGCCAGATCAAATGCTTGTGCGTGCATGGGGGTGCGTACTATTCGCGTACTATGTTGAGGATCGGAAACTCACCCCACGTGCACGCTCGAAAAGCCACCCGTCAGCCGCCAGAAGATGCGCTACCAGGCACGCATCGTCGGCCTCCTCAAGCGGCTCGCCGAGGGTGGCCGCATACCCGCTTGCGCGAAGCATCCGAATCGCGGCCTCGCGGCCAGGGAGCGCGAAGACGATGGGCTCGCCACGCTCCTCCGTTCCCTCAGGCTGCACTGCTTCGGTCGCGGAAGCGTCGCTTCGATGGCGTGGCGGGCCCGGTTTGCGCGGACGCTTCATCATCTCCGGTGTGAACGTGCCGTCCCTATACGCCGCGAGGACAGACGCGCGATGTTCGCCCTTGAGCTTGTCAATCTCTGCGATCCGGCCCAGATCTCGAACTTGGCCGGCGCGAACGATGGAGAGAACATCCTCGGGATAGTCGAGCAAAGCGAGCTGTTTGCTAACCCAGGCCTGGGACTTACCCAATTGCTCCGTGGCCCTCTGCTGTGCACCGCTGCCGTGAGTGCGCTTGATGGCTGCGACGAATGCGCGAATCTTTAACGCCTTCACTACGGGGTCAATATCCTTGCGCTGCTCGTTCTCGATGATTTGCAGCGCTGTCGCCTGGTCATCGGTCAGATCCTTCACAAGCGCCGGGATCTTGTTCAGGCCGGCCATAATGGCACCACGGCAACGCCGCTCACCGGCGATGAGCTTGTAGCGGCCAGTCAAAACTGGGCGCACTACGATAGGCTGAATGATTCCTTGCTGGCGGATTGAGTCTGCAAGCTCTTGGATGGCTTCCTCGTCGTCTGTGCCGCGACCGTTCTCGGGATCGGCATCGATGAGATCGAGGGGTAGCTCAACGATGCGAGCGTCATCTGCACGATGCGCGAGGGGAACGGTCGGGTATATCGCCAGTGTGTCGGGTGCCTTGTTTGATCCTCTGCCGAACAGGTTAAACATGTGAACCTCCTTCAGGTTTTACCTCGCAGTAGTACGCGGTGCGCTCGAATGCCGGGGTCAATCATCCAAGGGGATCCGTGGCGGCCGGTAGTGCTGTTGGCACTCGTCGACGGTACGCACATACTTAGCACCGCTCGCGATAGCTCGTAGCGGAACAAGGGTGACCCGCAATAAAACAACGACAAATGCAGTGATGATCCGCAAGGTGATGTAAAGGTACTTTTTCATGTTTGCCCCTGTGAGCGAGTGTGTTTCACAAAACCGTACACACGAGCGAGCACGGGGCGCCTACCTGCTTCCCCGCAATACTCTGAGCGCCCTTGTGCCACCACTGGCCGCTATCGATGCGGCAGCAACTGCCCAACCGGCGATGTCTACGTTGATGAATGATCCGCCTACGATCTGGCTCGTCAGCCACCCACTATAGGCGAGTGAGAACAGCCCGACCCCGATAATGGCGCAGGCCTTGCCGATTTCACCCAAGCTCGCGGTTGAGACATCGATAGTCGCGGTTCCACTTGGAATGAGCAAATCGACGATCCCGACTATGGCCATCAGGAGAAGATTACTGATCGTGATAAATGCCGCGAGCCAAATGATGGCGCTAATCGCCCCGGTCGCCATGCGGCTGGTAAACTTAACGAGCGCAAACGGCAGGAACACAAAGCCGATAGCCTTGGCGGCGAAGAAAAAGATCGCTGCGCCTTCGGTGATCGCCCACACGATGACCAGCACCAGCATCAACATCAGCATGAACACGCTCACCAAGACGACACGCAGCGTGTCGGTCAATAGGTCCACAACGCCGACGTGAACGGCGAAATAGGCGTCCCATAGCTTTTGATGCAGGACAGACAGATCGGCACTCCCCAAGATCTCGATCTGGAAGAGCTCCACCAGGCCCGCGCCGAAGAGCCAGATGGCATCAGCGGCCTCGTTGTAGACCTTGATGGCGATCGCGATGAACGAAAAACCAAACAGAATGGTAAGACCGGTCACCCACCAGGCCGCACCCTGCGTGAGCCCATTGTAAAGAGCGCCGGCCGCGTAGAACACCATAAACGCGGGTAACAGCGTATCGACCACAAGGCTCTTAATGCTCTGACTGTTAGATAGTTTGTTCATCTTCTCGGCGAGCCCCGCCATAAAGACTCCGAACTGATCCCCGAGGCCATCCGTAGGTGCCGCGTGCGCCAGCGCTGGAAGCAGAACCCCGGCAACGATAAGGGCCACCGCTGTGCGTCTCATGGGCGCGGTTTCTCCTCCTGCAAGCGGCGCTGCTGCTTCAGCAAAGAATCGCTGAAGGCCCGCTGCGCTTTCATCGGATCGCCCAAGGTGCCCAAGCTCGGGTCTTTCTTCACTCGCTCGGGCGGGTTGCAGTCCTGCACACTGGCCGTACCGGCCGTCGTCCGCGTGTTAAGGTAGAGCGAATAAGAAAGCGCTATCGCGAGGACAATGATCACGGCGTTTTTCATGGGATTAACCTCCCCTTACCAGGTCTACATACGGATTCGCAGAGCCCCCGACACGCTCCAGACGCCCTTCAAGGAAGCTCCGGTCCAGCCTCTCGATCACGCGGTTGCGATCATCGGTCTCGATACGCTGCTGCTCGTTGATTTGCCATAGCAGCTTTTCGGTGACCGCCAGATGCTCCTGGGTCTGCTGCATCTGTAACCCCTGCGCGGCGGCCATGGTTTGCAGGGTCGCGAGTTCCGACATGTCACCGAGCCCCGTGAGCTCGATCTGCATGTCCTCGATAGCTCCGCGCCGTTCTTCGGAGGCGATCATGCTGCTGCTGATATCCTGCAATAGTTCCTGTGCACGCGCTTCGCGCCCGCGTTGTACATCGAGGTAGTCGTTGAGCGCAGCGAGGCTGTCGGCGTCCAACGCATCGCCGAGCTTGTCTATGAGTTCGGGCCGGGTCGGGGTCGTCGCGTAACTCGTTGCGTAGACAGCATTGAGCAGATCGCGGGTCAGCCCGCCTCCAACGAGCCCCTCCAAACGGCCGTAGATCCCATAAGCTTTCCCGACAGCGAGCTGATAAGCGCGCTGCAATCGGAAAAGCGCGGTGACACCGGTCTTGTCCAGCAGCCACCGCTCCGTATCCAACAGCATCTGCTCGTACTGCGATATGGTGGTGGCTACTTCATCGAGCTGGGCGAGATACTGCCCGGCATTTTCGACCCAATTGGTCGGATCGTAGACAAGGTCCCCAATACCGAAGATCGCCCAACTCGGTAAGCTGACGCTAAGTGTGCTTACGAGAAGCGTCGCGGCAATTGCCTTACGAATCGTCGTTTTCATGATCCCCCCTAATGTGCATAGCCGACGAACACGGAAATGACCAGCGGCAGCTCGGCGATGAGCAGCGCGTACATCACCGCGTTGCTGCCGCTTCGTAGAAACGAGGTTTGTGGCGCCAGTGCAACCGCATAGAACGCCACGGCCAGCCCGATGACGGACATGAAGACCGCATACGGCCCCAGGAAGAATCGCACAAACTCCTGCAGGAGTTTCACCCCGGCCTGGAGTGCCGGGTTCGGACCGGGCGCGAGATCGGACGCCGCGGCCAGAGCAAGCACGGGTGCCAACGCCAGGGTAAACGCCACGATGTGTACGCATCGACAGCGCGTCATTTGAGATCTCCCAGCGCGTAGTCGTTTAAAACGGCCGCGACATAGTTTTGTGTCTCGGTATAGGGTGGGATCCCACCGTGTTTGATGACTGCATTCTCGCCGGCGTTGTAGCCTGCGAGCATGAGCGGCACGTTCCGGTTGAAGAACCGGCCGAGCCAGCCCAAGTATTTAATTCCGCCGACAACGTTCTGTGCGGCGTCGAAGCTATTCGTGACGCCGAAGCGCTGCGCGGTCACCGGCATAAGCTGCATTAAGCCGACTGCACCAGCACGGCTGATAGCGTTCGGGTTACCGTTTGATTCTGCACGGATCACGGCATGCGCTAAGGCAGGATCGACACCCTCGGCCTTGGCCGTTGATTTCACTAGACGCTTGATAGCGTCAGGTAGCGTGCTCTGCTTCCTCGGAAGAACCTCTCGTGGACTGCGCACAGCGAATTGCTGAGGCGCACTCACCTGATCCGAAAACCGCGCAGGCGACCCGAAGTGCGACGACTCACCGAAGGGTACGGCGAGTGCGGACATCGGAAGCATGAGGCTAATCAACCAGATCTGTTGCAAAGACACGGCTAGTAATCTCTGCGCCTTTCGGCATAGGCTCCACCGCCACACGACTGCGCGCTATGTCAACGGCGAGGGCGTTCTCGCCCCCGATAATGGCGAGGAGCGCCTGCTCGATGCTCATGTAGTCCGGCACTTGTGCCAAGGGCGACAGGGGCCGCAGCAGGAGCGCACGGTCCCCGGATAGTCGGTACCCGGTGGAGTACAATACCCATTGGCCTGCGGCCTCGACGGTACGCGCCTCGGTTGGCAAGTTGATCAAGCGCACGCCTGTATGCAGCCGGTTGTACTGATCACCTTTTACCGCGACGATTTTCGTGCCCGTTTCGGCAAGGCTCTCGCGTTGTTGGATCGGTGTCCCAGCACACGCTGTGAGCAACAGCGCCACTAAGTATAGATATAAATGTGCGTATCGCATGCGACTCTTCCTAGTAGATGGTTTTGTCCGTAAGCTCATAGGCGGGTAAGGTGATCGGTGCCTCGATGAAGATGGCAACAGGGGTCCCCGCTTCGACCGTCTTGGTCGGCTGGACGTTGAGATATTTGCCGCCGATGCGTTGGCCAATCTGACTACTGCCCGCTGCCAAGCCGCTCATCGCCGCTTGACGCGGCGAGAGAATGCCGCCCGAATCCAGGAGGTAACCAGGCGAGGAGAAAGCGAGGGACACGAGGACGCCCCAGGCCTGTGCGCCGATATGGAGATCGCGCTCGGCTTCGATCCCGCCCAGACCGTCCGCGTTCAAGGCCGTCGATGCCTTGCCAAGGTCAACGCTGCGGCCATCGGGAAAGCTTAGCCATTTGATCGTGGCGCCGAGGCGCGGCGCGATGGCCTCGTTGATGTTGTTCGAGCTGGTGCTACGCCCGGTGAGGGTGACACCGGCCGGGATCAGCACGTAGCGCCCATCGACGCTATAGACGGGCTGTTGCACCACCATCGCCACGGGGCCGGGAAAATCCGATCCCATCGCGTTCTTGGTCACGGCCTGGATCACGGTGCCCGGTGGGATCGGCAACCCACCGCCGGGCGGGATAGCCGGTACGAGAGCGCCGCCTTGATCGGCTCTGTCCGGTTCTGGAGCTTGGTCAGACGCGATCCCAAGACGCTCGTTTAACGCCGTCATCACGCTCTCGCGCTGACGCCGTAGCGCGTCAAGCTGGTTTCCGGCAGGCGTGGCGCGTGCCTCGCGCGTCTGTGGCGCTGTTTCCGCCTTCGGGTGATAAGGTGCGGTGCGGGCCTTCCAGACGAGGTCTATCTCGGCGTCTCGGATCTTCTGCGCCATGGGATCAGTTTTCTCGTTCTTCTTCGGTCTATCCAGATCGTCTTCGGGCTCCTCGCCTTTGACTTGGCGCATCAGTGCTTTGCGGTGTTTGCGTTCGGCCTCGGCCCGGCGCGCCGCTTCAAGGCGGCGTGCGGCGGCTTCCGCAGCCGATCCGAAGTCCTCGATTCGCGGTTGCGGCGGGATGTTAGGCGGTGCGGCCCGTGGCGCTTTTGTCGCGCCCTGATCCTGAAGACCATTGATGAGACTCAACGCTGCGAGGATCAGCAATGCTCCCAGCAACGACCCGATCGCGATCCGCTTCTTTGTGCCCCAATCCGACAACCGTTCGGCCGGCTCCGGCATAGTCGGTTCGGTCATTCCGGCGCCCCTCGGGTGATGGTGAGTTCGGCCTCCCCTGCCTGTAGAAAAAAGGACGGGAAGACACCCGCGATACGGTAGAGACCCTTGGTCGCATCGAAGGTGTTTTGCACGACCACCTTCTTATCATCGACGACGGCCATCACCGTCATGGGTCCCTTGTTGTCGCGGACCCGGACCCAACTCATCCGGCCATCGTCCCAGACCGAATCGATGGTCGAGCTGTACCAACCTTCGGGCTCGGTCCAGCGGTAACCGCTGAAGATCTGGGTTCGGTATTTATCGAGCGCATCACGGGCCTGCGCCTCGGCCATGGCATTTGATCGGGCCATCGGCATGGCGGTAGCCATGCCGGACAGGCGATCACGCCGAATACCGTCAATAACCTTGTAGCAGATCGGGTGCAAGGCCTTTTGGCGCACGATAAAGGGATAAACCGTGCGCGGCTCATCTATCCCAAAGACGTGCAGGGTCGTTGTCGACCCGCCAGGGATGGCCTGGGTATTCACCTTCGGGGAGATGATGATAACGTTGTCCGGCGTGCCGGTGGTGGCATCGTCGACACGCCACACCTCGGGGTTGTTCGCGAGATAGTGACTGTAGGGCTGCGGGAACTCGATCGATGTGCCCAAATCGACCGAGGTGTAGATGGCCGGCGTCGCACCCTTGCGGAAATAGATATTCGCACAGCCGTCGCCGCGTGCACTCTGCGGGAGGACGGATAGGACGAGGAGTGCCATCACTGGGCTGACGCTGTTAAACTTCTTTCTGATCATCGCTAAACTCCTAGCTAGTTTGGTGATGGTAAGCACCCCAGGCGTCTTCTCCCGCGTCTGGGGTGCGTCTGAACGCGTCCATTAATGTCCCCCTTCCCTGGCGCTCATCGCTGCCTCGCGGCTGTAATCGGGCGCCAGCGCGTAACTCAAGATCTCGATGCCGGACGTGTTCACCCGGAAAAATTCGACCCCCTTGCCGGGTGCGATCTTGTTGAGCTCCGTGATCTTCTTGGCTTGCTCGCGCTCGTTAAGTAAACGGAATTGCACCGTCAGCCGCTTGTACTCCGTTGCAAGCACGCGTGCGGCTTTCACGGTCGTGAGTGTCAGGAGGACACCGTATTGATAGGTGGTTCCGTACTCGCGGATCAAAGGTTCGGGATTGACGCTCAGGACCTCGACATCGTTCGGGGTAGCTTCGATATCGGCGCACTCGCGGCAGGCGGCGTGCTCGGCCGCAACGCCGGGCGCATCGAAATGCCCGGCCTCCTTGTTCTTGCCACGATAGACCAGGACGAGATCGGGCGCGAGAAAATACTCGGCCTTGCTCAAGTCATCGCGGATCGTGGTGCGAGCCTTGTTATACCGCCAGTGCGCAAAATCCATGAGCTTGGCTTTGATGACGCCCTCGGTCCAGCTCACTGGCTCCTTTAGGTCGGGAAGCTCGTCGTAGGCACTCACCACTCCCCCGCGCTCGACGGAGTGGAAGATATGCACGTTTTCGCGCGCGGCCAGCGAAGCCACGCGCCAGCCGTGCAGTGCGTAAGCGGTGACGCCAAGCGAAACGGCTAGGAGGACGGCCATGAGGTTCCGGGAGGTGATCGCGACCGCGACCACCGACACCTGTTGAGATTTGGTCTTAGCCTGCTCGTCGTCGGTCAGCCGGAACACGTCGTTTCTCCTTAAGTTGGGTGTAAATGAGCTCCAGGGCTTTGGCGGTGCCGTACTCGGCGATCAAGTTATCGATCACGGAATCTCGATAGATGGCCTCGGCGGGCGTGGAGGTATTGATCACCACCTGGCCGGGTTCGGCGCGCAGGATCAGTTTCTTGCTGATGCCAGCCTCGCGTTGCACGAGGTAAAGCTCCTTCTGCGGCTCCAATTCACGGATGGCCTTGCACTCGCCCAATGTGAGCTGGAACGCTTCGCGATAAGCATCCTCGTCCATGGTCGGATCCGAGAAAAACAAAAAGCTCGTGCAGGCCGTCCGGATCCCGTCCCACCCTTTGGCCTCCAGGCAATGCATCGGGCTTTGCGTCCATAGGCTCACGCCATAGTTGAATTTACGGCCGGTGACAAAGGACTCCTCGATGACTTTCGCGCCGATGTCCCGCTTCAGCATCCATCGCGCTTCATCGATGTCGACGAGCTTCGGCACACCGCGTACGGCCGGATCTTCGAAGGATGTTGTGGTGCGGTGGAACATCTCGTAGAGCACGGGCACCAACACCGGATCAAGCGTCTTGATAGCCTGGAGGTTGTACACACCCAACGGCGTGCACATATCGCCGATGGCATCCTCGGCGGCATCGAAATACTGTGCATACATACCATCCAGGGTAGCGCCATCCCCGTACATCCAGCGCGTGAACTTGCGCCGCACGCTGGTTGGCAAATGGTTGATCAGCGTCCCGAGCTTCCATGCGTCCCGCGGCAAACCCAACGTCTCGGCGATGCCCCGGTCGACGGTCTCCTGATCCAACGCCGTCAAGATCCGCATATCTTCGGCGTCGTTGCTGTCAAGGAGGAGCCTCAAGAGCCGCATGAGGTGACCCTTGAACGCCTGATCGTCTTGGCCTTGGCAGTTGACGAACGGGTTAAAACCTCGGTCGCGGCCCTCGCCGAATCGCAATACGCCGGCGTCGTTACCGAACGCCTTGGCCAACGTTTCGGCACCCGGATCGATGTCGATGGCGCGCACGAGCCCGCCGTATTTGAGAAAATGGGAGAGCAGCACGAGCCGTGTAAAGGTTTTCCCCTTGGAGGTGGGACCGATGCCGATGGTGAAATTACGGCCGTTGATCCAGGGCGAGTAACCGAAAACCTCGCCGGTCGCGGTCTCGAACGGGTAGAGGCATTCGTCCTCGATGTGCTCGACGTAACAACTTCCTTCGAAGGCACGAAAGACGAGGGAGGTCTCGGCCGCCACCTCATGGGCCGCACTCATGTCGCGGATGCTTTTAGTGCCACCGGCCGGTTGTACCGTGGCGAAGGCATGCACGGCATCAACGTCTTCCCAGGTGAGCGCGACCCCGCGCTCGGTGATCCAACGGTCGAGGTCCATCGCGGTGTCGCGGATCGCCTTCGGATCATCGCCAAACGCCAAGAGGACCGCATGCCAGGCACCCCATAGGGTGTTCAACGCCTCGGCCTGGCCGAGCTCGGCGAACTTCGCGCGAAGAGCGGGCGTCAATTTGGAATCGTCCACCTCATCGCGGCCCTTGATGAGATCCCACCAGCGGATCGCCTTGCGCTCCAACTGCAACCGCTTTGCGTGGAACCTGCTCCAGGTCTGGAGCTCGCTGTAGGGCGTGAACCGGGTGACGATCAGATACTCCCCACGAGCAGGCGGTCGCGCGAATAGCCCCTGCATGGACTTATCGCCCACGCTTTTCACGGCGGCGATCCGGCAATAACGCGGCTGCGGGCCGCCCACTTTCACCAAGGGCAGCCGATCGAGATCCACATCGACCGGATCGATCCCGCCCGAGGTCAAGGCCAGTGCGACATCATGCGCCGGAATGGTCTCATCCAGGGCGCACTCAAGACGGGTGGGATCGAGCGTCGCCATGAACCGCATGTGTGCCCAGGTTGCTTGCGCGCTAAGCGGCCAAGCATCCATGATCCCTTTGAGCTTTGCGCAGACGGTGATGATAGCCTCATCGAGGAGCCGCGCTTGGCGTAGCAACTCGGCCTCCTGCACATATACGGCGCCCTCGGTCGAGAGGAAGCCACGAAGGATGTCCCGGCTCTCGCGGTTAACGGGGGCCATCGCTAAGTGCCGAATCAAGCCTAGGAGTGATAAGTTTCCGATCGACTCGCGCGGGCTGACTTCCAAGTAATGCACAAGCCTTGAGGCATAGTGCTCGCGGGTATTAAGGGCGTCGGCGCGGGCTATGCTCAGATAATCGTTAATCGCCCTGTCACGACGCTTGAGGAGAAGCGGGGGCGCTTTGTAGTGCGCATAGACTTGATGCACGGAGATCGAGCGGTGAAGCGTGCCATGAGTGGCGCCGATCAGGGCCGACAGCCCGACCAGATCCGTTTCCGTCAGGCTGTCCGTGTCCACTCCCCCTAGCTCGATCGCCCGCACCAGCGACGCGCGCACGGTCAGGAACGCATCCCGCCACGGCTCGACTAGATCCGAAAACGAGGTGATAGGGTGCGCGTCCATATAAGCGTCCCTAGCCGCTGAGACCCACCAGGTAGGAGGCAACCCAGTAGAAAGCAACCGCAGCAGTGGCCGCGCGGGCGAACTTTCCGAAGCCGCCTTCCCGCGGGGAGAAGGCAATCGCTGCGAGGCCACCCGCAACCGCGAGCACAATCACGGCGACCTTACCCGGTCCCGTGACAAAGGTGACTACGGATTGCCACGCCTCCACAATCTTGTCGCCCCAACTCGCGGGGCTCGTCCCAATATTGATGTCAGCGGCCGTGGCAAATCCGGGATGGACCGCGACCAGGGCCGCGATGATCGAGTAGAACAGGGTTTTCAGTTTCATGTGTGTCTCCGTGCGCCGGTTAAACCGGCAAAGTGTTGTGAATGAAAGTTTCATACGCTGAAGGGCTAGCCACCCACATCGGCCCCGAGTCATGCGTCAACATTCGCTCGTAAGGGCGAGGGCGAAGCGTTGACAGGGGTACGTGCAGGCTGGGTATTGAGCCGTGAAATACATGCCCCGCCGCAAGGCGGGTTACTCCGGGGTGCCGACGCTGTGGAGACAAGCGGAAGGCCACATCCGAGGCGTCGTTTTGGCAAGACGCCGGGGAACCCTGCGCGGTCACAGACCCCAAGCATGCACGCAAGCACTTTGCGCGGGAACCGGGAGATCCCACGGCCCTCTGACGCGGATGAGGCGCCAGAGCGCATCGGGAAGTCAAAAGACGTACGCCGATGATGAACGGTCGTGGGAAGTCGGACGGGTCCATAGTACCGGCGAAGCCGCCGAACAAGGCCGGGCAACCGGTTGCGGAGGCGGTGGAGGGAAGGGACCTGGCCAAGGGGAACCTGCTTGAGAGCGACGCGCACCGGACACAGCGCCGGGGTAGCGCGCAAAGCGCGCTTGAGCGGGTACGTGTAGCAGCAAGAAGGGATAAGAAACAGCGGTTCACCGCGTGCCTTCACCATGTCTACGACGTTGAGCGGCTGCGCGCGGCCTATCTTGGCATCAAGCGAGATGCCGCAGCAGGCGTCGATGGACAGACGTGGCAGCACTACGGGCAGGGCCTGGAAGTTAATCTCCAGACCCTCTCGCAGCGGCTCAAGCGAGGGGCGTACCGGGCAAAGCCGGTTCGTAGGGCGTACATCACGAAGGAGGACGGGCGGCTGCGGCCGCTTGGTGTTCCCGCGCTGGAGGACAAAATCATCCAGCGCGCCGCCGTCGAGGTTTTGAACGCCATCTATGAGCAGGACTTTCTCGGTTTCTCCTACGGGTTCCGGCCCGGGCGCAACCCGCATCAGGCATTGGATGCGCTTGCCGTCGGGATCACTACAAGGAAGGTGAACTGGGTGCTCGATGCCGACATTCGCAGCTTCTTCGATACGCTGAAGCACGAATGGCTGGTGAAGTTTGTCGAGCACCGTGTAGCAGACCGGCGCATCGTGCGGCTCATCCAGAAATGGTTGGCCGCCGGGGTGCTGGAGGAGGGGCAGCGAACACAAAGCGAGGTGGGGACGGTCCAGGGTGGGAGCATCAGCCCGCTCTTGGCTAACCTTTACCTGCACTACGTGTTCGACCTTTGGGTCCAGCGATGGAGAACGCGGCAGGCGCACGGCGATGTTGTGGTCGTGCGCTACGCCGATGACTTCGTGGTCGGATTCCAGCATCGGCACGAGGCCGAGCGGTTTCTGGCTGAGCTTCGCGAGCGATTCGCGCAGTTCGGTCTTGAGCTGCATCCGGACAAGACGCGCCTTATCCGCTTTGGCCGCTTCGCGGAGCAGAGCGGGCGGGCGCGGGGCGAGGGCAAGCCGCAAACCTTCAACTTCCTTGGCTTCACGCAGTGTTGCGGGAAGACGCGAAAGGGCGGGTTCACGGTGCTGCGCCAGACGATGCGAAAGCGGTGGCAGGCCAAGCTGCGCGAGGTGAAAGCCGAGTTGCGCCGACGTCTGCACACGCCCATCCCGGAGCAAGGCGCTTATATGCGTGCGGTCGTCCTTGGGCATGTGCGCTACTACGGCGTGCCCATGAACGGCCCGGCCATTTGCGCCTTCCGCCGCGCCATCAGCGGCGTTTGGTGGCGAGTCCTGCGTCGCCGCAGCCAAGGCAACCACTTGCCCTGGCGACGTATGCGGCGCCTCTTGGACCGCTGGCTTCCGCCTGCTCGCATCTGCCATCCTTATCCTCTCGTGCGTCTTCGCGTCATCACCCAAGGTGGGAGCCGGATGCGGTAGTGCCGCTCGTCCGGATCTGTGGAGGGGGTCATGCGCAATCATGATTCCTACTCCGACTTAACGTGACTTGATAAAGACAACCGGCCGGCGCCGATAGCGAGCGCCGCAGTACCGCCAACGGGCCTTAAGCCCGCCGCGCGTCCAGGCCTCTATCCCACGCGGATCGTCGCGATGCACGTGGAACAGGAATCCGAAAAGAAGGCCCGAGAAGATGAGCCCCCCGAGCCAGTTCGCTGCGAAGATGAGCGCGGCGGCGACGAAGCACGACGAGATAAAGACGGTCGTCGGAACGCCTAACGTGTACTCGTGCTTGTCGAGGACGCGAATGGGTCGAACGTTGGGATTATCGTTTTCCACCGCGACACCTCGGGTTAATCTGTCTCCGGTTGACACGCCGTCGCTTCCAGCCATTCCGGCTCGACACCCGCATGCTCCCGGTAACAATCGAGCACGGCGAACCCGGCGGTCGGGGCTTGGTATACGCCCAGCACCGTGCCGTTCCGCTTGTCGGTTACCGTGTAACTCCGTTCTACCTCAATGCTAATCAAGGTCATGGACGTTCTCCTCGTGCGCCGGGTTAAACCGGCGAGGTGTTGTGAATGAAAGAGTCATACAGTGAAGGACTAGCGACCCACACTGGCCCCGAGTCATGCGGAGTCGTTCGTAAGAGCGGCGCTGAAGCGTTGACAG
>Ga0187892_10002477_pt1 | contig 36788 bp, 31 predicted proteins | sample MA1701073metaG_FD_139345 | JGI IMG/M metagenome (GOLD analysis project Ga0187892, IMG submission 139345) | Bio-ooze microbial communities from a basaltic lava cave in the Kipuka Kanohina Cave System on the Island of Hawaii, USA - MA170107-3 metaG ... | reverse complement strand
GTCGAGCGAGCACAGAATATCACCCACATCAACGTTGCAGTCTCCGCCCGGAGGTGAGAGGTCCGCGTAAAGCTGACAACTCGTGCAGGTGTCGCACGCGTCGTCGATCTCGTCGGCATTCGCATCCCCGAGACACTGTAGGACAACGAACCCACCCAGATCGGGGCATTGTTCCAGGTTGGCAAACTCGGGGATGCACTCACCACTGGGGAGGCAGCAGCCGAAGCTCGGGCACACGCACACGCCTACCTCCTCATCGCACACGCCGGGGGGCGGGCAGTCATCCTGGATGACACAAGCGAGTGAAAGTAGATCCGTTCCCGCACACACGCCGGCCCCGTCGCAGGTGTCCTCAACGGTGCACGCATCCCCATCGTCGCAAGCTTCGCCGGCCGGGGCCGAGTCGTGGACCACCGTGCCGGTAGCGTGCTCGCAGCGCGTTTGCGTACAGGGATCCCCGTCGTCGATCATCTCGAAAATCACGCCCGTGATGGGATTGCAGCACTCGCGCGAGGGCTCCGCCTCTGGATCGATGACGTCGTTGTAGATGGGAACATTGGAACAGTAACCGCTAGGTTGGCAGGTATCCAGCGTGCAAAGGCTGCCGTCATCGCAATCCCCGTCGTTCGTGCATGCCGGGCATGATTCGGCCGAGCAGGCGCTGCCCGGGCCGCGCGCGATGCCGTTCTTTTCGAGGCACGCCACGTAGGTCACGTCGGCGCACGTCTCATCGGGTAAGCAGCACGCTTCGAGCCTCGCGGGGCAGCAATCCAGGGGTGTTCCACCGCCAATCCGGCAGTTTATAGCGTCCACGTCGGCTTGGCTCGCAACGAAATCGCAATCGACATCTGCGGAGCCGCACGGGCCTTTCGTCGGTTGGCCGACGCAATCGGCAGCGAAGGCCGCGTCGGCGGGGTCGATGTCGCCGTCAAGGTCAGCGTCGCCGTTGCAGGGACAGTCAGCTTCGCACTCATCGGGAACTCCGTTGAGGTTTCCGTCGAGGGAACTGCCGTCACCAAGGTCGCACTCGTCCAACTGATGGTTGCCGTTACAATCCCGACTGGCCCACCAGACCAGATCGATACAATCATCTTCGCCATTCTTGTTGCAGTCGCCACAATCCGATTCAAACGGCCGAACCGTGGGGTTGAAATAGCAGAAGCCGTTGGGGGGCAGAAAGCAGTTGCACTGAAACGGGGCGAAGGTTCCGAAGCCCAAAGAGAAAGGCTGATTGCCGCTGGCCGTGATCGTAAAGAGGTTGTCGGCAATGGGAGAGACAGCCGCCCCGATGCCGAAACAATTGCCTCCGTTGATGCTTTTGACGAATTCACGAGTCAGCACGCTCGCATTGCCCGTGAGCCCAGAGCGATACCGGCTTAGATAAGCGTCGGGACTGTCCACGCACCAGACCCACCCGATCCCATTGCCATGCCCGGTGATGTAGTAAGTTTGCTGCCTGATGTCTCCTGGAAATCGCCACGTGGTATTGAAATGGACGAGTCCGTTATTCCCGCAGACCACATAGGTGCGCGCCCGAACGGAATCATAGGCGGCTGCGGCGCCGCGCAAGGGTCCCGGCGCAGGATTGGCGTTACCTCCTCGCCAGTCAATGCCATCGAATTCCCATATACCCCAGTTCAGGACGCCCGGCTGCCCGACCAACTCACCGCCATAGAGCACGGTGCGCCGACGATTTAGGTCGTAGGTCATGACGTGTCCAGTGAGGCGGCTCGGCGGCGTGTGGTTCGGGTACCGCCGTGCCCAATTGGTCCCGTTCCATTCCCAGGTCTGCGGAGCGGCGTCGGGCAGCGATGCGTTATCCCCGCCGAACAGGACCGTGACTTTGCGATGTCTGTCGTATGCGAGTTGATGGCCGAAGAGTGCTGGCGGATGCATGGAAGGCGATCGCTGCGTCCAGTTCCAGACGCCCGAAACGGGGTTGCCGGTCAGAACCCAAGTATCGTTGAGTGGGTTCCCTAACCCGTCCTCGCCGCCGTACAGGACGATTTCCTGACGGCTGACGTCGTAAGCCATTCCGTGCGAATGGCGGGCCTGTGGTCCGCCCGCCAGCGCGACTTGTTGCCAATTCACGCCGTTCCATGCCCAGGTGCCTGCGACGACCAGTCCCACATTGTTGGCGCCGCCGAATATGATTGTGCGGCCCATGGCGTTGTGGTAGGCCATCGCATGCCGGTGGCGGGCGGCTGGGACGGTGCCAGGAAATTGCTGGATCCAATCAATGCCGTTGTAGACCCAGGTATCGTCAAGGACCGGAGGAGGGCCGCCGCCGAACAGCACAAGGCTCGCGTTGGCAGTGTGGGCTGCCATCGCATGGCCCGACCGCGGCGGAGGATTCCCGGCGTATTCTAGAATGAAGTCGAAGAACTCCGCGCAACGTTCATATTCGAAGTCCATCGAGGGACCGGTGTTGCTGATGGGAACGATCGTATTGTTGGTGGAGAGATAGTTGCCGCCCTCATAGGCATGGGCGGTGGTTCCCAGGTGCGTCAAGAGGTTGGGCTGAAACCCGCCGCGATACAGATCGCCGCCGTCGCCCGGGTTGTTGCCTTTTTCCAGATTATACTTCGTGTCGCGCTGAATCAGGGAAACCTGGTAGTGCCGATCGTTTTGAGGCCAGCCGGATTGACTCGGGTATCCTTGGTTCACGTTGCCGGGGTTATTGTCGTCGATGTGCCAGATGGCGAGTCCCCCGCCCTGCGGAATGGTGCTCTCGAAACTGGTCGGCTGGCGGTTTTCAATCAACAAATACTCGCCCGGGCGGTATCCATGATCGATAAGGTGGACGGTGGGAGACACATGGGCGTCCTGCGAAGTATGAATTCCCGGCGTCCCTGAGATAGGGAACGGAAGCACCCAGCCAAGCTGCAACTTCGACCATGCGCAGAAATAGGGTGGATGGCGCTGATTCCCGCCGAAACCCCAGGAGTCGCCCATCAGCCCCCACCGCCCGATGCCCTGCCCCTGGCCGACCTGATCGTAAAGGTCAGGTAAGCCGAACAAGTGGCCGATCTCGTGACAGATGACGCCCACGCGGCAAATGTCGCCGGATTGATTCGTGTAGCGGTCGGGAACGGTGGCATAAATACTCACTTGGACGGCGTCATTAGTCATGAACGGCGGGATCCCGGAAACGTGGGACCACATGCGGTTTTGACTGCCTCCAAGCTCCGCTCCAGTACCCGAGTGCACGACCGTGAGCAGATCGACAAACCCGTCACCATCATTGTCGTAGGGGGCAAAGTCAACACCCATCTGTTCGGCCAGCAGCACGGCATCTTCAACCATGCCTGCGCCATTGCGCGGGTATCCGCCCAAACCGCTGTGCCCGTTGGTGTAGTAGCTCTCCGTGTGCGGCAGGACGACCCAATTCATCACGTCCGAATTGAGAGTCAGCAGGTTGTATGAGTTCTGAAGGTAGAAATCTCGCACACTTCCGGTGGGTGCCCACGTCGGATGGCCTCCAGGCGCATTGTAAAGCAGGTCGTGCTGGGTTTGGGTTTGCGTGTTGCCCGCGGAATGATTGGAGAATCGGGCCAGGAGCACGAGGTGTCTGACGTTCCCACTCGTGGGCGGACCTTGAACCGCGCCGGGGCCGGTCGCAGCCCGCAACGGGGACGAGTCCCTGACCCGCTTGATCGTCTCCGGAGATGGAAGCAGTTTTTTCGAAAAGCCCAGTCGCGCGGGATTCGCCTTGCCAACTTCATGCATTGTGGGGGCCAGTACCCCCTGAGGGTGCAGTGCCGCGTACACGTACCGCCCTTGTTCCTGGACAACCGTGTAGCCGTTCAGGTCCTCGAACCAATAGAAAAACTCGTCGCCTCGAACGTAGAGGCGCACCGGCTGACCGTCCGGTTGTCGATCCACGAACGGATTCGGGCTGGCGGGAGCGGAATTGACTCGCGCCGGCAGGATCGCCACGAACACAACCAGCACGGAAATCCGAGGGATGGCGTTCATTAAACGCATCGAAGGTGTCTCCATTTATTTCCCCTATTTGATGTCATGATGTTTTCCTTTCAGCTTTGGACATCGACAGTCCAACTTCGACACACGGCGCTACCTTTCGCATCACCCGCATGGGGTAAATGCCGTTGCGCTCTCGTCCCCCCGCCTCCGGGCGGGCGGCTCCTCAACAGGGATCCATGGGAGCACGCTGCATGGCTCCTAATAGCTACTCGTAGACCGCCGGCATTTTCTTACACGGAACGCCTTGGATTGAACCGATTCTCGTTTTCGATTACACTATACGGTCTGAGTATTGTGGCATGACTGAGACAAGTACGACGTTACTCGCTCGCCTAAAGAACGGCACCGACCAGCGGGCTTGGCGGACTTTTAGCCAGCTCTATCGACCTTTACTTGTCGCCTATTCCCAATCGCGGGGGCTGGATGCCAACGACGCGGAAGATGTCTCCCAGCAGTGCATGCAAGTAGTTCTGGGCAGGATCGGGCTGTACGAACATCAGGGTAGCTTCAAATCGTGGCTTCGGGCCATCGCGGAGAAGAAGGTCTGTGATCGGTTTCGCGGAATGGGTCGCGAGGTTCAGGTGGATAGCGCCGTTTTTGCAGCCGAGGCTGACCCCAGTACCGGTCCTGCTGAAATATGGGAGCGGCACCGGTGGAGCGCTCACCTACGGCACGGCGCCGAAGTAGTGCGCCACGAAGTCGCGGAAACGACATTTGCTGCTTTCGTGGGCTATGCACTCGAGGGCGAAGCTCCAGACAGCGTGGCAAGGAGCTTGGGACTCACGCTCAATCAGTCTATGTCGCAAAGCACCGTGTGCTGGAGCGGATTCGCGCCTTGATGATCGAATGGACCGGCGAAGCGCCTGCGGAGGCATACCCTTGAACGGATGCCCCCCAATGAGTGATTAGGAGGAACTGGTCCAAGGACGCTGCGACCAGGAAACACAATCGCGCCTTCGCGCACGGTGATTTAGATTACCGCCGCCATTGCCGTCGCGATTTCGCGGCAGAGATCAGCAACGGCTTTGCTCATCGCCTTGGCCAGTCCCTCAAAGCCGGGTGCTTGGGTCTCGACGATGTATTCGGATCGGGTCAGTGGAACAATGTCTTTGCCTTCGGCATTCAGGATGGTCCATCGGGCGATCAAGGTTGCGGATTCACCGGGCGAGCCGTCGAAGCGGATGACCTCGACGGCAATGCGGTGACTTAAGGCTGTCACCGACTTCGACGGCAGGTTGACCACGCCTTCGGTTGATAGGAGCGTGGACAGGTTCTCGGCTACAGTCCGGGGGAATGACGCCTTCAGTGGTTCGGCCCAACGGTCGAACTCGGCCAGTTCGAGACGCTGGTCGGACAGGCGAATCACCATTTGAGGCCGGTCGATGTACTCCGGCAGTTCGACCGGTCCGATTCCGATGACATCCGAGCGGTCGGCAAGCGTTTTCTCCTTCGAAACTTCCGACCGCGAAAGCGGGGCCAGTACATAGAATCGTGCCGGCTTGGAGCGGGAGCAGCCAGCGGCAAAAAGCCCAAGAAACATGACCGTGATGACCTTTGCCAGACGTCGGTAGGACATTAGTTGTCTCCGCTTTTTCCTCGCAAGAGCGCCTCGGGGTTGCGTTCCAGAGAGTCGGCCAATAATCGGATCGCTCGGGCCGCGGCGGATAGCTCCTCCAATGCCGTCACCAGTCGATCGTGCAACGGCGACTGGGGCGCGGCGATGGTCTCCGCGGCGGCCAGCGTCTTCCTCGCTTGCTCCAGTGCGGCCTGGGCCGACTCCGCCGTTTGTAGAAAGCGGGTGGCGAAAGGGTCCACCTGTGCGATGATATCCGTCGCCAACTGCCGATAGACGGTGAGCGTATCGTTCAGGCTCTTCTCGAGCGTGACGATTCTCTCGCCGGCCGTTTTAAACGTGCTCCTCACCTCGTCGGAAGCGGCCGACACGCTGCCCACGACGGGGTCCAGCTTCTCATCCACGTGACGGACCAGCGTGCCGAAGTCCTGGACGGCTTTGTCCAACGATTCAATCGCCTTGCGTAGCTCCTGAGACCGGACCAACTCGTCGATCCCTTGCACGGTGCGTCGCAGGTCGGCGACCATCTCGTCGAACGGCAGGTTTTGCAGCGTCCGGGCGAACTCTTCCAACGGCGCTGGGATGGTGGGCAGTTCGGGATATCGCTCTTCTCCTCTGACCAGCCGGAGGGGTGTATCCGGATGGAAGTCCAGTTCAATCGACAACAGGCCGGTCACGAAACTTTGCATCACCAGCTGCCCGCGCAGCCCGCGTTCGATCATGCCCTGAATGTCGGCGGGCCGTTCGCGGCTTTCGCCGATCCGTGTCACGCGTCTGGACTCCAGTTCCACGTACACGGGTATGTCCACCCGCTGATCCGCGGTGTGATAGTGCACGACGATATCGGTCACCGTGCCCACGCGAACCCCCCGGAACAACACGGGCGCCCCGATGTTGAGACCCTTCAAGGAGCTTTCAAAGTACAGGACATAGGTGACGGTCTCGGAAAACAGCCGCCCGCTTCCCAGAAAGCCGATCCCGACAGCGACCAATACGATGGCGCCGAGCACGAAACCGCCGATGGCCGTGGGGCTGGCTTTGCGACTCATGGTTGGGTCTTCCGCTTCGCCCCGCGGGTGTCATCGTCCGATGGAGCCCTCGGCGTTTCTTCCCCGCGGATCAGAAAGCTCCGCACCTTGGGGTTGTCGCTTTCGTCCCGCAAGTCGCGGGGGTTACCCGCCGCGATGATGGTTTTGGCCTCGGCATCCAGAAAGACCGAGTTCGTTCCAATGGCGAAGATGCTGTCCAGGTCGTGAGTGACGATCACGATGGTGGCGCCGAGGCTGTCGCGCAGTTCCACGATGAGTTCGTCGAGCATGCGCGAAGTGACGGGATCCAGTCCCGAAGACGGCTCATCGAAAAAAAGGATTTCGGGATCCAGCGCCATCGCTCGGGCGAGGGCGGCACGCTTGCGCATCCCCCCGCTGATTTCCGCCGGATAGAACTCTTCGAAGCCGGCCAGACCGACTAGCGAGAGTTTCAAGCCGACGACTTCGCGGATCTGGGGTTCGGTCAGCTTCGTGTATTCCGCAAGGGGCACGGCCACATTCTCGGCCAGGGTCATGGAGCTCCATAGGGCGCCGCTCTGGTACATCACTCCAAACCGCCGCATCAGGCGTTCGCGGGTTTCCGGCTCGGCCGACCAGAAGCTCTCGGCCTCGTAGAGTACGTCGCCGCTTGCGGGCTGCTGCAGGCCGATCATGTGGCGCAGCAGCGTGCTCTTGCCGCAGCCGCTGCCGCCCATAACGATGAAAATGTCGCCGCGCCGCACGACGAAATTCAGGTCCCGCTGGACCACGAAATCACCGAAGGCCAGCGTCAGGTTCTGCACCGTAATATGCGGCTTGCTTTCCAAATCGCGATCCGTCATTACACGTCCAGGATGTCGGTCAGCACGGCGAACGCGGCGTCGGTCACGATGATCCACACAATGGCCGTGACCACGGCCGAAGTGGCTGCCTCCCCGACCGCCGAGGCACTGCGGCCGCTTTGCATGCCGCGCCAGCAACCGGCCACGGCGATCAAGATACCGAAAACGGAACTCTTGGTCAGCCCGACAGCGCAATGGGTAAAGGTGAGGGCGTTACGGGTCTGCTCCCAATACTGCGTGGCGGTGATGTCCAGCATGGTGGTTCCCACGGCGGCGCCGCCGACGATGCCGATGAGATCGGCGTAAAGACAAAGAAGCGGCATCATCAGGCCCAGAGCCAGCATTCGCGGCAGGACGAGAAATTCCATCGGCGACACGGCCATGGTCTTCAAGGCGTCGATCTCTTCGTTGACCGTCATGGTGCCGAGCTGGGCGGCGAAGGCCGCTCCGGTTCGGCCGGCCATAATAATCGCGGCCATCACCGCGCCCATCTCGCGGACCACGGCGATGCCGACCAGGTCGGCCACGTAGATTTGGGCGCCGAACTTTTCGAGCTGCACGGCGGCGACGAAGGCCAGAATGAACCCGACCAAGAAGCTGATGAGTGACACGATGGGCAAGGCCGAGGCCCCGCATTCCTGAAGGGTGAGAGTGAAGTCGCAGGTTCGAAAGCGGGCTTTGCCGCGGAGCAGATTGCCGAAGGCCAGCACGGCCTCGCCGATGAAGGCCAGGCCGTTCTTGAAACCCGCGAGCACGGCGAGCGTTGTGGTGCCAATGCGTGTCACTACGCCCTGGGAGCCAGCTTCGGAGCGGACTTTCTTCTCGGGGACCGCGCCGGCCAGCTTGAGGAGCCGTTGCACGCCCTCGGGGAGGCCGGCGCGATCGATCTCCAAGTTCTTGGCCTCGGCTTCCTTGAGGAGCCGGTTGAGGAACATCAGCAGGCCGCTGTCCCAGCTTTCAAGCTCGCGGGTATCGAACGCCAGGGTCGCCGGCTTCGCCGTGGCGGAGGCCTTTTGGAGGACATCCGCCGGCGCGGGAAGCTTGCTTTCCAGCCGCCAGGTGCCGGACAGTGTCAGCACAAATTCAGCCGTGTTTTTTTGTTGCAATGTCCATCGGCAATCTGTGCTCATCTTTAGGTCAGGGACTCCGCGCTCCCGCAGGCCAAATTCCGTGGGGGTCGGCCACGCGTTCGCAAACGCTATCGGGATCGTTGGTGTCACGCAAGAGGCAGTGCGAGAAACGGCAATCGTCAGAACACAAACCGCTCCCTACCGGTCGCGGCTCGGAAAAGGAGTCGCGGCTCAAATAAGGTGCGCTATTGGAGGCTGGGGTTGTTGCGGAGGGATTCGTACATCTTCAAACCGGCCGGGCCGGCCAGCACCACGAGGATGGCCGGGAAGATGAAGAGAATCAGGGGGGCCATCAGCTTGACGGTCGTCTTTTGGGCGCGCTCTTCAGCCGCTTGGCGACGCTTGATGCGCAGGGCCTCGGACTGATTCCGCAGGGCCTTGGCGATGCTGGTGCCGAAGCGCTCGGCCTGGTTGATAATGGCCACGAGCGATTTGGTCTCGTCGATGCCCGTGCGGTGCGTGAAGTTGACCAGGGCTTCCGCGCGGGGGATGCCCATTTGCGATTCCAGGGTGACGATCTGCAGCTCCTCGGCCAGGGCAGGGTGCACGCGGCTCATTTCGTCGCCGACCCGTTGGAAAGCCGCGTCGAGTCCCAATCCCGATTCCACGGAAATGACCATCAAGTCGAGGACATCCGGCAGGCCGTTGCGGACCTTCTCGGAGCGCTTGGAAATGGCCATATTCAGCCATAGGTTGGGCCCTAAAAAACCGATGCCGGCACAGATCAGAGTAATGCCCGCTCCGTTGGCTAAGGTGGTCCCTTTGGCCAGGCAATACGCTGTCCCGGCAAGTGCAAGGGCGATGGCGATGACGGTCTTGCTCGCCAAAAAAACCGTCGTGGCGTTCTCGGTGCGGATGCCGGCGCGGGCCAGCTTAATGCGCAGTTTGGAGAGTTCCTCGGCGTTGCCCAACATCACCGGCCGGACGGCCAGGGGAGCGACGGTCTCCAACACTTTCTTGGCCACGGATTCCTTGGCCTGCTTGCGGATCGACGCCACCGTGGACGCGGCGCTTCGCCCGGCGATACGGCGCTTGATGGTTTCTTCGCTGGAGGCCGACTTCGGCCACAGCGAATACGCGATCAGCACAACACTGATCACGAACATGACGATCACGGGCATCAGCGGCATCGGCGTTACACCTTAATATTGACGATCCAGCGAATCATGGCGATGCCCATCAACTGCATTCCGCCGGCGATCATCAGCATGATCTGTCCGCGGGGATCCTCCAACAACGTCCGCGCGTAGTCGGGGTTGAGGTACATGGCCCCGAAAAAGACCAGAAACGGCAAAGCGAACAAGACCCAGCCGGAGAGCCGGCCCTCGGCCGTCAAGCCCTTGACCAGGCCGTGCAGCTCGATGCGCCCGCGGATCACGCCGCTGATGTTGTCCAGGACCTCGGCCAGGTCACCGCCGGTTTGCCGCTGGATCATGACCGCGGTCACGAAAAAGCGGACGTCCATCGAGTCGACGCGGTTGGCCATGGATTGCAACGCGTCCTCGATTTTGATGCCTAGGTTTTGCTCGTGATAAACTTGGGCGAACTCGGTGGCGATGGGCGCGGGCATCTGTTCATAAACCGTCTGGATCGATCCCGCCAGAGAGTGGCCGGCCCGCAAGGCCTGGCTCATCATTTCGAACACGTCGGGCAGTTGATTGGTGAGCTTGTTCAAACGGGTCTTTCGCTTGAGATTCAGCACAATCAGGGGCAATACCACGACGGCGGCGCCGCAAGCGATGGCCAGGATGAGATGGACCTTGAACACGATCAAAGTGAAAGTGACGAGAATGGTGAATGCGACGAGATTCACCAGGGTTTGAGAGGCTGACCAGTCAACGTCGGCCTGATCCAGCAAGGTCTGGAATTTGGGAACGACCTTTAGCTTTCCTACAATGGAGTCGGCAAAGGACTTATTCTGGCCGGCCAGCCCCCGACGCATGATATTGGGAAGCTGTTTCTCGCTCTTGCCATGCTGGCCGCGGAGCCGGTCCTGAACTTTTTTTCGGCTGGAGGTCCGGGTTTCGACGAGCACCTGATAGATGCCGTAAAACAGCAGCATGGAGCCGGCGACGGGCAGCGAATAGACCGCGATGTCCGACGCCGCGGCGAGCAAATCATGTTGGGCGAGAATGGTCATGGGAAGCTGCCCTCTGCGCCGTCTTTTACTCCGCACTGTCCGTCAGCAACACTCGACGGGTAAACCAGCTCGGGTCCACGACGCTGCCCGCCGCTTTGAGGCGTTCCAGACACGCGGGGCGAATGCCGGTGGCCACGAACTGTCCGTGGGCTTTACCCTCATTGTTCACGCCCAACTGCTCGAAAGCGAAAATGTCCTGCATGGTGATGATGTCGCCTTCCATACCGGTGACTTCCGTGATGCTCAGGAGTTTGCGGGCTCCACCGGTGAGGCGCTGCCCTTGCACGATGATATTGATGGCCGAGGCGAACTGCTGGCGAATGGCCTTGATGGGCAATTCAAAGCCGGCCATCATGACCATGGTCTCCACGCGGGCAACGGCATCCCTAGTGCTGTTGGCGTGGATGGTGGTCAGGGACCCGTCGTGGCCGGTGTTCATGGCCTGCAACATGTCGAGGGTTTCCGGGCCGCGGCATTCGCCTACGACGATGCGGTCCGGGCGCATGCGGAGGCTGTTGATCAGCAAATCACGAATGGTGATTCGGCCCTTGCCCTCGATGTTGGCCGGCCGCGTCTCGAGACGAACGACGTGAGGCTGGCGGAGGGCCAATTCCGCCGCATCCTCGATGGTCACGATGCGCTCGGAATTGGGAATAAAGGACGAGAGATTGTTCAGCAGGGTCGTCTTTCCGCAGCCGGTTCCGCCTACGACGAGGACATTCAGCCTCGATTTGATGCAGGCCTCCAGAAAATCGCGCATTTCTTGGGTGACGGACTTGAAGTTGATGTAGTCGTCCCACGTCAGTGGATCGGCGCCGAAGCGGCGAATCGAGAGGCTGGCCCCGTCGATGGCCAAGGGTGGAATCACGGCATTGACCCGGCTGCCGTCCTGAAGCCGGGCATCGACCAGGGGCGAGGTTTCGTCGCATCGCCGGCCGACGGCGCTGACGATCTTGTCGATGACGTGCATAAGGTGCGAATTGTCGCGAAACTCTATTTCGGTCAATTCCAGCCGCCCGCGGCGCTCGATGTAGACCTGCTTCGGGCCGTTAACGAGAATGTCGCAGATCGTCGAATCAGTCAGTAGAACTTCCAAAGGCCCCAGGCCGAACGTTTCATCGAGAACTTCGTTGATGAGCCGTTGCCGCTCGTTGTAATTGAGCAGCGTGTTTTCCTGTTCGGCGAGTTGCGAAACGAGTTCTCGAACCTGGTTCCGGAGCGTCTCTTCGTCGCCCACCATGCGGGTCAGATCGAGCTGATCGATGAGCTTGCGGTGCAAGCGCATCTTGAGAGAGTTAAATTGGTCGGCCTTTTCCTTGCTGATTTTCGCCTTCGGTGCAGCCGGCGCCGGTCCCGTCGGCGCCTTGGAAGCGGCCGTTCGGGCGGGCGGGCCCGCCGCATTCGCCGCAGGAGAAGCCGGCGGCGGCGGAGCGGTGACGGTATTGGAGAGTCGTTTGCCAAACATGGATGCGATTCCGGTTAGCCGGCCGCGCTAGTTGCGAATAGGCGACCCATCAACCCCTTCCTGCGGCTGTCCTTATCATCGGTCGTCGCCTCGCGACTGTGCAGCCGTTGAGCGATTTCCTGGATGGCCAGCCGAACTTTGCTTTTCGGACTGTAAGAGGCAAGCGGCTCACCGAGGTTTATGGCTCCGCTGACCGTCGGCCAATCGTCGGGAATGGACGCGAAGGCCGACAGGTTCAGCGTCTGGGCGACGTCGTCCACCGAAAGATGCCCGGCATCGCGGCCGACTCGGTTGCACGCCAGTTTCACGCGGCCGAGGTTCTGACCGTTTTCGCGCATGGATTCCAACATCCGTGCCCCGTTGCGCACATGGGGAACGAGAAGCTGCAAGACCAAGAACGCGTGATCCGCCAAGTCGACGGCTGAACGGGCGCCCGGGTCAAACCGACTAGGGCCGTCGGCGATCACATACTCCGACATCTGCAGCAGCGAGCTGAGCAGCCCCACGCACGACGCGGCCGTGATCGTATCCGCCTGAACAAAAGTGTTCGGTCGGCTGAGCACCTGAACCCCGCTGCGATGCTTGATCAGCGCCCGCTTGATCACCGACGGTTCCAGGCGCTCCGGCGAGTTGCATAAATCGGCCAGGGTGTAGTTTGGTTCCACGTCCAACAGCGTGGCGATTTGCCCGAACCGGTAGTCGAGATCAACGAGCACGACCTCGCCCTTAGTGATCTCGGCCAGCTCCACGGCCAGATTCACTGCTAACACCGTGGCTCCCACGCCGCCGGACGTTCCCATCACGGAAATAAGCTGCCCCTGCGGCGTCGCGTCCGCCCGTTGCGAGGCGATTTTCTCCACGGCTTCGCGGACGTTCTTGACCTCGATCGGCTTGGGAAAGAACTCCCGAACGCCCGTCCGCATCGCCTTGAGAATCAGTTGGCCGTCGCTGGACGAGGAGGTCGCGAAGAAGATCAGGTCCGGTTGTGTCGTGGCGATTTCGCCCACCAGGGGGAGGATCGACTCGGGGGCTGGATCGAGGTTTACGAATACAACCTCGATGGGAAACTGTTTGACGGCTTGAGCCAGGATGGCCGGCTCGTCCAACTCCGCGATGACTTTGACCCCCTCGACCTTCTGCAACAAGGCGCGGAGCTCACCCGCGAGCGCTTCATCGCGATTGACTACCAGGAACCGTAAATCGCGCCCCATTCGCGGTCGTTTCTGCTCCCGAGCGCTACCGCCTGAGACTAAATCCACTCTCGAGCCGCAACCGGGGCCGAGCGGCTGTCGCCCCGATCATGCTGATTCGGGTGCCACTGGCAATTCGCCTGCCAGTGCACGGGCAGACAAGCCGCCCGAGCCCAGCCGCGATCGGTCCTGCACCTTCGTTAGCGGATCAGTTCAACCGGTCGCGTCCCTCCAAGCCGAATAAAGATCGTCGCCAGTTGCTCGCTATAGTCCTGGATCGAGCCTCCCGCGTGGAAGTGCTCTCCGTGGCCAATATCGGCTATCTGCTGCATTAAGCTCTGATTGCCCTCCGCCCCGACGCTGACCGCGAATATCGCGATTCCCAGCTCCGCGGCGGCCTGGGCGCGATCGAGGGCGTAGGCATTGCCGCCTGGCACGTCATCAATCTCGCCGTTGGCATTCACGTTGGCGTTGCCGTCGGTGAGCAGAATGATCATCTTCTTGGACGTGGGTCGAGCACGGGGTCCGGTCAATTCCTCGATCGCCCGTTGCAATCCGGCTCCAGTATTCGTCCAGCCGTCATAATGCCCGGCCTGCATCTGGTTGAGCCGATCGCTGACCTCGTGGTAGTCTCGGGTCAGATCTACTTCGTGCCGGCCGGTCGTCCCGTAAACTTCCAGCGACAGCTTGTCGTCCGTGTCTGACGCGTCGATGTGTTGAGTCAGATAACCGACGGCGTCCTTGACCGCCTGCATGGGTTGTTCGCGTACATTCGCCAGCTCGGGTGTCTCCCCGTTACTCTCGCGCTGCTCGAGCAGATAGTTCACGAACGTCTTGATGCCGAAGCGATAGCGGAAGGCGGAGTTCGCCTGGTACATCTCGGAACTCGTGCCCCGCATGTAGGTGTTGATGTAGTCCAGCCAGATATCGTCGGAGGCCGACAGGGACTGGCTCATAATGGCCTCCGACCATTCCAGCTCGGTACTACTCACCCATGCGTTGGCATTGCCGGGCGGCGCACCTCGCATCTGCCAAAGGCCGCCGGGAATGCCGCTGTTCCAAAAGGCCAGACCCAGGGCAACGGCCACCCGGTACGGATAAGCACCGCTTGTGTCGTAATTGCGGCTCATCATGGCACTGACTTCGACGGGGCTGTAGCCCTGCGCCGCCAAATAGGCCTGTATATTGGCATCCGTCCAGTTGACGTTGTAAGCCAGACGTACGAGACCGGGATCGGTGATCGGATCATAAGTGGTGGTGATTTGCTCCGTACCGAACCCGAGCTGCTCGAAGTAACCCCATGCGGGACCCGGCAAGGCACCCGGCCCGACGGCCGCGCACGAGCCGTTGACGCAGACTTGACCCACGTCGCAGGTGATGCCGTCGCAGGCGGCCACGTCGTCCTGGCCGCCGGGCAAGTCCTCCCAAACGTCGAAGAGGTTGATTTCCGTGGACTGGTAATTGCGGAATTCGCTGTCGTCGGTGTGCGACGCGGAAAGGTCGGCCACGACGGCCACGTCTCGCGGAACCATCATGGCCATAGCCTCGGTGGTCATTTCCGTCGTCGATCGCCCGAAGATTCGGGCGAAAAATAGGCCGATCGGGCCGTTGGGCGAATCTGCCGTGTGGCGGAGCCGAAGGTGAACGGCGTCGGGCGCTTCGTTGGTGGGCGAGAAATCATAACGATTGGTCTCGGCATTGTACTGGACTCGTCCGAAGATGACGTCCTGCGACGGATCCAGCGTCACGCCGTGGCCCAGCACCGAATTGCGCTCCACGTAATTCACGGCGACTTGCCGCGCATACTCCACGGGGTCGCCGTTGCTCCAGTCTGCGAGTTTGGAGGCCGACGCCAAGGCCGCGGCGTCGACCGAGCGTTGCAGATCGGCCCGGGTATTGTAGAGGGCACCCAGGTCCACCGTCAGGGCGGCGAAGCCGATCAGGACGACCAGCAGAACGGCCACTTGAATGACCACAACCCCTCGCCGGCGGCTGGGAGCCGCCGCGAACCTCAACAGGCGCGCGTACATGATCTTTCCCCTATCCTCGGGAGCGCCTCAAGGCGCTCCCTTTGAAGTCCCGTATGCGTCCGATTCGCCTCCAAAAGTGCGGGCGGTGGACGCCGATTTGAAACGTCTTATCGGATGCCGGTGGATCGTCCGGCATGGCCCCACGGCCCGTGAACGGACAGTTCCCCGGGCTGCGAGGCCAACGTCGTCGGGGCGTACCGATCGACACCGGCGGACCCTTCTCCCACGTCTTTCTCACAAGTGGGCCGGCGTGCGTCGATCAAGCCCAGCGCATACAACTCAAAGTCGCTGGGGTCTTCGCGGTCTTCGCCGGGTAGTTGCACCTTTTGGTGGGCGTCTAGTGGCGCCACGATCTCCGGCGTAACCAGAATGACCAGTTCCGAGAGCGATCGCTGGAAGTTTACGGAACGGAACAGTGCTCCCAGAACAGGAATATCCCCAAAGCCCGGCACGCGGCTAGCGACACTGCGTACCTGTTCGCTGAGCAGGCCGGCAATGGCCAGCGTTTGACCGCTCCCGATTTCCACGGTCGTTTCCGCCGATCGCGAGGTCAGCCCGGGCACTGGAAATCCTCCGATCTGCACCGCCACGGAGAAGTCCAGCTCCGATATCTCGGGGGCAATGCGCAGGCGGATGCGTTGGTGGCCTTCTACGACGGGCGTGAAGTTCAAGCGCACGCCGAACTCACGAAACTCCACGGTCACCTGCTGATTGCCTTGAGGCACGGGGACTGGGAATTCGCCACCGGCCAGGAACTTCGCGGTCTCGCCGCTGCGTGCCACCAAGTTGGGTTCCGCCAACACCTGCAGGAGCGAATTATCCGACATCGCCTTGATGAACAACTGCATCTGGACCCGCGGAAAACCCAAGGAAATCGTGGGAGCCGCGGTCAAAGGAATGCCGTCCCGCCCGGTCAGAAACGGAATCGTGTCGGTGACCAAGGCGTCGGCGGCGGCTCCGATATTGATTGGGTTGATCCCGCCGAGCTGATTGACCAGGAAGGCATCACGAAAATCATCACCCGCCAAAAAGCCGTTGATCCCCAGCTCGCGAGTAGACCGACGGTCTACTTCGACCACGACGCAGCGGATCAGCACTTGCTGTTCCCCCGCGACCTCCAGGTGGTTTTGCACGGATGTGCTTGTTCCCGTGCCACTGACAGGCAGGAACAGTTGAGCCACCTCGGTCATGCGCTGGGCACGGACAGGGCTGGAAACCGTGCCGGTCAACACAATGTGGCCCTGCACCGAAGTCGCCTGGATTTCGGCCTGGGAGTCGATGCCTTTTAGCGTGTCCTTGAGACGCTCGAGGTCCAGCTCCACAGTCACTTCGAACACGTATTGTCGATTGTCGCCGCCGAGCAAGACCACGGACGTGTTTCCATATCCCTGACCCGTAATCAACAAACGGGTGGGGCTGACCACCTGGACATCGGCGATCTGCCGGGCGATGACATCCGCCCGCGAAACCTCCACCGTGGTTTCCACGGTCACGCTGCGGTTGAGCGGGACCGTGAGGCGTTGGGAACTCGCTTTCAGGTCGAGTACCGAAGCCTTGAATTCCTTCGGCGAGCCCGCGGGTTGGCCGTGGGCCACGCTGGGTATCACGGCCAGCATCGCCACGGTTACCGACCGTGCCACCGCACGGCGGAATCGAGGCAGATGGACATTCGACAATCGGCAATCAACAAACTGGGGGGAAGCTGACATAGCCTATCGTCCTCCTTACTCAGACTTTTCTTGTTCCTCATTTTCGGGTATCCCGCGGACTTCTTCATCCGCATTGGAGGGAATCGGCGCGATGGGCCGTGAAATCGGACGCGGTTGGGAACCACCCCGCATCATCATGGCACCGGCGGGCCGCACCGGGTTATCCGTAACGTCGACGATCTTGGCCGAATGGGCGTTCTCGAACGTGATTCGCTCGATGCTGGTCGGCGTATTCGTTCCCGTAATCCGGCGGTAGACCAGCACACCGTGGGGCGGGGCCGGCTCTTCGGGGACGGGCCGCATGAACCGCTCCCAACGGGACGGCTCCGCTATGGCAACCGTCTGACCGGCCGGTGCCGCAGGCGGCCGAGCCGTGCCGCTCAACAGGTCGTCGCTATGGGCCACGGCGGGCGTCGAGGTCATGTGATCGTCGTTGCCGCGCATCGACAGCGTGATCTTGCCTCGCGTAGCCGCCAAGTGGAGCTTGGGAACATCCTCCTCCGGCACCAAAAGGGTGGCCGATTTTGCCGGCTTGACCTTGGAAGCGGCCTCTTCGCTGGTCGAAGTCGTGGACTGCCCGATGGCCGCCACCTCGACTCGCTGAAGGATGACTTCGGCCATGGTCTCTTTTTTCTTGCTGCGCCCGCCGGTGTCGATGTCCATCACCACGATGACGTCCACCAGGTCGCCCGGCTGTACTTGATAGGCCACACCGGTGACCTCGTCGATCTTCACGGAAACGGCGCGATAGCCCGGCTTGATCCGGCCTTCCATTCCGTGCGGCGTCCCCGGCGGAGCCAGCATGGATTGCAGAATCGGGGCATGCCGGGGAATGGCCTTGGCGCTGACTCGGTCCTTCAAATCCTCGAGCTTGGATACGCGTTCGTTAACCGGGGCGAATTTGTTGTCGGTCGTCTCGATGACTTCCACCAATTCTGGCGTGATCAGCGCATAGGCGTGGATATCTTGTTTCGCTCGCACGGCGGTGATGGCGCGCTGCGAGGAACCCGAAGCTTGGGCTTTCTTGAGCGTGTCAACGACGAATTTGACCGCGACCAGACCAATACAAAGCCCCAACACCAGTGGGATGACGGCCTTACCTTTCATCATTCAATCTCCCTTGCCCCCAGATGGATCCTGACACGTCATGGCACGCTAAAGACCGCTTTGTCTTTTGTTTCGCGTTCCTGCGCGCACTCACACGGCTCCTCTCGGAATGACCCGACCTTTTATCGGAAGGTTTCGACGGCTCTTGGACCTAGCGCCCCAAAAAATCCTTGGGACACGGTGCGCCGGCCGCCCAGGCCCTTCCGCGATCCTGAAATCTCTGTTTTCCAGTGCACGGCTCGGCTCCGGGGCCAATAGGCCGTCGGCAATATTGAGAATAAGAAACTAGAGAGCGCTCCCGTCGTCGGACGAAAGCCTCCTTCCGCAGGTTTTCGGACATCGTTCATTCGGTGCAGCCCTCCTTGCGCATGGTGCAACTGCCCGTCAGGTCGTAGTTCTCCGTGCCGAAGAATCCTCCCAGAAGAGAGATATCGGCGTAGGGAACGGAGACGGACACGGTTTCCTCGCAGACGTTGTGGTTCAAGGTCGCCTGGTAGCCGGTGATACCAGTCGGCTGCATGACTGCGGCCACACGGTCGTACACGTTGGTATACGGCTCGGTCGAAGTCTGAAGCACCATAAGGCGGCAACCCTCACGGGCGGCGTTCTGCAGCGTCTGCCGGATCATGAAAACCCAGCCGTACTCGATGATGCCGAACAAAATGGTCAGCAGAAGCGGCAGCACGACCGCGAATTCGACGATCGCGGCCGCCCTCGCCCGGTGACCGACCTTCCTGCTTCTGGGATGCGTGATTTCGTTTCGCATGGTAAATCCCTCCCTACCAGCCCCACATTCGGGTGCCGAGCACAAGCAGCGTTCCCGCCGTCAACGGGACGCCGTAGGGCAGAAGCTGCGATGTCGTCCCGAAGCTCTTGGCGGATCCGAATTCGCTGAAGATCGTCTGGCGGTTCAAGCACTTGGCGAAGATGACCCCGAGGTTGGCACATGCCATCCGCAAGCGGCCCGTGGACAGGATCATGACGATCGCGGCCACGGCCCCCAGAAAGGCGCCGACGATAAAGGAACCCAAGGTCAGCCAGGGTCCGAGCCAGACGCCGATGGCCGATAAGAGCTTCACATCGCCGGCGCCCATGCCGTGCATCAGCCAGGGCACGATCAGCAGCCCGAAGCCCGTCAGCATCCCCAGCAAGCCGGTCCAAAGGCCGCCGAGACCGAAAAAGACAAATTGAGCGGCGAACCCCAGGATGATCAGAGTGAGGTTTAGCCAATTGGGAACTCGGCGCTGTGAATAATCGACCCAGGACGCCCACAGAATGCCCGGGATCAGGATCAGTCCGATCGTATGGCCGTACTCGAATGCCATCATAATGTCTCCACAACTTCCTTCTCGAGTGTGCCACGGCGACGCCGCGGGGCGCGTAAGAGAATGGGCGCCACCTGGCTGCGGTGGCGCCCCCCACGACTCAAGCAGTGGCTTCTCTTACAACGCCCGCCGCAAGAAACGGCGGGCCTTGGGGCGCGACGCGATCCATCGCCGTCCGCCGGCGCCTAAGTTTTAGCCTTACACGTTCTGGAGAGCCGTGTCGGCCGTCGTGAAAATGCCCTGCACCGTCTCGCCCAACGACGTAATAATCGCCAGGCTCACGATAATGATCAGGGCGAGCATGACTGCGTACTCCGTCGCCGTCGGGCCATCCTCGGATCGCAGAAAGCTCTTCGCGCGATTCAGCAATGCGTTCATCATTTACTCCTCTCCATGAAGGGCTGGTCACCAGCCTAAAGTTGAAGCCGAGGGTTTGCGCCGGGGATACGGCCCGACTCCCCTCCGGAAAAACTGCTCGAGCCTCCTAGGGCCGAGAGCGTACGTCACAGCCAATCCCGTCCGTGGAATTCTTCCGCGGCGGTGGATTACGCTGAATCCACCGCGTCGGAAATCGCAATATAGATTCCGTTCATGTGCATGCCGAAGTTGCTCATGGCCACCAGCACGCCGATGGCGATCAGGGCAACGAGCACGGCATATTCCGTGGCCGCGGGCCCCGATTCCGATCGAACAAACTCCCACGTTCGAAGAAACGCCGTATTCATGGGTTGGCCCCTTTCCCGCTCGCCGTTGAGGTTGCCCTCACGGACGTGATCTCCCCTCTCGCGTTAAGGCGCTCTACTGTGTCTAGCATCCAATACGGGCTGGACGTAGGCAAATAGTCAATCCCGCTTTTCTTGTACTCCGCCGGCCACGCGTCCTATAGTTTCCCAGTGCATTGGCCCCCGCCGATGGCGGTGCAGGTCTCTCCTCGCGCTGCCGATAAATCACCGAACTTGACGATGGACCTTCTCGCTCGCGCGAGGTCCGCGCAATCGGTCTTCCTCCTTTGCTGGAGACGGCACTTGGCACTTGCTTTCGACATTCTTCCGGCGGCCTCGCAGGCATCACAGAGACAAGTTGGGGGGGGTCCGCGTTTTGGCCCGTTCAAGATCATGCTGGCCGACCCCCCTGCACGGACGGATGATTACGACAAGGCCTATCCCAACCTCGGAATTCTCCAGCTCATTTCTTATCTCCGCGAGCAAACGCCGCTTGGCGACCAGGACATTATCTTTCTCGATCAATTTCATTCGATCGAGGATCACATCCGTCTCGTCGAAGAGCATCAGCCGGTTGTCTACGGCATGAGCTTCGCTTTCCTTACCCAGCGAGTGGCGTACGACACGATCAACGAACTGAAGCGTCGGTTTCCCAAAATGCTCATCATCGCTGGCGGGCCGCATCCCACGTCGGTGCCCGAAGATGTCATGGAAAAGACGCTGGCCGATTTGGTGTGCATCGGCGAGGGCGAACTGACTCTTGCGGATGTGGTGAATGTGATAGCCCAAAGCGAGCCGCGGACTTCAGTCCGCACGATGGTACAACCGCCCGGAAGCTTCGCATACGCTGAAGCCTGCGGCTCGGAACAACACTACGCGGAGGCTGAAGGCCCCGGCTTGCTGACGAGCCTGTATGATTTCACGGGCATTCCCGGCCTTCTGATCCGCACGCCGGACGGCCCCCTGCGCACGGCCAAGCCGCGCGCCGTCGAGGAGCTCGATTCGCTGCCCTTCATGGCCTGGGATCGAATCGACTTTTCCAAGTTCGTCGGGCAGCATTACAGCCGCTCCAACCGGCAAACCTGCATCGTCATCAGCCGCGGATGCCCGTATAAGTGCACTTTCTGCTCGCTGCCGGTCTGGCGGGCGGCCAAGCCGTTTGTGCGTATGCGCTCGCCGCAAAACATCGCCGCCGAAGTCGATTGGCTCTACCGGCTGGGTATCCGCGAGATCAAGATCGTCTCCGATGAGATCAACGTCACCCTACCCTGGGCCAAGGAAGTCTGCCGGGCGATCGCCGATCTGGGCCACGCCGACCTGTACTTTCAATCCAACCTGCGGGCCGACAAGATCGACGACGAACTGGCCTACCTGTTCAAGCGGATGAACATGTGGCTGGTGCACCTGGGCGTGGAGAGCGCCAACGACAGAGTCTTGGACGGCATCGAAAAAAAGATCACTGTGGCCCAGACCGAGCGCTGCCTGAAGTTCCTGAAAAAGCACAAGATCCGCGTGCTGCTGTTCATGATGGCCTTTCAGCTTTGGGAGAAAGACGGCCAATTGCAGTTCGAGACGCCCAAGGAGATCCGCCGCTCGCTGCGCTGGTGCTGGAGGCAGTTCCTGCTCGGGCGGATGCATTACATGACCTGGTCCATCGCCACGCCCATGCCTGGGGCGCCTTTGCAGGAGATCGTGGACCGGCACGGCCTGCCGTCGTCGGCCTTCGTCCTGGACAACTGGAACCGCAACAAAGATTACCTGGGCATAGACCTGACCACGCTGGGCATCAGCGAGAAAACCAAAATGCGGCTATTGCGTGCCGGCATCTTCTCCAAGGCCGTTTTCATGCTCTTCAGCGGCCACTTCGATTGGCGAAGGCACTTCTACCGCATCGGCATTTTGCTGCGCAGCTTCCTGGGCCGCTTCAACACTCGCGCCGCCGAGGCCATCGCCCCGATCCTCAACACGCCCCTCCGCACCAAAGTCGAAGGATAAGGCCGGCGCGAGAAACTGGTGCGAGAGTCCTTTCTCGCATCCACGCACGCGGGAATCCTTTCCCGAGACAAGGTTAGCCGAATAGCGTCTCAAACATGCTGCAATTGTGCTGCCTCAGGCGATCCGCGAACTCGTTTACGTAAAACATATCCGGCGCAACGCGCTTGGCCTGCTCCCCAAAGTTGATCCAGGCGTTATGAGAGTCTAACCGCCCCGGGAGGGGGCTGGGAGGATTCTCGATGAAGCGGAAGAGACATAGCCCGGAGCAGATCATTCGCAAGCTGCGGGACGCGGATCGGATGTTGTCCGAGGGCAAGGACATCGGCTCGGTTTGCCAGCAATTGGAGATCGCGGAGGCCACGTTCCATCGCTGGCGGAACCAGTACGGGGGATGAAGGGCGACGAGGCCAAGCGGCTCAAGGAGCTAGAGCTGGAGAACGGTCGATTGAAGAAGCTCGTCGCCGAACAGGCGCTGGACAAACAGATTCTGCACGTGTTGCCCTTTGGGGCAGCATGCGGATCGGCGACCCATTTGGGTTTCTCGCATGGGGTAGATTCAAGCGAACGTGACCTGAGCTTCCACGTCGGATTGCTCCGCCGCGTCGATAAGTTTTCGATAGGTCAGCGTATCGAGACTTGTTGGGTCCTGATCGGCCGACCACAGCCGGGCGCGAAAAATGTGAACGAGGCGCACACACCCCGCCTCAATCTCGATCTTGAAACCCGGCATTTTTTTTTACGACTCTCTCATAAAATGCGGAGACGCCCTTGATCAGCGAGCCAATCACGTCGCCGGACTCCTGGCTGTAATACACGGTGATCAGATCGTCGATCCTGGCATGATCGGTCGTGCCGAAGCGCTCGGCCACCCTGGCTGTAATACACGGTGATCAGATCGTCGATCCGCTCTGCAAAAAACGGCTCCGGCTTCGCCAGAAACTCGATACAATCGCCGTCGGGTCATAGCTTGCGGTCGGAACAAAACTCCTCCGCTGGGCGGGCCAAAAGCATCATTCTCTTGGCAAAATCGGCATTGGATTCAACCATCACAGCAACCTCCGTTTGAAGCGCGTTGCAGGGACAAAAAGGGCACTCACGGATCGGAGTGCCCAAGAAATCTAGGGGTTTCCTACGGCCCGCTATTCTTCGGATTCCGTCGCGCTCTCGTACTTTTCGTAGAGCTTCGGATCCTGGCGAGCGAGATCGGCCTCGCTTTGGAACGTGCGAACGACTTCGCTGTCACCCTTGCGCGAGCGGACTTCGATCTTCCCGTCGCCCAAGACCTTAAACGAATGCGTGGGTTTGCCCAGCCGCCCGACGATGAGGCCCGGCGCATCGTGCTGGAAGTTCCACCATTGCCCGCCCGGTTCGCTGCGGCCGTCACGCGGCTTGACTTGGGTGCGCATCTGCTCGGCCATTTCGCGATAGGCCTCGTGCAGCTCCTGGCGGGCATTCTTGAAGGCCTCCTGAGCCTCGCGAAGCTGCTCGCCCAGCGTGCCCTGCCAATCGCCCATATTGGTCTTGAGGTCCTCTAGCTCGACATTGAGGTCGCCCAAATCAACGTTGAAATCGTCCAGATCGACGATCACATCGCCGTGCTTGCCCAAGAAGTCAAAACCTAAATGGAAGCCGTGGCCTTGGCCGACTTTGGCGAACAACTCAAAAGCCTCAGCGTCGGCGGCCTTAAGTTCTTCCTCGTTCTCGTACGTCCCCGTGGATTCATTCCCGTCCTTGTCGATCCGCCGGACCACGATCTCTTCGTCGTCCTCCTGCGTGATGATCACTTTCGATCCGTCGCGGTCGACTTGGGTTTTGATGATCTTACGGTCACCGTCTCGGTGGACCTCGGTGGACAGTTCCGATCCGCCCAGGTCCTTGATGAGCCACTTGCCACCTGGCCCCGGCACGGCCAGCCGGCCGCGCTTGCGGATGTGTTCTTCCACGGGCGGACCTACTCGGGCCTTCCATTCCATTGGGAGGGACTCCGGCCGGGTCCCGATCTCGACCCGAAACGACTTTCTTTGACCTTCGTGAATGATTTGCAACTCAACGCGCTCCCCTGGTTTCCGGCTCCGAATCAGTTCGGTGGCCCGGGCGACGTCGCCGTCGACGGTGGCGCCGTCCACGGACAGGATGATATCGTCAGCGGCCAACCCGGCCCGCTCGGCAGGACTGTCCTTGAACACGTCCAGAATCAAGATGCCCTTTCCCTCGGTTTCGAGATGGGCGGCCAACGGCTCCGGGACCTCGCCGATGCTCACTCCCAGCCAGCCGCGGCCGGCGCCGTCGAGGGCTTCAGCGGAGACCATTACAACCACCGGCTCCGTTGTGACCGGAGCAGGAGCCCCAACGAGCTCGGCGTAAACTGGGTCGCCCTCCGGAAACCAAAAGGGTATGGCCACGAGAGCCAAACTCATCACCAACTGTTTCATACCTTCACTCCTTGGAAAAATCGCCATTGCACGGTCTCCGTTCTTGTCCGAGGGCAAAGCCTCGGAAACCCAAAGGTCACATATCTCCCGACGTCAACCGAACCGACGAATCCGCCTTCGGGTCGCGGACGGTCCGGGTACGATCGACTTCGATCCAATAAATGCTCCCGTCCTCGCCGACGACACCCATGACTTCGCTATCCAAATCCCGGTTGGCTGGTCGCAGGCCGGAAGCCGCCCGAATCGGCTCCTGCGCTGACGTACCGCTGGGTAAAGCCGTGGAGGTAAAACTCCCTTGCGAGGGAACCGTCCATGCCGGCCGGCTTTCAGGCAGCATGGTCCCGCGGAAGGTCACCATGATCGCCACCGCGGCCGCCATCGCACTGGGCAGAAGCCACCACATCCTCGAGTAGCGCGGCACCGATGCGGTCTCCTGGGATCGAGTGATTTGCGCGAGGTTCGGCGAATTCGGCGCCGCGGATGCAAAACGGATCAAGGCATCGTGGGCCAACCCGTCGATCCGCCGATACTCCTCAGCCAAGGCCCGCGCCTGCGGGTTGCGAATGAGCTCGCGATTCAGAGCCAACTCTTCGTCCGGCGTCGCCATTTCGTCCAGTTGCCGGACGATCAGCCGCTCGAACTCCGGATTCATCTCGTATGGTGACCGATCCGCCATGAACTCAAAACCTTCGATCAGACCTTGCCTTGCAGGGATTCTCGTAACATCCGCCTCGCACGCACCAGACGGGTTTCAACCGAATCCACGGGCATCTCCATCAAGTCCGCAATTTGTTGATAACTCCAACCATTGACATGCCGCAACACAAACGGTTCCCGGTACAGGGCCGGCAACCCGGCGATTGCATCTAACACCACTCGCTGGGCTTCCGACTCCATCGCCGCGCTCTCGGGCCGTGTGGCCTGTCCGCGTGAGCCGAACTCATTCTGTAAGACTCGCGAAAACTTTCGCCTTCGCGTCAGCTCCCGCCCGGCATCGACCGCGGCGTTGCGAGCCAATCGATACAGCCACGGCCGCCACGCTCGCGGATCACGCAATTCGCCGACTCGCTCCCAAACGGAGGTCCAGACTTGCTGGACCACGTCGTCCACCGCGTTCGGGCGGCCCAAGACGCCAAACACAACGCCTCGAACCCACCCCTGATGCCGGCGGACAAAGTCGTCAAGCGCATACCGGTCTCGAGCGGCAATCGCCTCGATCACGGCATCCTCGGCATCAAATGCGTCTGGCCGCGGCATCGGTTTGGTCATTACGCCAACAAGAGACGTTCCGGCTCGCTGGAGCCTGTCAAGAACTCCCGATAAACCATCCTACCCGCTCCGCGCCCGGCGGTCCCCCCTCGCCCCCCAAGGGAGCCTCGGCGTTGCGTGTTTTCGTCCTAGGATCATTCCTGCTTCGCTGGAATCAGCGAGTCGTTACAGAACTTTTTTTTTCGAAAAAGCGTACATAAACACGCCCTTCGCGCCATTATGAGATCAGATCGTTCGGGGCGGATCGCTCGTGGCGCCCCGATCCACCGGGCTTCGTCCGGCGCGGCGGGGCCGGAGGCAGTGGACCGTTCGGTAGAGCCTTTGGGGACGGCGAATTCGCCGGCGTCTGCGACAGGTAGTCAAACCAGGGCCGCCGCAATGGCTCAAGGTCTGGGTGTTCGCGGAATGGTGCGCGCGGGCGGTCAAGATAGGGAGGAGAGGGACATTGCGCTGAGTGCGGGGCCCGTTACACCTTAGAGGATTGTCGTGCGGCCGGGCAGAGTTTTATGCCGATTGACTAACGACGCACGGGTGTCGGGGCCCGACCCGCAATTTTTTTAAGGGCTCCCTGTGGCTAGCTATAGCTTTAGCTATAGCTAGCCTGTCTCCCTTCGGGACCGACTGGAAAGTCGGTCTCACATTTGTTAGAAGCTCTTAATATTCGTCGTAGGTTCGGGTGCCGGCTTCGTTGGGGTCGTCGGAATTGGCGATGATCTGGCCGGTCTCGGGATTGTAGACCCACCCTTCCGTGCCCACGGTCACGATCGGGGGCGAGTTGGTGAGGTCGATGGCAACCGTGGTGCTGTTCTGGTTAGCCCCGACGGGCAGCGGCGGAATCTTCTGCAGATAGGGTCCAAACGTGTGGGCCGCGTCGCACGCATCAGCAACATTGCCGTTCTCGTCGGAGCATTTGGTGAGCTGGCTGATGAAAGCTTCGGGCGAATTGGCCACACCCCCCGCTCCATCCGCCATCGCACCCGCGAAAACGCCGTGATGCTCCGCGGCGTACATGTCGATGGCCGTCCGCAGGACTCCGAGGTCCTTCTTGAGAGCCGATTCCGTCGAACCGCGGACGCCCGAGGCCAGCCGTGGAATAGCGATGACGGCGATGATGCCGATAATCACCACGACAATGACCAGTTCGACCAAGCTGAATGCCGGGCGGGTTGGATAATGCGATGGGGTCCTTCGCATGAGCGTACATCGATCGGCTTAGACCCTATCATCGGTCGCCGGAGTCGCCGAGTCCACTGCCGTTGATCAGCGCCCTAACCTAAAGTCCCCATCGAAAGACGACCGAAAAAGACTTGAGTCTCGGTATGGCAAGGCACTTGATCCACGGACCTTTCGTAGAAAATCGATTCTTGCGCGGATTATCCGCCGCGGGCCTCTTATGCTGCCTCTTGGCGACTCGTCCTGCGTGGGCCTCGTACCATTTCATGCAAATTGAGCAAGTGATCGCCGGCGTCAACGGCGACGTCTCCGCCCAGGCCATTCAGTTGCGGATGCGGGCCAACGGCCAGGAGCAAGTCCATCGCGCTCGACTTTTGGTCTGGGACGCAAACGGGCAGAACCCGATTGTCCTCATCGACTACGACGCCGTCATGGCCAACGCGTTATTGGGGTCGCGCGTCTTGGCGGTCAGCGCCGCCCTGGCGGAGAAGTACACCGATCCCGCGATTAGCGCGGATTTCATCCTGACCAATGTGATTCCGCCGTCCTACCTGGCGGCCGGGAGCATCACCTTCGAAAAAGACGACGGTGAGTTGATCGTCGCCCGAGTGAGTTGGGGCAGGGCAAACTACCATGGGCCGACGACCGGCGCCCAAACCAACGACAGCGACGGCGAATTCGGCCCGCCGTTTGACGGGCCCCTGCCCAGCACGAGTCTGCAGGCGATCATGTTTCAAGGGGCGGCCGAGGATTTGATGACCGCCAATGATTCAGATTTCGCGTTGACCGGGGCAGCGGCCGTGTTGACCAACAATGCGGGACTGACGTTCACGGTCACTGAGCTGCAATGCCCCAACGATCCGGACGAGGATGCCGACGGCGATTTCATCTGCGGCGACGTGGACAATTGCCCGCGGGATGCCAATACGGACCAGGCCGACGCTGACGGGGACGGGTTCGGCGACGTTTGCGACGGCTGCCCGGCCGATCCGCTCAAGACTGTGCCCGCGAGGTGCGGCTGCGGGATGCCTGACGCCGATCTCAATGGGAATGGCGGCATCGATTGCCTCGAACCCGCCCCGTCGCCGGGCGACACGGATGGCGGCGAACCGCCGGACGAAGGCGATCCGAACGACCCCAGTGGGCCGGACGGCGGAGATCCGGACACCGGAGGCCCGGACGACGGTGACGCGACCAGCGACTCGGATCCGGAGGACAATCCAGCGGACGAAATGCCCAGCGGTGACACTGATACAAATGGTACCGACGGTTCCGAGCCGCCCCAGCCCGGGGCAGACGGGACCAACGCATCGCCGCCAGCTCGCCCTCCGGTTGCGTGCGGGCTGGGGATCATCCCCGTCCTGCCGTTAATGCTCGGCAGCCTCTTGTTTTGGAGATCGCCGCCCCGGCATCGGTCCCCGCCAAAATAGAAGTCGTAAGTCTTTCGACATCGGCGGCAACCGCGTCGCAAGCGATCGCATTATTGGCACGCCGGTCGCTTTTCCACACCCCATTTGCGTGATAATAGGCAGATCACCCCACTTCCGATTCCCCAATTTGCGGTCTCCATTGCATGATCTAGCGACGTAGAGAATCAAACCGTGCCACCGACTCCAACTCCATCGCGGGACGCGGGGACCCGCGATAGAATTAGAACCATGAGCGGGCTGCTCCGGCCGGTTTTGGGGGAGGGCGTGTACATCGCACCGACGGCCTACGTGGCGGGGGACGTGGTGATCGGCGATTTTGCGACCGTCATGCACCACGTAGTCATCCGCGGCGACATCGCCCCGATCCGCATTGGGGCGAGGGTCAATGTCCAGGACGGTTCCATCCTGCACACGCCGCGGGGCGTTCCCCTTGAGATTGCCGACAACGTGGCCATCGGGCACCGCGCGGTCGTACACGGTCGTCGCGTCGGCGCACGGACCCTCATCGGAATCGGCGCAATCGTGCTCGACGATTGCGAGATCGGCAGCCGATGTATTATCGCGGCGGGCGCGGTGCTCTCGCCCGGCACCGTCGTGGCCGACGGGAAAGTAGTGATGGGCATACCGGGCAAGGTGGTTCGCGAGGGGACCACGCAAGATCTGGAGATGATCGACCAAGTGGTCGTAAGCTACGTAGAACTGGGCCGCCGCCACGCCGCCAACGAGTTTCCGAATATCGCCGCGGGCCGATCGAGTGCCTCACTGTGAACCCGGCGCAATGCCCCTGCAAACGCCCTTTCTTGCGTAGTCCGCCACAGAAAAAAGTGTGCGCCTCAAAACCGAACGGCCCCATTGCGTTTTTCTTAGATTGGTTATAAACTTCGATGAGAATTAAAGTAGCGTCATCGGAGGCCTTCTCAGATACTAGTTGTGCGATGGAAGTTGCCAAACCGTACGAGGCGGATGGCGTCTAAGATGTCGTGGCAGCCGGTAAGTGGGCGACGCTCTCTTTCGATCGCCGGATGGTTGGACAGGAATAGGTCGTGTCGGGCCCTTTAGAACATTCCGGAAAGGCCGAGGCCGACCCATCAGGGACGGCCGTCTTGCGGGTTCTTGGCGATTTCGAGCTTCGCCGTGAGATCGGCCGCGGCGGCATGGGCACCGTGTACGAGGCGTGGCAACGGTCCTTGCAGCGCATCGTGGCACTCAAGGTCCTTGGTGGCCACGTGAGCGGTTCGCGAGCGGCGGTTCAGCGGTTCCAGCGAGAAGCTCAAGCGGCCGCGAAACTGCACCATACGCACATCGTCCCGATCTTTGCGCAGGGAGAGGACAACGGCGTTTACTTTTACGCCATGGAGTTCGTCGAAGGAACCAGCCTGCACGCGATTCTCAGCGCCACGCGAGACCGCCAAAGTGCGGATACGGAAACCATCGATCTCATGGAGACCGTGCTCCTGCCGAGAACTTCAACGCCGGCCAAACTCAGCGGTGGTTCCGGTTCATTCGGAGGCCGAGGGCAGGCAAAGAAGGCGCCCGAACTGGACTCGACCGTGACCGTGCTGAAAGCGCCCGAAATCAACACGTCCGTCGAGCACTTCGGGATGATCGCCGAGCATACGGCCGATGTCGCCGATGCCCTCGAGTACGCCCACCAGCGCGGGGTGATCCATCGCGATATCAAACCGCACAACCTGATGCTCGGCCGCGACGGCCGATTGCGCGTCTCCGACTTCGGGCTTGCCCGCCTGGCTGAGCAGCCGGCGGTGACCATCACCGGCGAGATGCTGGGTTCGCCCATGTATATGTCACCCGAGCAGATTCTCGAAGGCCCCAGCAAAGTGGATGCCCGGACAGATGTGTATTCCTTGGGCGTGACGCTCTACGAATGGCTGACCCTCAAGCCGCCTTTTCCCGGGGAAACACGGGAGTCGGTCATCAGTAAGATCATCCATGCCGAGCCCATCCCGCCTCGGGAGCACAACCCGGCCATCCCGGTCGATCTCGAGACCATCTGCCTGAAAGCGACCGATCGGGATCGCGGCCGGCGCTATCAGACCGCGGGTGAATTCCGCGACGATTTGCGCCGCTTCCTGGCCAATCGCTCAATCAAAGCCAAGCGAGCTTCGCTGGCGTCGCGGGCGCGCAAGTTCGTCGCTCGGCACCAGTCGGCCACGCTGACGGGCACGGCGGCACTCACCATCCTCGTCGCTTTAGGTTTGGGAGTCGCCTTGGTGCGGAAGCAGCGAGTGGTCAAAACCCAATGGGCGGCGGTCCGCGACCTTCAAGCGGAAGCTCAAGGCGCTCAGGAAGAGGCCAAGAGTGCTCAAGCCGACGCCCAGCGACTTCTGGAGGTCTTGGGCAATGTCATGCCCGTGGAAGTTGGCTTGCCCAAGGAAGGGGCCAAGTTGGCCACTCCGGTGGTCCAAGGATTGGTGCGCTCGGCCCAGGGATTGACCGGCACGGTGAAAGTGCCGGCCGCGGATTGGGCCGAAATCACCCCGCTCGACACCCCAACGGCGCTTGCCCAGAGGATCGTCCGGGATTTCTATGATTCCGCCCGCCGGCAGGATTGGCCCGAACCCCCCACCAGCGCGACGGATACCTTGGCGGTGTTTCTCCGCGGGGCGCTGACTCGGCGGGAAACGGAACCTCGCGTGGCTTTCGATTTCGTGGACGGTGTGCTTTTGTCCCGCCCCGACGATTTCGAGACCCGCCAACTTCACGCGGCCTTGGCCGGGCAACTGGGCGACCATCTGAAAATGCACGCGGATTCCGAGGAAATGGTCCGCATGCAAGGCGCCAACGCCAATGCCTACATCTGGCGGGCCTTGGCCTTCCTGCTCTTGGGCCGCGCGGAAGACAGTCTGAGAGACTTGACCAGGGCTCTGGAGATCAATGGCCAATCCGCCTGGGGACGGTTGGTGCACGGGCTGGCGTTGATCGAGCTCGGCCGTGCCCCCGATGCCATTTCCGCGTTCAATGACGTTGTAAAGGACTCCCCCCATCTGGTCCTCGCCTGGTTTGCTCTGGCCGCGGCAAGGGCCGCCGCCGGTGACCACGCCCAGGCCATCGCGGATATCACCAAGGTCGTCGAACTGCGGCCCGACGACGCCGAGGCGTGGATGGTCCGCGGGGACTATCACACGGCCATCGGCGATTTCGCGGCGGCTGTACGGGACTTCGAGGAGGCAATGAAGCGCGCGGGTCAGACCCGCCCGCTGGTGGCGCGGTGGTTGGCGGCCATCCGCCAAAAGATCCAGGCCGGTTCCGGATCGGCCACGGGCACAACCGCTCCGCCCGCCCACCGGCCTCCTCCCGACGCGGATGCGGCGTTGCCGGATCCCCTTCGCGGCTCCTCCCGCCGCCTCATCGTGGACTTCGTGGCCTCACGTCAGTAAAGCCGTGAACAAGCGGGTTTCTGAGCCGTGCCCGTAAGGAAGCGGGCTTTAGCGAGGGCAACATCCTTAATTTCGTGCTCGTCGGTTATTTCCGCGCGCAAGGATGGGGGCAGTGCGACGTTCCCATGAAGGCTGACAATGCGGCGAGAATGTCGGCGATGTCGTAGATTCCGTCGGCGTCGCAAGTCCCATCGGTTCCAATGATGTCTCCATTTGCAGCGCAACCTGAAGGGTCCATGAAGTCGTCTACGACGCACAGAATGTCGGATAAGTCGACTTCACAGTCCGGAATCGGCTGATCGTTGGTATCTACGATGTCTCCGTATAGCCGGCAGGACCCGCATGTTGCAGCAGACCAGAATCCACCGGACAATGAGTACAATCCGCCGGAGAGCCTACCGGCGTCGGCTTGGCCGACGGTGCCAGAGAGCTCTACATGGTGGCCGGAGTTGGCGATGATTCCGCCAGCGTCAATCGTGAACCAATCGATCGTGATCTGCTGGGCTGATGCCGCGGCGCTTAAAGCCAGAACGCCACCGAGAGCCAACATTCTGCGAGGGGCTGCCAGATTTCCAAAAGCGGTCTTGTTGTTCATGGTTTTTCTCCTGTGCTCGGGCGTGCGACGAGCGCGCCCGGGTTGTTTGCTGTTGTCGTTGCCTATGGCCGAATAAAAGCACTTCCGCCGGCGCTTGTAATCAACATGGGATTGGCGATGTACACCGGGGCGGATTCGAAATAGCTGCCCGCAGAAAGGCGCAATTCGCCTCCCTGCGTACATGCGTATTGCGTCAGCGTTTCGCCGATCAAGTCGTTTCCAGGATTCAACGCAATGAGATCGGCGGAAGGAAACAGCGGCCGGTCAAGAATGACGATCGACTCGATCCCGAAGCGAGAAAAGGACCCTGTCTCCTGTGCGTAGCCGTATCCGGGAAGATCGAAGTGTAGGCCTCCGTAATCCTCCTCGTCGAAGAGACGGGCGCACTGGCCGACGGGAAGCGCCCAACGGATGGATTTCGTCTTGTTGTCGAAGTCATCGTGCCGGGAAAGGTCCAGCCAGTCTTCTTTGAACCGGTCGCGGTAGTCCATGATAAATCCGCTCCCCGCGACCGTCCACCCGTTGTATTCCTGGTAAAGGGATACCCAGCCACCATCCGACTGGGTGACGATTCCGGAGTGATTCACGTTCCAGCTCCGGTATTCGCCCATGCGAACCGAGCTGTTCTCGCCATCGCGCTTGTGCTCACCAGCGTAGAGGATGAGTTCCCCCGCGGGGGTAATATAGACACCCCCCATGGCATCGAGGTCGCCCATGGTCGGATCGGTCATGAGCAAGAACTTCTCTGCCTTATAATCCAGATCGAAACTGTTTCCATCGCGTTGCACCTCAAACAGGCGGGCATGCCCCAACCCGATCTCCTCTGCGTCGTCGTCGTCCAGGCAGATGATGAAGAGTTTTCCATCGTCCTGACGCACGAAATTGATCGTCTGCCATTCCAGGGAGTCGGAATCGCCTCCCCATTTCTGATTGTCCAACCCCTCCGTGTCATATTCGCTGTACCAAGAATCCAGCTTTCGCAAGACAACCGGAGAAGTCTCCAGCGACGGCGATTCCGATTCCCAGAATTCGACGTAGTCACCGCTGTTGAAGTGGCCGCCCGTCAACAGAAATAGATACCGTTCCCGCTCCGGGTCCCAGCTCACGGCGATAACGCCGATGGCTCGCCCGTGCTCGGCATAGTAGATCGAGTCATCAGGAAGGTAGCGGAAATAGATATCGGCTCCGGGAACCGGCGACTCCGGATTGGCGATATTGATGATAGCGATGTCCCCCCTGTCCTGGTTGCACGAGTCGCCATAGGGCAGCTCCAAGGGCACAAACAGGAGGTCGCCCACGATCTGAGTGCCACCAGGATGGCACCATGCTGGCCATCCCGGTTGGCCGTCGAAATGATAATGAGCCACGACTCGGTCGCCGTAAGGCGCGTCTCTCGGCGGAGCCGTGTCATTGGTGGATCGACTGTGCGCCAGCCGATTGGAGCGAAGCCGCTCCCCATCGGTGTCGCGGGAGTCCATGCGAACCACCAGGAACTCGCCCGGCTTGTTGAGGTCTTCGCTGTAGCACGCCGACCCCTCGTTGTCGCAACTCGTAAAGGCATCGTTATCGTTGCGGGTCACGAAGAAGTAGGGCGTTCCCGGACCAGGTTTTCGGGCCACGCTTTGGTAATGGTTGCACAATAGCGTCGGATCATCGGCGATCCCGCCGTCGTTGAAGCCGATTGCCTCGGCAAACGGATTGATCCGGCGAAACTGGCCTTCGACGTCCGGCGCCGTGTAGACCACGGGTTCCGTTTGGCCGCTCGAAGACCGTGCCGCGAGGGCCCACGCAACCAGCATCGCGGTTGGCAATACCCTTGAACGTATTTCATTTGTTTTCATGGCTTTGGTTCCTTGTTGTCAGGTCAATGGAGTTTTGAAAACCGCGCGGGCTTAAAGCCCGCGGCTCGGGAGTTTCATTGCAAGTTCACCAACACCAGGACCAAGCCCTTGCCGCTTTCTAGGGTTGACATGGCCTTGCCGATAATGGCACCTGCGGCCTTGTCGTGATCCGATACCTTCATCGCATGGCCTGGTGTACCCGAGGTCGTCAACAGATCTCCAGGCCGAATGGGCCCGCCCGCCTCGGCATCCCCATAGGCATAGACGCGTCCGGTGAGCGCCACGGGGTGCTTTCCGTCGGCAATACTGTTCTTCTGATGCAAGGTCATGCCTGGATTCACGCCGCCGGCGCCGCTGATGATTCCCGCGACGGTGCGGTCGTAAGCCGATTGGGTAAGCCGCAATCGGCCTGGAGAATCCGGATCGATGCTGACAACCGTGCCCGGCTTGACCTGACCGGGACCGGCCACATCGAACGGTTCTGCGATGTCGCTGCCGCCGCTGATCTCCAAAGTCGGAACGACGACGGAAGGTGCGCCCGCGTAATAACCGTTAAGAAAGAGTTTTGCAGGCTGACCCTGATAACTTGCCACCAGGAGGTTGCCTTTGATGATGGTGGCGGAATCGTCTTCGGAATTTTCCACTTTCAGGTTCCCGCCGAAGAAACCCGCCGTGGCGTCGCCTTTGACGTGCAAAGTATATTGCGGAGCGTCGGTGCCGATCCCTACGCGCCCGTCATAGCTCACGGGTGAGCAATCACACACCTTGGTCGCAATGAGGGTGCAGTCGGAGGTCCAAGCAATGCAGCAGCCGGGCTCGATCCCACACGCGGCGCTTCGACATGATTGGTCGCTGCAAAACCCGAGAAAGTCTCCCGACGCGGTGCAACAGTCCGGAGCGATGGGCTGGCCACGGTAGTACAAGTCCGATCCACTCCGATCCCAATCCGAGTCAGGCGGCGGCGTTGGAGCGGTCAATTGCAGCGTGCCATCCGGGTAACGGATGCCCCCGTTCGCCTTGATCGCCCCCGCCACCGTGAGCATCTCTGTGGGCGCGGGAGTTCCGATTCCGACTCGCCCCTCGGCGTCCACAATGAGTGCGTCCACGGGTACGCCGTCCGCGGCGTCCAGCGAGTGGCCGTCCAGGCCGATCGTTTTCAGGGCATAGGGCGCCGCGGTGATGCTCTGGCGAGGTGCGAGCGTTACGAAATCGCCGCTGCCGGCTGAAAATGCCACGCGGACCTCCAGCCAGCGGCCACTATCGTCGAACGCCGGAACGCCGCTGTCGCCCTCGAGCTGGCCGCCGGCGTTGAGAATCACGGTGAACAGGCCGTCTTCGATCCTGATGTTGTTGAGCGCCTGCCCACCGATTCGCCAGGCTGCCGCATTCTGGCTCACGGGATGGCCCCAAAGGGAGAACTCGAAGTCGGCCCTGCCATTGGGGGCCACCCCGTCAACCTTGATCCGACCCTGATAGGTAAAGCCGCTTCCGACCGGCCCTTGAGCCTGCACGACCCCCGGCGCCAAGGCCGCAATCGCCGGAAGCCAAACCGCTGCAATCTTCCCCGTACCCTTCTTCCCTATAACCTTCATTCCGTTTCTCCATGTATCATGTTGTTCCAGATTGGCGGCGGGGGCCCCCGACGGACCCCCGTTAACCGCCTTAAGATAAGCCGCAAACGGAGACGGTTGAGCATCATGGGTGCCGCAGAAAACCATGAGATGGATAATTCCGGATCCGCGGACGTGACCCAAATGCTGGCTGCCGCGGCGGCCGGCGACGAATCCGCCGCCGTGCGTCTGCTGCCCCTGGTCTATGACGAGCTACGCAAGTTAGCGGGGGCCCGTATGCGGCGGACCCCGCCGGGGCAAACCCTTCAGGCAACTGCCTTGGTCCACGAAGCCTATCTACGCGTCGTGGGCGAGCATGATCGACTCTGGGCGGGGCGAGGGCACTTTTTCTTCGCGGCGGCACGGGCTATGCGCGACATCCTGGTCGACCAAGCCCGCCGCAAGAGCGCCGCGAAGCGCGGCGGCGAACGACGACGGATCCAGTTGGAGGATATTCCTATCGCCATCGATCCACCGAATGAAGACATTCTCGCCTTGAATGAAGTGCTGCGGCGACTGGAGGTCGATGACCCGGAGGGCTACCGGGTGGTGTTGCTGCGCTATTTCACGGGACTGACGGGTGACGAGACAGCCGAGGTGATGGGTGTTTCCTCCGCGACGATCGATCGGAAATGGCGGTACCTGCGCGCCTGGCTGCGCCGGGAGCTGCGCAGCCCATCCTAAGGCCCGTCCGAGCCTAATATGAACGATAATCGGAGACAGCGAGCGGAACAGTTGTTCCTCGCCGCATCTGATCTTCCCGCCGCCCAGCGACGTTCGTTCCTAGACGAGCAGTG
>Ga0187892_10002476_pt1 | contig 36796 bp, 35 predicted proteins | sample MA1701073metaG_FD_139345 | JGI IMG/M metagenome (GOLD analysis project Ga0187892, IMG submission 139345) | Bio-ooze microbial communities from a basaltic lava cave in the Kipuka Kanohina Cave System on the Island of Hawaii, USA - MA170107-3 metaG ... | reverse complement strand
CCAAGTAACCGCGGATCCGCGCGAGGACTTCCGGGTCGTCCCATCGGGCAGGCCCGGCCACGCGCCACAGCTCGCGGCCGCTCGGATCGACGAACACGGTCATCGGGATCCCCCGGGCGCCCAGCTTGGTGAGCGCTTCGGCGCCCGGATCCACGTAGACCCGGAGGGCGCGAAGGCCGAGCTCTGCGTAGAAGCTCTCGACCACAGAAACGCCACCGCGGTCGATCGACAGCGCGACCACCTCGAAGTCGGGGCCACCGAGCGCCTGCTGCAGCCGATCCAGGCTCGGCATCTCCTCGCGGCACGGCGCACACCAGGTGGCCCACACGTTGAGCAGAACGAAGCGGCCGTGGAAGTCGGCGAGCGAGCGCGACGCGCCGGCGCCATCGACGAACCGGAGCTCCGGAACGGGCCGACGGCCTTCGCTCTCCGTCATGCGCGGGGTCCGGCTGCCTCCGGCGGCCTGCGGACCCGCGGCGTCGCCGGCGCCGCGGCCCGGCGCGGAAAGCTCGCGCAGCGCGGCGAGCGCCGCCAGGCCCAGCACGGCCGCGCCGACCATCGCCAGCGCCCATTTGGCCTTCATCACCCGATGCGTCCGAACGCCGGAAAGGTCTTCAGCAGCCAGAGGGCGAAGACCGAGAGCTGGCCGGTGACCATCGCGACGCCCATCAGCACCACGATCAGACCGGCGGCGATCTGCAAGACCTGCCCGGCGCGGCGCAATGTCTTGAGCCTGCCCGCGAGCTCGCGCATGAACACCGCCGACAGCAGGAACGGCACACCGAGGCCCAAGGCATAGGCCGCGAGATACCCGACGCCGCTCGCGACCGTGCTCTGGACCGCGCTCACCGTGAGAATCGCGCCGAGGATCGGTCCGATGCAGGGCGTCCAGCCGAATCCGAACGCGAGCCCGAGCACGAACGCCGCGCCCGGGTGGCCGCTCACTACGCGCGGGTGGAAGCGCACGTCGCGGAGCGACCAGGGTGCCCAGCGCGTCAGCCCCATCATCAACAGCCCGAAGACGATCACGATGGCGCCGCCGACGAGGTTCGCCTCGTAGCGGTACCGGAGGAGCAGCCAACCGAGGGTGGTCGCGCTCGCGCCGAGCGCGATGAACACCACGCTGAATCCGAGCACGAAGAACGCGCTCATCACCGCCGCAGTGAGCCGGGCGCCGGCGTCCATTCGCGGCCTCGGGCCGTCCACGGCGTGGCCCGCGACGTACGAGACATAGGCCGGCACGAGCGGCAGCACGCAGGGCGACACGAACGAGACGACCCCGGCCGCGAACGCGCTCGCCAAACCGATCGTGGATCCCTCAGGCATCCGGAGGAAACGCCTCCGCCCTCAGTCGGTCGCGTAGAGGCGCGGCTCGCCAGCGCGCTGCCGCGCGATCTCGTAGATCTTGAACGGCTCTCGCTTGCGCCCGGTCATCCCGGGCGAGCCGGCCGGCATGCCCGGCAGCGAAATGCCGCGGATCGCCGGCCGCTCGCGCAGCAGCCGATCGAGGACCCCGGCCGACACGTGCCCCTCGACGACGTAGCCGCCGACCAGGGTGGTGTGGCATCCGTAGAGCGGCTCCGGCACCCCGTGCTCGGCTTTGATGCGGTCGAGGTCGTGCGTCGCCACCACGGTGACCTCGTACCCGTGCCGCCGAAGGTACTTCGCGTGTTCCTCGCAGCACCCGCACTGCGGGTTCTTGTACAGCGTGGCGCTACGCGGCGACTGGGCCCCGGCGAGCGGGGCCGCGGCGCCGGCGGCGATCAGCACGAGAAATTGCCTTCTCCGCATCCGGGTCTCCTATTTCGATGGACGGTTGAGCACCGTTGCGTCGAGCAACGGCACGAGATCGTTCAGCGACAGCGCCCCGGCGCGCTTCTCGCCGTTTCGCAGGAACCACGTCGGCGTCGAGTTCGCGCCGAGCCGGCGGCCGAGCGCGACGAGCTCCTCGATCGGGGTCTCGCAATCGGGCTTGGCGGTCGGCTGGACGTTGCGCAGCATCAGGTCGTTCCACGCCTTGACCCGGTCGCGCGAGCACCACACCGCCTTCGTCTGCGCTACCGACTCGGGCTTGATGACCGGGTACAGGAAGATGTGCACCGTGATGTCGTCGAGCTTCGCCAGATCGGCCTCGAACCGGCGGCAGAACGGGCAGTTCGGGTCGGAGAAGACCGCGATCTGCCGGCGGCCGTCGCCGCGCTTCATCGTGAGCGCCCACTTGAAGGGCAGCGCGTTCCAGTCGATGGTCGAGAGCTTGCGGAGCCGCTCTTCGGTCAGGTTCCGGTCGGTTCGCGCATCGATCAGGGTGCCGGCGAAGATCACGCTGGCGGCCTCGTCGGTGTACAGCACCGCGAACCCGTCGGGTCGCTGCACCGTGACCTCGTAAAGCCCGGTACTGCCGAGCTTTCTCACCTCGAGGATGCGCGCGTCGGGCAGCTTCGACGCGATCACCTGCCGGATCGCCTGCTCGTCGGCGCGCGCGGCGGCGGCGAACAGCGCGGCCGCCAGCAGTAAGGGGAAGATCGCTTTCATCCGTCCCTCCGTCGCCTCACGCGGCAAGCAGGCGTCGCGCGTCCGCGACCATCGCGTCGACGGAGCGCCCGTTCTGGCTCACGTACAGCCGGACTCGTCCCTGCGGATCGAATACGAAGATCGCGGTGCTGTGATCCACCATATAGCCCCCGTCGTGGTGCGAGTGACTCGAGGGGGCCTCGCCCGCCTTGCGGAAATAGACCTTGAATTCCTTGGCCGTCTTCTCCAGCTCCTCCGCCGACCCGCGCAGGCCGATGAACGAAGGATGGAACGCGGTCACGTAGCGCGCGAGCCGCTCGGGCGTGTCGCGCTCCGGGTCGACCGTGACGAAGAGGCCTTGCACGCGGCCCCCGTCCGGGCCGAGGCGGTCGACCACCTGCGCCATCTCGGCGAGCGCGGTCGGGCAGGCGTCGGGGCAGCTCGTGAAGCCGAAGAACACGAGCACCACCTTGCCCCGGAAGTCGGCGAGGGTGCGACGCTTTCCGGTGTGATCCGGCAGGTCGAAGCTGCGCGCCCATTCGGCACCGGCGATGTCGGTCGCGTTGAACTTCACGGCCGGCGCATCCGGTTCGCCGCACGCGGCAAGCGCCACGGCGAGGCCGAGGGCGAGAAGCGATTTGCCGATCATTGCGAATCCTCGCTATGCGACCCGCAGGCAGACGGTCATTCCGCTCGCCTGGTGCTCCAGCACGTGGCAATGAAGCAGCCAGTCCCCCGGGTTGTCGGCGACGAACGCGACGTCCGCGGTCTCGCGCGGGGCGAGCAGCACGGTGTCGAGCCACTCGCGGTACCGGGTCGGTCGGCCGTCGCGCGCCAGCACGCGGAACGAATGGCCATGAAGATGCATCGGGTGGTGCCACTCAGTCTCGTTCACGAGGCGCAGCACGCAGCTGCGTCCCCGGCGCAGGACGAGCAGAGGATCGATCACCGTGCCGCTGCCGCAGCTGCTCGATGCCCCGTTCACCGCCCAAGCCATGCCACGCGGCAGCCCGCCCATGTTCCCCATCATCCCGCCGGTCAGGACGATGTCGTGGCGCTCGGCGCGCACGAGATCGGGCTCGGAAAGCGGGTTCGCCGGCAGGCGGATCGACGCATCGAGCGGCTGCGTGCGGAGCGGCGGCTCGGCGGCGTACGCGACGTCGACCAGCCGGTACTCGAGGTTCCGATAGAACGTGTCGTGCACTTCGTGCCGGCTGCCGGGCTCGCCGAGCATGTCGATGACGAGATCCGCCCGCTGCGCCGGGGCGAGCACCACCACGCCGCCGGCCGGCGCATGCGGCTCGACCGGCTGGCCGTCGAGCGCGACGACCTGCGGCTCGTGCCCCAGGAAGCGCAGCCCGAAGATCCGTGCGTTCGCCGCGTTGATGAGGCGCAGGCGGAGGCGCTCGCCGGCGCGCACGGCGAAGCGCTCCGGCACTCGCCCGTTGATCGTGACGGTGTTGCCGACGCGGCCGTTGTGGCTGAGATCCATGAAGTTCCCGAACCCGCCGCGAATCGAGGCATCCCGCTCGAGCCGCCAGTCGCCGAGCACCCAGAGCACGTCTCGATCGACCCGGATCGGCTCGCGCTCCTCGACGATCAGGGCGCCGGACAGTCCGCGGCCGATCTGCTCGTAGCTGTGCTGGTGCGGGTGATACCAGTAAGTCCCCGCGTCGGGCACGGTGAACTCGTACAGAAAGCTCTCCCCGGGCCGGATCGACGGCTGGGTGAGATCCGGGACGCCGTCCATGGCGTTCGGGAGCCGGATCCCGTGCCAGTGCACGGTCGTGCCCTCCTCGAGCCCGTTCTCCACTCGGACGCGCAGCCGGTCCCCTTGGCGCAGCCGCAGCGCCGGTCCCGGTACCGCGGCGTTGTAGGCCCATACGCCGGTGCTCGGGTATTGCTCAGGGACGAGTTGGACTGTGGCCGGCGCCGGGGCCAGCCGCGCTTCCACGAGCCGCGGCTCGGTGCCGGCCTGCGCGTCGCGCCGCAGCGGAATCAGAGGTATGGCCGCGACGCCGACGGCTGCGGCGAGAAACCGGCGCCGCGCGAGCGACGCACCTGCGAACGGATGCTTCACGAGTTGCTCCATCGTCACGCCCAAAGGGCGGCAAGGCTCGTGCGCGGGCGAACGCCCGCGCCCGCCGGCGCGAAGCGCCGGCGCTCAGACGACGGAGCGTTTAGGCGGGGTGGTGTCGGGGGCCCGGGCGAGCGACGACGGCGCTCCCGCCGACCACGGGATGAGCATGCTCCCGTGATCGAGCACGGGGAGGGTGAGACCGACACCGATCGCGACCGTCGACCCGCTCGGGCAGGCGGCCTGGCACGACGCTGCGGCCTCGACGCCCGTGCCGCAGCAGCCCATGGGGTCCATGGCCGCGCGGTCCATCACCCGCGACGACACGTCGCCGGACGGCGCCCCCGCAACGGCCGCGAGCACGCCGAGGGTGATCAACAGCAGCAGAATGCGGCGCGCGATGGCCATCGTGCCGAGGAGAGCCCCTTGAGGATCGATGCTGCAGTGAATGTAGCAGACCCCCGAGCGTTCCGGAAGTTCCGCTGCCCGCCGCCGGCCGCGCGACAGTTCGGGGGCGGAGGAATTTTTCTCCTGGCGGAGTTGCATGCGCTCGACATCCGGCGCCCTCCCCCCTTTCACAGCCCGCGGCCCCGGTCGGCGATCTGCGTCCAGGTCTTGCCGGCATCGGGAGTGAGGAACACGCTGCGCTCGAACGTCGCGATGGCGAACTCGGTCCGCCGCGCGGGATTCTGCGCGATGTACGCCACTGCGTCGCGGCCGAGCGGCGGCAGCGCGATCTCCTCGCGCGTGCCCTTCCCGAGGCCGATGCGAGCGAGGCGCGGCTTGCCGTCGAACCCGCTGAGCCAGAGGGACTCGCCGTCGAGCGTGAAGCACACGGCCAGGGCCTCCGTACCCTCCAGCGACTTGAACTCCTCGCCGCTGTTCCTCGACAGGAACACGCCGGCGCTGGTCGCCGCCGCGAGCATTCCGGAATCGGTCGGATGGACGGCGAGCGCGTGGATGTCGCCGCGCAGCCCGCGGCTCTCGGCACGGCGCCAGCCGAGCCCCTGGCCCACCATCCGGTAGATTCCGGGGCGCGGCATGCGCGAGTTCGGCGTCGAGTTGTAGACGTACACGGCGTTGTTCCCGTAGCCCGCGGCCATCACGTGGAAGTCGGCCTCGCCCTCGAGACCGAGCTTGCTCCAGGTGCGCCCGCCGTCGCTGCTGCGGATCAGGCCGAACGGGTTCGCGAGGCCGGTGCCGGGCGCAGGGTGCCCGCTGCTGAAGATGAATTCGCGGGTGACGGCGAATCCCATGTAGTCATGCTCGGGGCCCGGCGCCTTCGACCAGCGCCCGCCGCTGTACACCGCGAGGCCGTCGTGGCTCGGGATCATGAGCCGGCTCCCTTCCGGGCTGTAGCCGAGCCCGTGAACGTGCCTCAGCGTCACCGCTCCGGCGGCCCCGAGAGCAGTGGCCGCGAGCCCGAGCGCGAGCGCGCCCATCCAGCGAGTTGCGACGTTCGAGATCATCGCGTGCTCCCGTCATCGCGCTCGCGCGCGGCGCTTCCATGCCACTTCATCGCGACCGCGAGCGCAAGTCCGGGGAGGACGATCCACTGGGCGAGCGGCGTGAGCCCCGTGCCGGTGACGGGCAGCCGCGGCATGAGCTCCGAGTATGCCCACGAACGGCGGATCTCCACGTTCAGCCATTCGCTGTACACCGTGTAGCCGGCTGCGAGCGCGGTCGCGATCGTGCCGATCCTCGCGATGCGCCATGCGGAAAGCGGCCCCGCCCGTGTCGCGACGAGCGCGATCGCGAGCGTCCACGAGCCGATCAGGACGTCGCCCGCGGTGCAATGAGCGATCGCGAAGGCGATGAAGCGCGACGAGCCGTTCGTCCAGATCGTGTAGCCCGGGAGCTGCGCGATCTCCCAGGCGAGATTCAGGGCGGCGAGCACCGGCACGAAGCGCAGCGCGACAAAGCGCCAGGCCTCCGGCGATTCGAACCATCGTTCTCTCGTCGCGTGCTCCACCTGCATCGATCCTCCTCGCGCTAACGCGGACCGCGGCTCTTCCGCTCCACCTCGCGCTGGTACGCGAGCGCGGGCGGCGGCCAGGTGCTCTTGATGTACGCGAGCACGGCCCAGATCTCCTCGTCCGAGAGCACGCCGCCGAATCCGGGCATGTCGCTCTGGTAGCCCTTGGGCCCGTACCTTCCGGGGACGAGCCCTTCCTTGGTGATGCCGAACAGCACGGCGTCGGGATGGTGCCAGGTGTGCCCGGTCGCGTCGTGCGGCGGCGCCGGCATCCGTCCGTTCGGCAGCCGCTCGCGCCAGTTCGCTTGACCCTCGAGCTTCGCGCCGTGGCAGGAGGCGCACTGCCCCTCGTACACGGTGCGGCCGAGCGCGACCTGCGCTGCGTCCGCGGGGTCCGCCGCCGGCGCCGACCGGCGCCACAGCTCCGCGAGCACCATCCCGGCGACGAGCAGCACCACGGCGACCACCGAGCCCCAGAACGCGTAGGCGAATGCCGGTCGCCCGGCGCCACCGCCGTTCGCGCGCTCGGTCATCAACGCTCGGGCTGGCCCGGGGGATCATCCTCGACCGTGACGCCGCGCGCCGAGTAGCCGAGCCTCGCGAGCACCGCTACGAGCGGCAGCTCGTCGGCGAGCTCATGGGTGACCGCGATGCGCCGCGATTCGGCGTCCACCTCGACCCGCACCACCCCGCCGACGGCGGCGAGCGAGCGCTGGATGCGCCGGGCGCGCCGCGCGCGGTCCATCGCGGGGATGACGAGCTCGGTCCGGCGAACGGCGAGCGTCATCGCGGCTTTTCCGCCTTCGCCGGCGGCACCTTCCGGCTTCGGTCTCCCCATTGCGCGTTGGGCTGTCCCGAGCCGGTGCCGCCGCCCTGCATCATGTCGCGGCAGCCGTCCATCATCCCGGCCATGCCGCCGCCCATCATGCCGCCACCCATCATCCCGCTGCCCTGCGCGCGGTCGTGCGCGACCGCATAGCCCGCAGCGCCCAGCGCCGCGGCGAGAACCAGCCCGAGTATCGTGCGTGCGTTCATGTCGAGGTCCTTTCGAGGTTGATCGAATCTCAAGCGACGCGGATCACGCTCATCATTCCCCCGGCCTGATGCTCGAGGACGTGGCAATGAAGCATCCAGTCGCCCGGGTTGTCGGCGACGAAGGCGACGTCGGCGCTCTCGCGCGGCGCCAGCAGCACCGTGTCCTGCCACTCGCGGAAGCGCGTCGGCCGGCCGTCGCGCGCGAGCACGCGGAAGACGTGGCCGTGGAGATGCATCGGGTGATGCCACGCGGTGTCGTTCCGCAGCCGCAGGATCACGCTCGTGCCGCGCTTGAAGGTGTGCGCGGGAGGCGCGGCGTGGTTCTCGCCGGTGTGCGCGACGCCGTCCATGGCCCACACGGGATCGGCCTCGCGGCTGCCGAGGAACTGCCGCACCCGGCGCGCCGCGCGCGACGGCCATGGGTCGCTCGGCCAGTTCATGCTCATCATGCCGCCCGTCATCACCATCTCGTGCCGCGCCGCGCGCGCGAGGTCGGGCTCGGGCAGCGGATTCGGCGGGAGCGCGAGGGGCGCGCCGCGCGCGCTCGAGCGCAGCCGCGACTGATCCGAGTAGGCGAGGTCGAGCAGGCGGTAGCCGCGGCCGCGGTAGAAGCCGTCGAACACGGCGTGACGCTCGCGCGGCTGGCCGTCCATGTCGATCACGAGGTCCACGCGCATCGAGGGCCCCAGCACGACGCGGCCGCCCGGCGGCTCGTGGGGCTCGACGGCTTGCGCGTCGAGCGCGACGATCCACGGCCGGTGGCCGCGGAACTCGAGGCTGAAGATGCGGGCGTTCGCCGCGTTCACGAGCCGCAGGCGGATCCGCTCGCCGGCGCGCACGTCGAAGCTGTCCGCGACGACGCCGTTGACCGTCACCGTGTTGCCGATGCGGCCCCCGTGGCTGACGTCGAACCAGTCGGCGAAGTCGTCCCGGATCTGCGCGTCCTTGCCGAGCCGCCAGTCGTCGAGCACCCACACGACGTCGCGGTCGACCGGCGGCGGAGAGCGTTCGTCGACGATCAGCACGCCGTAGAGCCCGCGGTCGACCTGCTCGTAGCTGCGCGAGTGCGGGTGATACCAGTAGGTCCCCGCGTCGCGGGCCTCGAACTCGTACACGAACGTGCCGCCGTTCGCGGCGATGGGCGCCTGCGTGAGATGCGGCACGCCGTCCATGGCGTTCGGAACGCGTACTCCGTGCCAATGCACGGTAGTCCCCTCGCCAAGGGCGTTCTCCACGGCGACGCGGAGCCGATCGCCCTGCTTCACGCGGAGCGCGGGTCCAGGCACGGTCCCGTTGTAGCTCCAAACCTCCGTGTCCGGATGCGGCTCGCCGACGAGCGACACGCGCGCGGCCGCCGCACGCAGCGTGACGCCCGGCGCTGCGGCTTCCGTCGTGCCCGGCCGCGTCGCGGGCAGGAGGAGCGCGCCCGCGAGTGCGCCAGCCATGCCGAGCGCGCGGCGGCGTCCGGGATCGAAATTCGCCATTGATGCCTCGCTTCTTGCGGGCGAGCGCGAAGCTCACGCCCGCGAATCCGTTGCAGCCCGTGCATGCGCACGGACGGTTGCGCTCGGGTCACCCGGCGTGCGGGTGACGTGCGTTCAGGAGCGCGGGAAGCGAGGAGGAAAGGGATCGGGCGGGTTGCCGGGGCGCTCGCCCAGCCGCGCGTCGCGGCGGGGGGCGGCCTCGACCGACATCAAGAGCCGGAACGGCGCCGGCCCGGGCAGCGCGGTGACGGCGCCGCAGGCCGTAGCGCACGCCGCCAGGCCGCCGGCGGTGCTGTCGGAGCCGTCGCACGGCGGCGCGTCGCCGCCGTCGGGAGCCATGGCCATCGCCACACCCATCTCCGACGCCTGGACGCCGTGCAGCACGGTGCCCAGACCGAGGAGCGCGATCAGCAGCGCGAGGAGCGTTCGACGGAGCATGGCCGGGGGGACTCTACCTCAGAGACCGCGCGCCCGCCAGAGTTCCCGGGGCCGAGCGTGTGCACGTGAGAATGGTCCTAGCCGTGGGGCAGCCCGAAGGCCGCCGTTCTCCTGCGCGCTATATTCGGGCCGCGCCTTGATGTCCAGTCGTTGACATCATGATGTGTTGCGATTAGCATCTCCGTTCATGAGGACGACCATTACCCTGGACGAGGACGTCGCTGCGAAGGTGAAGGCGGAGATGCGGCGCTCCGGAAAGTCCTTCAAGGAAACGATCAACGAGGTGCTGCGCCGCGGCCTGCTGCCGCGCCGGCAGCCGGGGCCGCGCCGGCCGTTCCGGATCCGGGCCCGCGATCTGGGCGCGCTGCGGCCGGGCCTGAGCCTGGACGACGTCGCCGGCCTGCTCGAGCGTGTCGAAGGCGAGCAGCACCGGTGATCGTCCTCGACGCCAACGTCCTCGTCTACGCCTACCATCCGCAGTCACCGCTGCACGCGCGCGCGAAGGCTTGGGTCGAGGCGGCATTCGAAGGCCCAGAGCCCGTTCGGCTTCCCTGGCCGACGATCGCCGCGTTCCTCCGGCTCACGACCAATCCCAAAGTGTTTCAAGCGCCGCTGACGATCGAGGAGGCCGAGGCCGCGGTCTCCGCCTGGTTCGAGCTGCCGACGGTGGCGCCCATCGATCCGGGGGAGCGCTACTGGACGGTGCTGCGGGCGCTGCTCTTGAAGTCCCAGGTCTCCGGTCCGCTCGTCAGCGATGCGGTCCTCGCCGCTCTAGCTGTCGAGCACGGCGCTACCCTCTGCACGACCGACCGCGACTTCAGGCGGTTCGAGGGCCTCAAGCTGCTCAACCCGCTCGACGTCTGACGACGCGCTCACTGCACCTACCAGCCCCGCGCGAGGTTGGCGAGGAGCTCGTACAGCGCGTAGTAGCTCGACTGGAGCGCGAACACGTTGGGAACGAAGTCGCTGAACACGATCGGCGTGGTCGGCGGCACGAACGTCGGCGCCGGAACGACCTCGAGCCCGGCGGCCTCGAACTCGGCGATCGCGCGGCGCATGTCGAAGCCGTGCGCGACGAGGACGACGCGCTTCACCCCCTCGGGCGCGAGGATGGCCGCGGAGCGGACCGCGTTCTGGTGGGTGTTGCGCGAGCGGCTCTCGACCCACTTCACCGGGACGCCGAACTCCTGCTCGAGGACCTCGCGCATCACGACACCCTCGGCCGCCGTGTCGCCCCAGAAGGTGCCGCCGGTCACGAGCACCGGCAGCCCGCTCGCCCGCGCGACGCGGGCGCCGTAACGCACGCGATCGAGCGACAGCCGCGCGACGGTGTAGCCGCCGAACTCGGGCGCGTCCCGGACCCCGCCGCCGAGGATCACGATCGCCTGCGCGGAGCGCGCGTCCTCCAGGCGCAGTGTCGGGCTCACGTCGACCGCCCAGAGCAGCCCGCGGGCCACGATCCCGGTCGATAGCAGCACGAGCGCCCCGATGCCCGTCCACACCAGGCCGCGGCCGACGCGCGGCCAGCGCGGCAGGACCAAGGCGCCGAGCACCAGGACCAGCAGCGGGCCGATGGGCGGCAGCACGATCGCGGCGAGCACCTTGCGCCAAAGCAGGAGGTCCATGTCGAGTTCCTGTCGGGTCCAAGCGAGAGAACGACCGCGCCGCCGGCGGCGCGCTGGCGGACGGCGGTGGCGCCGAATATACTCGGCTCGTCGTCGAGCGTAGCCATTCCAATTACAACCGCGTCGGCAGACGCGCCGCTTGCCGCGGGCTCTTCGACCGGCGCTCGACGTCCACGGAGGGGAGGCCATGTTTCCGTTCGAGCTGTTGAACCTGTCGCACGGGTTCAAGCGCTACTTCGACATCGCGCCCGCGGTAAGCGACGAGCTGCAGGACCAGGCCTACGGCATCCGCCACCGCGTCTACTGCGAGGAGCTCGGCTTCGAGCCGGTGCGCGAGGACCGTCGCGAGCGCGATCCCTACGACGCGCGCGCGCTCCACGTCCTCGTGCGCTCGATGAAGGTCGACCGCTACGTCGCGTGCGCGCGGCTGGTGCGCGTCGATCCCGAGGACCCGTCGAGCCTGCTGCCCGTGGAGCGGGCGTGCGCGCACACGATCGACCGCGGCATCCTCGATCCGGCGCGGCTCCCGCGCGACCGCATCGCCGAGATCTCGCGGCTGGCGATCGTGCCGGAGTTCCGCCGGCGCAAGGGCGAGCAGCACACCGCGATCGCGGTGTCGGAGGCGGACTTCGGCATCGTCGACATGCCGCGCTTCCCGTACATCCAGGTGTCGCTCTACCTCGGCGCCATCGCGCTCGCGAAGCGCCTCGACATCGAGACGATCTTCGTCCTCACCGAGCCGCGGCTCGCCTCGCACCTCGCGAAGCTCGGCGTCCGCGTCCAGCGGATCGGCGGGCCGGTCGAGCATCGCGGCGAGCGCGTGCCCTCGACGATGGCGGTGAGCTCGATCGAAGCGAACCTGCCGCGCGCCGTCCGGCCGCTTTGGGAGCTGATCTGCGACCAGATCTGGGCGGGGTTCGAGCGCCGGGGCGCGACGCTGCACTGACCAGGCGGCGGCAGGCGCCGGCGCCCGCTGCAAGATCGCCGGGCGGGTCAGTGCCCTCAGGTGGAGGGCGCGGACACCGTGACCAGGGACCACGAGCCTTGCTGGCCCGCGAGCGCGCGGACGAGGTTCCGCATCAGCTCGTGGTCCGGGTTCTGGGCGAGGAAGTGGCCCACGATCGGCGCTCCCGCCGCGACGAGGTAGCCGACGCACTCGAGCAGCATGCGGCGCAGCGACTCGCTGCCCGCCGATTGCTTCGCGTCGCCCGCCAGCGAGCGGATGAGCTCGCGCAGCATCTCCTCGCCCAGCCCGACCGCGAGCCAGCGCCGCCGGCCGCTCCCGTCCGCGGCTTCGAGCGAGATCGCGGCGTGCGGCACCGTGCTCGGCCGGAGGATCGCGCTGCGCGCCCCGTCGGCGACCGTGAGCGACCGCTCGATCTTGATCACGCGCAGCGGCCGGGCTTGCTCTTCCGCGCCGGCGCGCTCGAGGGCGTCGACCAGCGCGGCCCCGCCGCCGGGAGGCAGCACGGCCTCGTCGCCGTCGAGCGCGATCTCGGCGTTGTCGATTCCGCATGCCGCCAATCCGACCAGCACCGGTCCGACGCCGCGGACCTCCGCGCCGCCCGGGCTCTGGAGCGTCGCGTTCGCGCCGTCGGTGCCGACGTATTCGATGCGCACCGGCAGCGTCTGCACGCCGCCGGGCGGATCCCAGCGGACGAAGCGGATTCCGGTGTCCGGGGCCCCCGGGCGGATCAGCACCGTCGCGCGACGAGTCCCCGCGCTGGTGTAAGCGACCGGCTCGCGCAGCGTGCGCTGGACGTGGCGGGTGTACGAGACCGGCATCTTTTCGCGGCCCTCGCGTTTTCGAGGGATCGGAAGATGCCGGGGCGCGGGCGGCCTGCCCATGTCGCCGCCCGCCAAATGCTTGTCCGCGCGTACCAAAGACGCCCTCGGACCTCCCGGGACCCGCCTCTCCGGGCCGCGCGCCGTAGCGCGCCTTCAGGTGTCGCCCCATCTAGGCGTTATCCCGCGCACCCAACGCCTCGTAGGCCTAGACTGATCCTAGGGTCTACGAGCCTTGACAGCGCTATTACATGTTATATAGTGCTCCGCGTTCGACACCAGCAGCAAGGCTCTCGCGATGACGACTCTCACGCTGACCAACGTCTACCTCGAGCGCAAGCAAAAGGAAGCCCTGGCGCGCAGAGCCAAGGCGAGAGGGACCAACCTGTCGGCGGAGATCCGCAGCGCGATCGACGCTTACCTCGCGGGCGTTTCCGCCGAGGAGTTGCAGCTCCTCGACGAAGCGACGCGGAAGGCGGAGGCGGAAATCAAGGAAATGGGCGCGATCCTCGACCGGGCGAACGCTCGAGCGCGACGGTTCTTCAAGGAAATCGAGCGGCTTCGCAGCGCCGATCCGCCGTGAGTCTCGTCACGGATATTCTGGATCGGCTCTCGGGCGTCGCGGAGCTCAAGGAAAAGCTTCAGCAGCAGGACCGCGTCCTCGAGCAGATGCAGAAGATCCTCCTCGACCAGCAGCGCGAGCTCTCCGAGGTCAGAGGGATGGTCAGGGCGCTGGTCGCCATCCGAGCCGACGACCCGCGCGCGGGCCGCGCCTGACACGCCGGACAAGCCCCCGGGTGCGGGGTCGTCGGCACTGTCGGTTTTCGTTACACCTCGCTGGGCGGCCGCCGCCATCCTGCCGCGTAAGTGATTGCTCAGACTGACTTACCCTCCGATCGTCCAGATCTTGCTTGCCGTAAAGCGACCAGGACAAACCCCGACAACACTTAGAAGAGGACGCCACGATGCGTGCTCGATCCGCGGCCTCGCTCTCGATCGGCGTGCTCGCCTTCGCGCTCGCCCACGCGGCGGTCGCGCAGCTGTTCACCCTGGAGATCAATACCGAGATCACGTCGATGTCCGCCTCGGGCACCGGCGCGATGCCGCTGGGCACCGATCCGGCGATGCCGCCGGCGAACCAGGGCTATCTCTTCGTCGATTCGATGGTCACCGCGACGACCTCGACCAACCCCGCCGCGAAATCGGAGGGCACGACGAGCCTTTCGATCAGCCTGAACCCCCTCGACTTGACCATCACGGTCGACACGTTCAGCACGTTCAACTTCTTCCTGGATCTCACGTTCACGGACATCGACCCGGTGAACGACTACGCCACCGGCCTCGGCAGCGCGTTCAGCCTGCTCGCCGACCCGACGAAGCCGCTGATCGTCACGCTCACCGATTCGGTGACCTTCGACCTCGCCGACATCCCCACGGCCTTCCCCGACAACCCGGGAATCGTTCCGAGCTCGAACACGGTCAAGCACGACCTGGGCGTCGACGTCAACAACAACTCGGTCGGGCCCGACGTCCTCAAGTACTCGGCGCAGAACTTCGCTTTCGGGGACGACTTGAGCTTCAGCGACGACGTCTTCACCAGCACCACGCTCGACGAGATCATCGATGCGATCCTCTTCGGCACCGGGCTGCCGACGCTGAGCGCCCAAATCAGCATCCTGTCGGGCTCGTTCGTGTTCACCGGCACGGTGGACGATCCTGCCGCCGACCCGCCGTTCCAGATCGCGATGATCATCGGCGCCTCGAGCGTCCCGGAGCCCGGGACGCTCCTGCTGCTCGCGCTGGGGCTCGCGTGGCTGGGTGCGGCGCGAGGGCGTCGGCCAGCCAGGCGCTAGCGCGAGCTCCGCTTCAGGAGCTCGATCAGGTAGCGGCTCGGAATCGCGTAGCTGATGCCGCTCGGCTCGGTGAGCGCGGCTTCCTTGGTCCGCTTGACGAACACCATGTTCACGACGCCGACGACCTCGCCCGTGTCGGGGGCGTACAGCGGGCTGCCGCTGTTGCCGGGATAGGCCGTCGCGTCGAGCTGGAAGACGGGAAACGGGCCGCCCGCCAGCTGGCGGATCATCGCCGGGTCGAGCTGCCGCGCGTTCGGCGGCGGGATCACGATCGGCGTGATCGCCGCCACCATGCCGCGATGCGTGGCCGGGAAGGGCCCCAGCACCGCGCCGATCGGAAACCCCGTGAAGAGCACGCTGTCGCCCTCGCGGACGCCGGCCGAGTCGCGCAGCGCCAGCGCCGGGAGCGGCGCACCGCCGACGCGCAGCAGCGCGAGATCGTGCGCGGCGTCGACCGGTCCGCGCGTCGCCGCCCGGACCTGCACCTCGCGCCCGACCGCGGGGAGCAGGACCGCGAGCCCCTCGAGCTTCTCGCTGTCGACGGTCTCGGGGAGCACGTGCGCATTGGTGACGATCGTCAGCCCGTCGGCGACCGCGAAGCCGGTGCCGCGAAACTGGAATGCCGGCGACCGCGTGCGCTGGAAGGTTCCGACCGCCACGATCGCGGCTTTGACGCGCTCGATCGACCGGGCCGGCTGTGCGGGGCTATCCGCCGCGGCCCAGAGAAGCGTCAGGGCGAGCGCCGCCGTGGCGCCCCAGCCCCGGCGGTCACGCCGCACCTTGGACCTCCGCGCTCGCCCGCGGCGCGAAGCGCGCGATGTACCACGCGAGCGCTTCGCCCAGCCCCGCACGCAGGTCGTGGGTCGGAACGTAGCCGAGCAACCGCCGCGCCTTGCCGATGTCGGCCTGCGAATGGCGCACGTCGCCGGGCCGGAACGCCTCGTAGCTGGGCGCCGCGAGCCGCAGCTCGGGCAGCCGCTCGCGCAGCAGCTCGACGAGCACGCTGTGCAGCTCGCTCAAGGTCGTGCGGTCGCCGACGGCGACGTTGTAGACCTGGTTGAGCGCCGCCGGATCGGCTGTGATCGCGGCGCGCAGGTTCGCCTGCACGGCGTTCGCGATGTAGCAGAAGTCCCGGCTCGTGTCCCCGTCGCCGTAGATCGACACGCGCTCGCCGCGCACCATCGCGCGCACCCACCGCGGGATCACGGCGGCGTACGCGCCCTCCGGGTCCTGGCGCGCCCCGAACACGTTGAAGTAGCGCAGCCCGATCGATTCGAGCCCGTAGCAGCTCGCGAAGACGTCCGCGTACAGCTCGTTCAGGTACTTCGTGGCGGCATAGGGCGACAACGGCCGCCCGATCACGTCCTCGACCTTCGGCAGGCTCGGGTCGTCCCCGTAGGTCGAGCTCGAGGCGGCGTAGACGAAACGGCGGACGCCGGCGTCGCGCGCGGCGACGAGCATGGCGATGAAGCCGGTGGCGTTCGCCGCGTGCGTGCGCAGCGGGTCCTCGATGGAGCGCGGCACCGAGCCGAGCGCGGCCTGGTGCAGCACGATGTCCACGCCCTGGCACGCCTGCCGGCAGATCGCGGGATCGACGATGTCGCCCTCGATGAACCGGTGCCGGCGCCACGCGTCCTCGCCCACCGCGCGGTGGACCTCCTCGAGATTCGTCCGGTAGCCGGTCGCGAAGCTGTCGAGGCTCACGACCTCCTGCCCGAGCCCGAGCAGCGCCTCCACCAGATGCGAGCCGATGAACCCGGCGGCTCCGGTCACCAGCCAGCGGCGGCGCGTGGCGGCGATGCTCGCGCGCAGGGCGTCGTTCGTCACTTCTCGTACCCCCTCACCCTAACCCGCTGCCTTTTGCTCCCTCTCCCTCTTTTGAGGGAGAGGGATGGGGTGAGGGTGATCAGCGGCCCCCTCACCCTAACCCGCTCCCCCAAGGGGGAGAGGGCATTCACAGCCGCCAGACGCGGATCCCGCGCGCGCGCAGGGCGTCGGGCGCCATCTGGCACTTCACGTCGACGAAGAGGCCGCCCGGCGCGAGCTTCGCCACGTAGTCGTCGAGCGGCCGCGCCTTGAACTCCCGATGGGCGACCGCCGCCACGATCGCCGCCGCGCGCGGCAGCGCATCCCACGGCACGAGCTTCACGCCGTACTCCTGCATCGCCTCTTCCGGCAACGCGACGGGATCGTGGACGTGAACGGTCGCGCCGTAGGACTGCAGCTCGCGCACCACGTCGATCACCCGCGAATTGCGCAGGTCCGGGCAGTTCTCCTTGAACGTCAGGCCGAGCACGACGACCTCCGCCCCGTTCACCGGCGAGCCCGCCTGGATCAGCTGCTTGACCGTCTGCTCGGCGACGTACTTCCCCATGCCGTCGTTGATGCGCCGCCCCGCGAGGATGACCTGCGGGTGATAGCCGAGCATCTCGGCCTTGTGGGTCAGGTAGTACGGATCGACGCCGATGCAGTGCCCGCCGACCAGGCCCGGCCGGAACGGCAGGAAGTTCCACTTCGTGCCGGCGGCCTGCAGCACCTCGTGCGTGTCGATCCCGATCCGGTGGAAGATCAGCGACAGCTCGTTCATGAGCGCGATGTTGAGGTCGCGCTGGGTGTTCTCGATCACCTTGGCCGCCTCGGCGATCTTGATGCTCCCCGCCCGGTAGACGCCCGCCTGCACGACGGCGCCGTAGATGCTCGCCACCCGCTCGAGCGTCTCGGGCGTGTCGCCCGACACGACCTTCGTGATCTTCGTCAGCGTGTGCTCCCGGTCGCCGGGATTGATCCGCTCCGGCGAGTAGCCGACGAAGAAATCGCGCTTCCACACGAGCCCGGAATGGCGCTCGAGCGCCGCGACGCAGACCTCCTCGGTCGCCCCCGGATAGACCGTCGACTCGAACACCACGGTCGCCCCGCGCTTGAGGTTCCGGCCCACGGACTCGCTCGCCGCGAGCAACGGCCCGAGGTCCGGGTTGTGCGCGTCGTCGATCGGCGTCGGCACGGCGACGATCACGAAGTCGGCTTCCTTCAGCGCCGCCGGATCGGTCGTGACGCGGAGTTGCTTTGCCGCCCGCAGTTCCTCGCTGGTGACCTCGCCGGTGGGGTCCACGTGCCGCCGATAGGCCTCGACCTTCGTCGCGGAAAGGTCGAAGCCGATCGTCGGGAATTTCTTCCCGAACTCCACCGCGAGCGGCAGCCCGACGTAGCCCAGGCCGACGACGGCGATGGTGGTCATGGCGTGGCGGAGGGGTTGTCTCCCCTCCTCTTGGAGGAGGGGTGGCCGAAGCCCCCGCGAAAGCGGGGGCGAGGACGGGGTGGTGCCGCGACGCGTCCGCTCCACCACCCCGTCGCGCTGCGCGCGACACCCCTCCTGTCCAGGAGGGGAGAGAGCTCCCGGGCCACCTCAGAGCTCCTTGAGCAGCTGGTCCGCCTCGGTCTTGAACGGGCTCGGGTCCGCCGCGGCCTTGCGCACCTGCTCGAGCTCCTTGCGCGCGCCGGCCTTGTCGCCCGACTTGATGAGCGCCTTCGCGTAGTGGATGCGGATCTCGAGCGCGTTCGGCGCCGCCGCCGCGGCCTGACCGAGCAGCTCCACGCCGCGCTTGGTGTTGCCCTGCTCGACGAGGATCCAGCCGAGCGTGTCGGCGATCGCCGGGCTGTTGGGCGCGAGCTTGTGCGCCTTCTCGGCGTACTCGACGGCGCTCGGATCCTTGAGTTGCGAGAGGGTCCAGGCGAGATTGTTCAGCACCACCGGGTTCTCGGGCTGGAGCGCGAGCAGCTCGCGGTAGCCGCGCGCGGCCGACTTGTAGTCCTTCTGCCTGAGGTCGCGATCGGCCATGTAGAGCCGCACCGTACCGTCCTTCGGATGCTCGCGGACCCAGCGCGCGAGCACCGCCTCGCCCTCCTCGCGCTTGCCGGCCGCCTCGAGCAGCACGTGGTGCCTGAGCGCGATCAGCGCCGCGGGCTGGCGCTTGAACGCTTCCGCGTAGGCGCGGGCGGCGTCGGCGAACTTCTTCTGGAACGCGAGCACCTCGCCTTCCAGCACGTAGCCCGCGGCCTCCTTCGGGCGCGCCTTCTGCAGCGCCCGGGCGTCGGCGAGCGCTTCCTCCGGCTTCCCGGCGGCGAGATAGACGGCGATCGCGTCCCGGTGCAGGTCCAGTCGGTCCGGCTGGAGCGCGAGCGCCTTGCCGAGCGCCTGGATGGCCGCTTCGTAATCCTTCTTCGCAACGTGCGCCCGCGCGGCGAGCATCAGCGGCACCGGCGACTGCGGCAGGGCGGCCGCGAGCTTGTTGAAGGTGGCCACGGCCTGGTTGTGCTCGCCCGCGGCGATCTGGGCGCGGCCGAGCGCCGCGATCACGGGCGGGCTGTCCGGCAGCGCCGCGGTCGCCGCCTGGGCCGCCGCCAGCGCACCCTTCGCGTCCCTGAGCTGGATCCGGACGTTGATCGCGGCGACGCGCGCGCGAACCGACTTGGGATTCGCGTCGACCGCCCGGTCGATGGTCTGCGCGACCTCCTTGAGCGGCACGCGGGTGACCGCCTGGAGCTCGGCGAGCGCGAGCAGCGCGGGCTCGTTCTTCGGGTCCTTGGCGACGATCGCCTCGAAGCGCCGGCGCGCCGCCTCGGGCTGTTTGTCGGCGAGATCGAGCCGCGCCAGGTTGGCCGCGGCCGGCAAATAGTCGGGCTGCAGCTCGAGCGCGCGCTCGAAGCTCGCGCGCGCGGCCTTGCGGTCGCCCTTGTGGAGATAGACGCCGCCCTTGACGTTGAAGGTGAGCGGGTTCTTCGGCTGCTTCTTCTCGAGCGTCGCCACCGCGGCGAGCGCCTTGTCGAACTCGCGCTTGCGCACGTGGGCGAGGATCAGCGCGATGTCGGCCTGATACTGCTCGGCGTCCATCGCCGAGGCCGCCTCGAGGTCCTTCAGGGCCTCGTCCACGTCCCCGGTCGCGAACCGCGTCTGCGCGAGGCGCGTGCGCACCGCCGGGTTGTCCTTGTCGCGCGCGGCTGCGCGCTCGTAGTACTGCGACGCCTTCGCGAAGTCGCCGCCCGCGAGCGCCGTCTCGCCGGCGAGCCGCAGCAGCACCGGATCGCCGGGCGCGCGCTTGAGCGCCGGCTCGAGCGTCTCCTCGGCCTTCGCCGGCTGCCCGCTGCCGAGATAGACGGCGGTGAGCAGCCGCCGCGCCACGATGCTCTCGGGGTTGCGCGCCAGGACCTTCCGCAGGTGGCTCTCCGCGGTGATGAACGACCGGTGCTGGAGCTCGATCGCCCCGGCGAGCAGCTCGGCCTGAGGATGCCCCGGCATCACCTTCAGCATCTCGAGCATCGCCTCTTTGGCCTTGGCCGCGTCGCCCTGCCGGAACTGGAGCATCGCCTCGAGGTAGCGCGAGCGGGCGTCCCGCGGCGCCACCTTCTTCATGGCGTCGAGCTCGGTCCGGGCGTCGTCGAAGCGCCTCTCCTCGATCAGCACCGACACGAGGACGAACCGCGGCTGACCGTTCTCCGGCTGGGCGCGGATCAGCTCGGCGAGCGCCTGCTTCGCCGGCTCGATGTTGCCCTGCGCGAGGAGCAGCTCGGCCTTCAGGCCGAGCGCATCCGGCTGCCCCGGCGACTGTGCGAGCACTTCCTCGACCACCTTCGTCGCGCCGGGAAGGTCGCGGTCGAGCGCCATGAGCCGCGCCTCGCCGATCCGCGCGCGGGCATCGCCCGGTTGCGCCTCCTTGGCCGCCGCGAACGCTTCGCGCGCTTCCTTCGGCTGGTTGAGCGCCAGATGCGCGAAGCCGATCTCGTTCTTGAGCGCCGCCTGGGCGGCCGGCTGACCGAGCTTCGTCTTGCCGAACTCCTCGATGAGCTTCTTCGCCTCGCCCATCCGGACCATCGCCTGCGCGAGCTCCGGGACGACCGTCGCCGGCGGATACCGATACTCGAGGGCGCGGCGGAACTCCTTGTCGGCCGAGACGAAGTCGCCGCTCGCGCTGAGCGCGACGCCGAGCAGATACCGGGCCTCGGCGTTCTCCGGCTCCTTCTGCAGCGCGTTCTTGAGCTGGATCCCCGCCGCGGCGTAGTCCTGCTTCGCGAGGTACCCCTTGGCCGAAGCGACGAGCTGCGCGGGGTCCTTGCTGGCGCCGCAGGCGGTGAGCATGGCAACCGCAGCGCAAACGAGCCAGGTGCGAAGGTGCTTGGTCATGACACTCCTTGAAAAAGCCTCGCCCCCCTGTGAAGGGGGGACGCGAGTGTAACGAGCGGGGGGTTTCGCAACCCTGAGAAACCCCCCGCCTCACTTCGTTCGGCACCCCCCTTCACAGGGGGGCAGAGCAGGGGGTTTGTCGAAACCCCCCGCCTCACTTCGTTCGGCACCCCCCTTGAGAGGGGGGCACAAAAGCGTCGATTCATCGCAGCCCGAATCGATCGAGGAGATCATAGAGCGTGGGACGGCTGATGCCGAGCAGCTCGGCGGCCCGGCTCAGGTTCCCGTTCGCGCGCCCGAGCACGCGGATCACTGCCTGCTTCTCCGCGTCGTCCCGCACCTGCCGCAGGTTGAGGACTTCCGCGGCCTGCGCCGGCTGCAGCCCCACGTCGGCGGCGCGGATGATCGAGGTGTCCGCCATGATCACCGCGCGCTTGATGCAGTTCTCGAGCTCGCGGACGTTGCCGGGCCAAGTATGCGCCTCGATCGCGGCGATCGCTTCGGGGGCGAGCGTCATGGTTCCCCTCCGCTGCTCGTCCGCGAACCGCCGGACGAGCGCGTGCGCGAGCAGGCTCGCGTCGCCCGGCCGCTTCCTGAGCGGCGGCACCTCGACGACGATCTCCGCGAGGCGGAAGTAGAGGTCCTCGCGGAACCGGCCGGCCGAGATCAGGTCGCGCAGGTTCTGGTGGGTCGCGCACACGATCCGCACGTCCACCGGAATTCCGTCGCGTCCGCCGACGCGCTCGATCACGCGCTCCTGCAGGAACCGCAGCAGCTTCGCCTGGAGCGCGGGCGGCAGGTCGCCGATCTCGTCGAGGAAGAGCGTTCCCTTGTGCGCCAGCTCGAACTTGCCCGGCGTCTGCTTCGCCGCGCCGGTGAACGCGCCCTTCTCGTAGCCGAACAGCTCGCTCTCGAGCAGGTTCTCGGGGATCGCCGCGCAGTTGATCGCGACGAAGCGCTCCGCGCGCCGCGCCGAGAGCTCGTGCAGGCCGCGCGCGAACAGCTCCTTCCCGGTCCCGGACTCGCCGAGGAGCAGCACCGTGGCGTTCGTCGGCGCGAGCTTCTCGATCGTGCGGCAGAGCTTCAGCATCTCGGGATCGCGGGTGATGAGCCCCGAGAGCGCAGTGGGCTGCTGCGCGGCGAGCAGCCGGCGGTTCTCCTCCTGCAGCTCGTACACGCGGTACGCCCGGTCGATCGTGAGCCCGAGGATCTCCGGCTCGAACGGCTTGGCGTAGAAGTCGTAGGCGCCGAGCCCGATCGCCTTGAGGGCGTTCGCGCGGTCGTTCTGCCCGGTGAGGACGATCACCTTGGTATCGGGCGCGAGCGCGAGGACCTCCTCGAGCAGCCGCAGCCCTTCGGTGGGATCGTCGGGCCGCGGCGGCAGCCCGAGGTCGATCGTCGCGACGGCCGGCTCGTAGCGGCGCAGCTGCGCCATCGCGCTCTCCCGATCCTGGGCAACGACCGTCTCGTGCCGGTCGAAGGCCCAGCGCATCTGCTTCTGCAGCGCCGGATCGTCCTCCACGATCAGCAGCGGTTTGGGCTTCGGACTGTTCATGCCACCTCTCGCAACGACTCCCGGCCGGCCGCGCCGACGTCGCTCGCCGGCAAGGACACCCGTACCTTCGTGCCGACGCCGGGCGCGCTGTCGACCAGGATCCGCCCGCCGAGCGCCGTCACGTACTGGAAGCTCTCGTAGATGCCGATGCCCATCCCGTGCGGCTTGGTGGTCTGGAACGGCTTGAAGAGCCGGTCGCGCACGAACTCGGGCGTCATGCCGACCCCGTCGTCGGCGACCTCGACGACCGCGTTGGCCCCGTCCCGCACCACCCGCACGACCACTTTGCCGCCCTCGCCCGCCGTGGCATCGAGCGCGTTCTGGACCAGGTGCCCGATCACGCGCTCGAGGCGGTCCTCGTGGCCGAGGGCGTGCAAGTCCGCGGCGGCCTCCACGGTCACCGCGGTGCGCTCGCCGCTCTTCGCGCGCTGGATCTGGCGCACCAGCGCCGCGAGCTCCACCGGCTTTGGCCCATCGACCGGCGTCGTGCCGGTGCGGAGCTGCAGCATGATCGCGTTCATCCGCTGGGTCACGTGCTCGACCGTCTCGAGCGCGTCGCGCTGGAACTCCGGGTTCCCGCGATGGCGCTCGGCGTTCTTCAGCAGCAGCGAGAGCTGCGCGACCAGGTTCTTCAGGTCGTGGACCACGAACGCCGACATGCGGTTGAACGCGTCGAACTTCCGCGCCTCGAGCAGCTGCTCGGTCGCCCGGATCTGGCTGAGGTAGCTCGCCGCCTGCCGCCCGGCGGTCTTCAGCAGGTCGCGCACTTCCCAGTCGACCTTCATCGGCGCCCGCGGCCGCGCGAGGACGACGAAGCCGACGGCGTCGGTCGCGCTCACGAGCGGGACGACCAGCCACGCCTCGCGCAGCGCGCCGAGCCACTCGGGCGGGACGAGCCCCGGGTACCGCTCCGGGGAGTCGGAGTATTCGCGCAAGTCGATCACCCAGCCGGTGCGCGCGAGGAAGCTCGCGAGCGCTCCGTCGCGCGGCTCGGTCGCGTGCACCTCCGGCAGGTTCCAGCGCGCGATCTGCCGGAACCCGTCCCCGTCCGCCATCCACAGCACGCCGGCCGAGCTCTCCACGAGATCCGCGAGGGCCTTGATGCAGAGCTCCTGCAGTCCGAGGTGGGGGTTGCGGGCCGACAGCGTGTGAGTGAACCGGAGCCACTCCTCGCGGTAATCGAAGCGATACGAGAAGAAGTGCTTGCTGACGAAGATGCGCAGCCGCGCCCGAAACTGCCCGGAGAAGACGACCAGCGCGAGCAGCAGCGCCGCCCCGAACAGGAGCGCGACTTGGAGCATCTTGCCCCAGCTGCCGCCGAAGAACCGCACGTAGTACCCGGCGGCCGCCATCGCGAGCAGGTAGATGCCCGAGAGGAGCAGCGCGGTCGAGTGCATGACGACGCCGCGCGAGACGTGCAGGTCGATCGTCCAGGCGGTGTTGCGCGCGGTCGCGACCGCCGCGAACGGGATCACGAGGGCGTGAACGATGCCCCGCGCCGCCCAGAGGTCCGGATCGAGGCGCCGGAAGAGCATCGCGTCCGAGAACAGGAGGAGATCGAACGCGAACATCCCGCCGAGCCCGATCACGAGCGGCTTGACCCCCCAGCGACCGAGCTCCGGCGTCCGCCGATAGAGCTGCTCGGCGAGGACGAGCCCGAGGATCGCGAGCCCGAGCCCGGGGGCGAAGCGCAGCGCCTCGTCACCGGCGGCGCTGCCGCCCGGGAGTGCGGCGGGCATCGGCAGCGCCAGGTTCGCGAGGAGCAGCGCGGCCGCGAGGACGAAGAACCAGGGCGGCGCGACGTTCCGCATCCGGTCGCCGGCCGCGGCGCCCGCAGCCGGCGCGCTCAACAGCAGCACGAACGCGAACCAGCCGCCGATCCGCGCGACGTCGAAGAGCTTCGCGGCGAACCATTGCCAGGCGCCGCCGAAGAGCTCGAACGCGAGCGCGCCCGCGGCCCAAAGGGCGCTCGCCGCGACCGCCGCGACGAGCACCCGCGCGTGGAACCCCCCCTTCCTGGCGCCGAGCGTGAGCTGCAGGGCGAACGCGGCGAACGCCAGGGCAGCGAGCCCATAGCTCCAGACCGCGGGGTTCGTGAATGCGTCGGGGTTCAAAACGGGGCTGTAAGAAAAGCCGACACCGGCACTTTACCGCGCATCGCGCCCGGAAGGGAGAGGCGATCGGGCCGGGCAACGCCCGGGATCACGCGCGCCCGTGCAGGCGCCGCCGCGCGGTCATCGCGCCCCTTCCCCGAAGAGCACGACCCGCACCGTCTCGAGCAGGATCAGCAGGTCGAGGAAGAAGCCGTGGTTCTTCACGTAGAAGAGGTCGTACTGGAGCTTCCGGACCGCGTCCTCCACGGAAGCGCCGTACGCGCACCGCACCTGCGCCCAGCCGGTGATGCCCGGCTTCACGCTGTGGCGCACGCCGTAGAACGGGACCTTCTCCATCAGCTCGTCGACGAAGCACTGGCGCTCCGGCCGCGGGCCGACGAAGCTCATCTCCCCTTTCAGCACGTTCACGAGCTGGGGCAGCTCGTCGATCCGGGCGCGGCGCAGGATCCGGCCGACCCGGGTGACGCGCGCGTCCTTCACCGCCGCCCATTGCGCCCCGCTCGTCTGCTCCGCGTCGCGCACCATGCTGCGCAGCTTGAGCAGCATGAACCTCTCGCCGCGCGCCCCGACGCGCTCCTGGCGATAGATGATCGGGAACCCGCTCTCCAGCGCGATCGCGATGCACGCGAGCAGCATGATCGGCGCGGTGAGCACCAGCAGGAACAGCGCGACGAGCAGATCGAACGTGCGCTTGACCATGTGGCGCAGGGCGCTCTGGCGGAAGCCGTCGCCGTAGATCAGCCAGCTCGCCTTGAGCGACTCGATCGGCACCTCGCCGCTGATCCGCTCGAAGAACCCGGCGAGGTCGCTCACGCGCACCCCCGAGATCCGGCAGCTGAGGAGCTGCTCGAGCGGCAGGACGCCGCCGCGCTGCTCGCGCACCGCCACCACGACCTCGTTGACGCCGAGCTTCCATGCGGCCTCGTCGATCGCCAACCGGCGCGAAACGATGCGGCGGGAGGCCACGGCCGGCGCGGCGTCCGAGTCGAGCGGATAGAAGCCCATCAGCTTCAGATTGGGCTGGTTCGCCTCGGCGAGCGACTGCTCCACGGCCCGCGCCTCGGGCCCCGTGCCGACGACCAGGATCCGGTGCGGGAACGCGGCGCGGGCGAGCGGCAGCAGCAGCACCTGGTGCGCGATCACGAGGCCTGCGAGGGCGTAGAGCACCGTAAACCAGAGCGCGTCTTGGAAGACGCTGCCGTACGGGAACACCCCGAACGCCGCGTACGACACGACGAAGCCCACGAACAGGGCCACGATCGAGCGCGCGACGAAATTGACGAAGTCGAGGCGCTGGTCGCGCCGGTAGAGCCCGAATGCGCCGTTCACGCACAGCATGAGCACGGCGAAGATCGCCGCCGGCGCGAGGACCGCCGGCTCGTTCAGCGTCTCGGCATGGCGATGCAGCTTGACGGCGACGAACACGGCGAAGAAGAACAACCCCGCCTCGATCAGGAGCTGGAGCAGCGTCGCCGCCGGGATGTGGTGACGAAAGAGGTGAACCATCCAGCTGCCGCAATCCTGCCCGTGTCGTTGTTCGCCTTGTTGCGTTGCCTGCGACTCGCCGCTTGCCCGCGGCGAGTCGCGCCGCGCGTTCGTCGTTCCCTAGAACGGCCGTGCATTCGGCGGAGCGGCGCCTCTCCAAGCGCCAGCACCGCAGCACGAAATCACCGCGAGCATCTTCCCACCGCGCTTTTGCCGTGTTTGTCAAACATTGCAAAAACCCTCGAGGTGTTGCACGTCGCACATTCCAAAGATTGCAAATCGTCGACGGCGTGAATTCGTTCACACGCGTGGGGAGATTTCACTAGCAAGGCTATGCGACGGCAATCCGGTGCTCGACCTAGCTCGAACGGGGGAGGCCGGCGTCGAACCGTCGTCGCCTGCGCGGCAATCGCGAGCGCCGATCGACGTACGCCGCAGTCCCTACCGGTATTCGAGCCGATCGGTGCGGCGTCAGGTGGAGGTCCGCGGCGAGCCGACGACGTTGTGAAAAATTGTCAATTCGCCGTCCGGGCGCCGACATCGACCGAAACTCCGATAGGTCGCGGAAAGTCGGTGCGCTAGCATCGGACGGCGGTGCGACAACACCAACACAGGCAATAGGGGACGTGAAGCATGGCCGTGGCTGTGGCCGAAACGGTTGCTAGCCAACCGCCCGAGCGGGCAACAGAGCAAGGAAGCATCGGCGCCGGGCTCTTCCTGGTCGTCCTCGCGCAGCTCGGGCTCCTCACGCTGGTCCTGCGCCAGTTCCAGATCGAGAGCAGCGCCTTCCGCGACCTGTGGCTGCTCGCCGTCGGCGGGTTCGTGGTGCACGCCTTCCTCCCGCTGCGGTATCGCCTGCCGTTCTTCCTCGGGCTGTCGCTCGCGGGGATCGCGCTCGTCATGGGCATCGCTCACGGCGCCTGGCTGGTCGCCATCGGTCTGGGGCTCATCGGCATCTGCCACCTGCCGCTCGCCTTCGGGACCCGCATAGTGCTGCTGCTGGCCGTCGCCGCGGTGCTGGTGGCGCAGCGCGCGCAGTGGCTTCCGGCACCGTGGTCCGAGGCGATCTGGCCGATCCTCGGCTCGATGTTCATGTTCCGGCTGATCGTCTACCTGTACGACCTGAAGCACGAGAGCAAGCCGAGCACCGTGTGGCAGAGCCTGTCGTACTTCTTCATGCTGCCGAACGCGTGCTTCCCGCTCTTCCCGGTGGTCGACTACAAGACTTTCCGCCGCAACTACTACGACGCCGACACGTATCGGATCTACCAGACCGGCGTGGACTGGATCCTGCGCGGCGTGATCCACCTCATCCTGTACCGCGTCGTCTACTACTACCTGACGCTCGCGCCGTCGGAGGTCCACGGGCCGGCGGACCTAGCGCAGTACATGGTCTCCAACTTCCTGCTGTACCTGCGCGTGTCGGGCATGTTCCACCTGATCGTCGGGATGCTCCATCTCTTCGGCTTCCGGCTCCCCGAGACGCACCACAAGTACTTCCTCGCATCGAGCATCGCGGACCACTGGCGGCGCATCAACATCTACTGGAAGGACTTCATGCTGAAGGTGTTCTACTACCCGGCGTACTTCAAGCTGCGCCGGTACGGGAACACCACGGCGCTCGTCCTGGCGACGGTGGTCGTGTTCCTGATGACGTGGTTCCTGCACGCCTACCAGTGGTTCTGGCTGCGGGGCACCATCCTCTTCGTGTGGCAGGACATCCTCTTCTGGACGATTCTCGGCCTCCTCATGGTCGGCAACTCGCTCTGGGAAGTGAAGTACGGCCGGGAGCGCAACCTCGGCACCGGCGGATGGACGTTCCGTAGCGTGGCCACGCGGAGCTTGAAGATCGCCGCCACCTTCTCTTTCTTCTGCATCCTGTGGTCGTTCTGGATGAGCCCATCGATCGGCGAATGGCTCTCGCTGTGGCGGACGGTCGGCGGAAAGGTCGCTGCGGATGCCGGGCCGTTGCCGGTGGTGCTCGGCGCCGCGCTGCTGGCCGCCGTCACGACCGGCGGAGGCGGCGGCTCGAAACTCCGGAAGTTGAAGCCGTCCATGGCTCGGTCCGTGGCCGTGAACGTCCTCGCGCTCGTCGCGCTGCTCGCCGTCGGCATCGAGGCCATCTACACGCACTACGGTCCCAAGGTGGCGACCTTCATTCAGCCGCTGCGCTCGGGGCAGCTCAGCCGGCTCGACAGCGCGGCGATGGAGCGCGGCTACTACGAGAATCTCATGCGGGTCGAGCGGTTCAACTCCCAGCTCTGGGAGGTGTACTCGAAGCGGCCGCAGAACTGGCTCGATACCCAGGGCGGACAGCTCAAGCGGCACACCGGCGGGTTCGAGCAGGGCGCTCTTATCCCTTCGTTCGTGGCCACCTTCGACTTCGGCAAGATCAGCACCAACCGCTGGGGGATGCGCGATCAGGACTACGAGCTCAAACCCGCACCCGGCACGTTCAGGATCGCCGTGCTGGGTGCGTCGAGCGTGATGGGATGGGGCGTCGGCGACGGCGAGACCTTCGAGGCGCTGGTCGAGGCGCGCCTGAACCGCGAGCGGGCCGGCGCGCCGTTTTCCAGGTACGAGCTGCTCAATTTCGGCGTGCCAGGCTATCAGCCGCCGCAGCTGCTGGTAGCGCTCGAGAAGGCGCTCACCTTCAGCCCCGACGCGGCGTTCTACATCGCCACGGCGCGCGAGCCGTCACGCGCCTCCTGGTACCTCGCGGAGGTCGTGCAGAAGCGCATCGAGATCCCGTATCCCGAGCTCAAGGAAATCGTGGCGAAGGCTGGGCTCGCGGCGGACATGGACGAACCGACCGCGCTGCGGCGGCTCGAGCCCTTCCAGGCGGACATCCTGTCCGCGGTGTATCGGCGCATCGTCGAGACCTCGCGCGCCCGCGGAATCGTACCGGTGTGGGTCTTTCAGCCCCAGATCCGCGAGGGAAGCTGGCAGGCGGAAACGCCCGCGATGCTGCGCCTCGCCGAGGAAGCCGGCTTCGTCGTCGTGAACCTCAGCGACGTCTACAAGGGCGAGGACGTCGCCGCGATTCGCCTGGCGGAATGGGACGAGCATCCCAACGCGCGCGGGCATCGTCTGCTGGCGGCGGGGCTCTACGAATCGCTGCAGGCGAAGCGGGACCTCGTGTTCAGGACCGGCGCGCGCTAGCTCGCGAGCTTCGCAATGAACGCGCCCGACGCCCTTCACGAGCATTTCACCGCCGCGACGACGCGGCATGCCGACCGGACCGCCATGGTCGAGCCAGGCCACGGAACGATCACGTACGGCGAGCTCGCGACGCTGTCCGACCGCCTCCGGGACCGGCTGTGCGCGCTGGGCGTGGGCGCCGGCGACCGCGTCGGCATCTACATGCGGAAGTCGATCGACGCGGTGGCGTCGATCTACGGGATCCTGAAGGCCGGCGCGGCGTACGTCCCGGTCGATCCAGGCGCCCCGGCGGCGCGGAACGCGTACATCCTGCAGAACTGCGCGGTCAAGGCAGTGCTGCTGGAGAACCGCTACGCGGCGAACCTCCGGCGTGAGCTCGAGCCGCTGGGCGCGCTCCCGCAGCTCGTCGTGGTCGACGAGGCGGGCGGCGGGGCCGCGCTGCGACGCGCGCTCGACGCGGCCGACGAGAGCGGGGCGGCGCCGGTCGTCGCGACCGTCCGGCCGCGTCCGACCGACCTCGCCTACATCCTCTACACCTCCGGCTCGACCGGCAAGCCTAAAGGGGTGATGCTCTCGCACGAGAACGGCGTGAGCTACGTCGACTGGTGCTCCGAGGTCTTCGCGCCGCGGCCGGAGGATCGCTTCTCTTCGCACGCGCCGTTCCATTTCGACCTTTCGATCCTCGACATCCACGTCCCGCTCAAGCACGGCGCGACGCTGGTGCTGATCGGCGAGGACGTCGGGAAGGCGCCGGAGCCGCTCGCCGCCCTGATCGCCGAGCAGCGGATCTCGGTCTGGTATTCGGCGCCCTCGATCCTCGCGCTGCTGGCGCAGTACGGGAAGCTCGAGCGATTCGACTACTCGGCGCTGCGCCTGGTGCTCTTCGCTGGCGAGGTGTTCGCGGTGAAGCATCTGCGCCACCTGACCGCCCAGCTCCCGAAGCCGCGCTACTTCAATCTCTACGGTCCGACCGAGACCAACGTCTGCACGTTCTACGAGGTGCTGCTGCCAGTGCCCGAGGATCGCACGGTGCCCTACCCGATCGGGAAGTCGTGCTCGCATTTGCGGTGCAAGGTGGTCGACCCGGAAGGGCGCGAGGCTCGCCGGGGCGAGGAAGGCGAGCTGTGCGTGACCGGCCGCGGGGTGATGCAGGGCTATTGGGCGCTGCCCGAACAGACCGCGAACGCGTTCCTGACCGACGACGCGGGCGCTCGCTGGTACAAGACGGGCGACATCGTGACCGAGGCGCCCGACGGCAACTACACGTACCTCGGGCGCCGCGACCGGATGGTCAAGCGCCGCGGCTACCGGGTCGAGCTCGGCGAGATCGAGGCGGCGCTCTACCGCCACGCCGCGATCAAGGAAGCCGCCGTCGTCGCGAAGCCGGACGAGGAGCTCGGCGTCAAGCTCACCGCCTTCCTCAGCTGCCGCGACGCGAAGCGTCCGTCGCTGATCGAGCTGAAGCGCTTCTGCGCCGAGCATCTGCCGCTGTACATGGTTCCGGACGCGTTCTCCTGGCACGAGGCGCTGCCGAAGACCTCGACCGACAAGACCGACTATCAGCGGCTGAAGGAGCTCGCCTGATGGATTTCGCGCTCACCGAGGAGCAGCAGCTCCTCCGCGACAACATCGTCCGGTTCGCACGGGAAGTGCTGAACCAAGGGGTCGCCGAGCGCGACCGCGAGCAGACCTTCTCGCGCGAGCTCTGGCGCAAATGCGGCGAGATCGGCATCCAGGGATTGCCGGTGCCCGAGGAGTACGGCGGGAGCGGGTGCGACCCGCTCACCTGCGCGATCGGGCTCGAAGCGCTCGGCTTCGGGTGCAAGGACGGCGGCCTGGTCTTCTCCCTTTGCGCGCATCTGCTCTCGTGCGTCGTGCCGCTGTGGCAGCACGGCAGCGAAGACCAGAAGCGGCGGTACCTGCGCGGCCTGTGCGACGGAACGCTCGTCGGCGTGCACGCGATGACCGAGCCGGGCTCCGGATCGGACGCGTTCGCGCTGCGCACCCGCGCCGAACCGGACGGCTCCGGTTTTCGCATCAACGGGACTAAAACGTTCATCTCGAACGGCCCGGTGGCCGACCTCGTGATCGTGTTCGCGATGACCGACCCGAAAAAGGGCTATCACGGCGGCGTGACGGCGTTCCTGGTCGAGAGCGGCGCGCGCGGGTTCGCCGCCGGCACCAAGTTCGAGAAGCTGGGGCTGCGCACTTCGCCGATCGGCGAGCTCGTGTTCACCGACCTGTACGTCCCCGCGGAGGCGGCCGTCGGCGGCGTCGGGGGCGGATCGTCCGTGTTCACCTCGTCGATGGACTGGGAGCGGATCTGTCTCTTCGCGAGCCACGTCGGCGCGATGGAGCGGCTGCTCGAGACCAGCATCGCCTATGCGCGCACCCGCAGCCAGTTCGGGCAGCTGATCGGCAAGTTCCAGGCGATCTCGCACCGCATCGCCGACATGAAGGTGCACCTGGAGGCGGCGCGGCTGCTGACCTACCGCGCCGCCTGGCGCCTGGACCACACCAGGAACGCCTCGCTCGACGCCGCGATGGCGAAGCTCTTCGTCAGCGAATCGCTGCTGCAGGCGGCGCTCGGCACGGTGCAGATCCACGGTGGATACGGGTTCATGACGGAGTACGAGGTCGAGCGGGCGCTGCGGGACGCCGTCGGCAGCACGCTGTACTCGGGAACGAGCGAGATGCAGCGGAACATCATCGCGCGGTGGCTGGGCCTCTGACGCGGGCGCGCGACGCAGAGCAATCACCAAGAGGGAACGGGGTTCATGAAGATCCAGGAGATTCAAAGTCTGGTGAAGGAATTCATCCTGAACGAGTTCCTGCCGGGCGAGAGCCCGGAAGCGCTCAGCGAGTCGACCCCCCTCGTGACGGGCGGCATCCTCGACTCCCTGGCGAGCCTCAAGCTCGTGCTGTTTCTCGAAGAGACGTACGGGATCACCTTCGAGGCCCACGACCTCGACGCCGAGCACCTCGACACGATCGCGGCGATCGCGAACCTGGTCCTGAAGAGGAAAGCCGCGGCCTGAAGTGCGAGGCCCCGGGTATGGTCGAGCCTACAATGCGCAAATGAAGGCCGGAGATCGGAGCGCCGTGACGTCGTTGCCCACCCTCGCCGCCGACCTCCTGCTGCTGCACGCCCCGGCGATCTTCGAGTTCAGGAACCGGCGGGACATCTACTTCCCGTTCCTCGGCACCAGCGGCGATGTGCCCATCACCCCGCTTTACGAGTACTTCCCGGTGGGTTTCAAGGCCCTGCAGCGTTATCTGCGGGATCGGGGCCACGGCGTCGAGATCGTCAACCTCTCGTCGCTCTTCATCCGCTACCCGCAGCTCGATCTCGAAGAGCTGCTGGACGCGCTCGACGTTCGGGTCGTCGGCATCGACCTCCACTGGATGGTGCACGTGCAGGGGAGCCTGGCCGTCGCCGAGCGGATCAAGCGAAGAAGGCCGGACATCCTGACCCTCTTTGGGGGCATCTCGTCGACCTACTACGCCAAAGAGCTCGTCCAGTACCCGTTCATCGACATGGTGATGCGCGGCTACGACACCCTCGAGCCGATGCACGCCCTGCTGGAAGAGGTGAAACGGAGCCGGTCGTTCCACGCCATCCCCAATCTCATGTGGAAGGACGGCGCGGGGGTGAGGGAGAACGACTTCTCGTACGTGCCGGACACCTTCAGCTGCGGCGCGGACTGGTCCCGCATGCCGGAGCGCCCCGGCTCGATGACGACGCTCCCGATCGTCGAGGTGCTGTCGACCCAGAACGCCGGTTGCGCCTACAACTGCGGCTGGTGCGGAGGGTCACGGGAGGCGTTCCACCGGATGTATCCGAAGAAACGGGCCATGGCCCGGAAGCCGCTCGACGAGATCCGGTTCGAGTTCGAAACCTTGACGTCGCTCGAGAACGTCGGCAGCTACCACTTCTACTCGGTGGGCTCCTACAACGAGTCGCGGCAGGGCATGCTCCACTTTCTCGAGCAGGTGGCGCGCACCAACCTGAAGTCGATCAGCTTCGAGCAGTTCCACCTCACCCCGGACGAGATCCTGAAGGAGATGGCGAGGGCGAATCGCCGCACCGCCATCACGCTGTCGCCGGAAAGCCACGACCCGCGCGTCGCCAAGCTCTCGGGACGGGGCGTGTATACCAACGACGAGATGGAGGCGTGGATCGAGAAGGCGCTCGGCTACGGCATCGCGCAAGTGGACGTCTGGTACTTCATCGGAATGCCCGAGCAGCCCAGGAGCTCGGTGATGGCGACGGTCGACTATGCCGAGCACCTGCTGCGCCGGTTCAAGGGCGCGAACGTGAATCCCATGATCTGCCCCATGATCCCGTTCCTCGACCCGGCATCGACCTTCTTCGAGCATCCGGACGAGCACGGCTACCGGGTGTTCTTCCGGACGGTGGAGGAGCACCGCCGCGGCATGGAGAACGCCTCGGTGATCAACCGGACGAACTACGAGACCCGCTGGATGTCGCGGGGAGAGTTCCTGTTCGTGGGGTTCGAGGCGATCAAGCGGCTGATGGAAGCCAAGATGGCTCTCGGCTTCCTTCCGCGCTCCTTCGTCCTGCCCTACTTGAAGAAGATCGACGACGCCGCCGGCTTCGTCCCGCTGGTGCACGCGGCCGACTGCCTCGAGAACCCGGCGGATCGGGCAGCGGCGCTCGCGGAGCTCGGCGACGAGATCCTGAAGAGGAACAACGAAATCCTGTTCCACGGCGTCGCGAACCAGGCGTTCCCGGTCCACCGGGAAATCGGCGGGCGCTGGTTCGACGAGCTCGGCTGGCACGCCTCCGACCTGGACCGTGCCGCGGGGCTCGGCTTCCCCGGTACCAAGGCGGGTGCGCCGACTTCGCGACCAGTGCTGAGCCCGTAACGTCCAACGATCAGACCGTTGCCCCCGTGTAACCGGCTGGTCCATGGGGCTCGGCGGCAAACCATGACGGCTCCCCTCGTCGACGCCAGCGATCGGACGGTCAGCAGCCGGGTGTTCACGGACCCTGCCGTCTTCGCGCTCGAGCAGGCGACGGTGTTCTCGCGAAGCTGGCTGTACCTGGGACACCGGAGCCAGTTCCGCGGCGCGGGCGATTTCATCCAGACCTACGCCGGCACCATCCCGCTGCTCCTGTGCCTGGACGACGACGGGAAGTTCCACGCCATCGCGAACGTCTGCGCTCATCGCGGAGGCCGGATCTGTCAACAGGAGTACGGCCGGGCGCGCCGGTTCGTTTGTCCCTACCACAACTGGACTTACGACAATCGCGGCGACCTGGTCAGCGTGCCGCGACAGGCCTCCACCGGTTTCGACAAGTCCAAGTGGCACCTCTTCCGCGCCGATCGGGTCGCCACGTACCGCGACCTGATCTTCGCGACTTTTTCGGCGGAGACCGTTTCGCTGGAGGATTACCTAGGGGAAATGAAGTGGTACCTGGACCTCTTGTTGGGCAGCAGCAGCGCCGGAACGGAGGTCGCCGGAACGCATCGCTCGGTGATCCACTGCAACTGGAAGATCCCGGCCGAGCAGTTCGGCTCCGACAACTGGCATTTCCAGGGCGTGCACGGCAGCATGTCCAAGCTGGGCCGGCGAAACGAAGACCCGCCCCACGAAGACAGCTTCCACGCGTGGACGGATTTCGGGCACATGCTGATCTGCGTGGCGCCGAAGATGGAGCTTCCGAGCGCTTTCGCCTCGTACCTCAACGAGCTGCTGGCGAAGGAGCAGATTTCCCAGCTCCAACGACGCCTGCTCCGCTGCTCGATCGTGATGACGGTATTCCCCAACCTCTCGCTCGTCTTCTTTCCCGGCTTGTGCAGCATCCGAGTGTGGCATCCGCGGGCCGCCGGGAGAACCGAGCTCTGGTCGTGGGCGCTCTACAACAGGGATGCGCCCGACCACATCAAGGACCTGATCAGGAAGCAGGTCACCCGCATGTTCTCTCCGACGGGCATGCTCGAGCAGGACGACCTGGAAGTCTGGGCGCGACTTGGGAGCAACCTCATGAACATGCCCCCGACGTACCGCCTCTGCTACGAGTTCGGCGCAGGCGCGGAGAGTCCACGCAGGCCCTATCCCGGGAAGACGGCGTCCCTGCAATCCGACACCCCGGCCTTCGCCTACTACGCGCGCTGGGCCGAGGTGCTCGCTCAGGGAAGCGGCGGCTCCGATGACCGGTGAAGTCGAGCAGCTGCTCTACCGGGAGGCGCATCTCCTCGATTCCGGGCGATTTCGCGAGTGGCTGGAGCTCCTCGCGCCGGACCTCCGCTACTGGGCGCCGGTCCGAGCGGAGGTGCCTCGCGAGCAGGAGAAGGAAGACGAGGCGAGCCGGTTGCCCCTATTCGACGAGACGAAAGCGAGCCTCGCCCTGCGGATCGGCCGACTCGACACCGGCCTCGCCTGGGTCGAGAACCCCCCGACGCGGACACGGCGATTCGTGACCAATATCGTGGTCGAAGAAGCAGCGAACGGACTCGTGCTCGTCCGATCGAATCTGATGCTGTTCCGGAGCCGCAGCTTCGCTGACGAAACGATTCTGGTGGGCTGCCGCGAGGACAAGTGGTCCAGATCGGGGGATTGGCTCCTGAAGGAGCGCAAGATCCTCATCGACCACTGCACGGTCGAGAACATGTCGCTGCTGCTCTAGCGCGATGCCGTAGGAAGCTCCGGCATGGACGAAATGCACCGAAACATCATCGCCCGCTTGCGCGGGCGATGACGTCTTCCCGGTGGACACGCCCGGTTTATCAGTTCGGCTCGCGGCGGCGAGCGAAGCCGAGACCGGCCAGGGCGAAGCCCAGGAGCGCGAGAGTCGCCGGCTCCGGCGCGGAGAACGCAATGTTGTCGACGTACTGCAGGTTGTTGAGCCCTCCCGTGGCGCCGGTGAACCCGAAGTTCCCCGACGTCGGAATCATCCCGGCGAGGTATTCAGAATTCAGGACGCTCACGCCGTCGAGAATGACTTCCACGGAAGTGGGCGAGGTGAACACTATCGTGGCGCTGTGAACGGCCCCATTTTCCAGGACCGGGATGGTGGCATTGCTGGGCCCGAACTGCGTTCCTACGCCTTGATTCCCGGCGAGTTGGACGTGGTTGTCATTCGGGTCGCCGAGGTCAAAGTTGGGAAAGGTGTCGAATTCGACCGCGAAGCTCGGAGCCCCGATGTTGAGGTAGCCCAACCCTCCGCCACCCGCACCCAATGCGTTCAGGCCGAGCGCGGTATCGATCACCGCGAAAGTGATCCCGTCGGCTCCATTGGACGTCTTGTTGCCGAGAAAGAAATCGAAGCTTATGGAGAAGCCCTTGTTGGGGAAGATCGGCGTGTTGAACCAGAGGCTCCCGGCTTGCGATTGAGCATCCGGAGTCAGCACCGCCCACCCGTTCACGAGATCCTGGAACGCACTGCCGTTGTACGTCACGTTCGAGGTTGCCGCAGTGAAATCCTCGTTGACGGCTCGAGCCATCGGCAGGCTCAACGCGTAGATCGCCAGACCGGCCACCAACCCGATCAGCT
>Ga0187892_10002474_pt1 | contig 36807 bp, 31 predicted proteins | sample MA1701073metaG_FD_139345 | JGI IMG/M metagenome (GOLD analysis project Ga0187892, IMG submission 139345) | Bio-ooze microbial communities from a basaltic lava cave in the Kipuka Kanohina Cave System on the Island of Hawaii, USA - MA170107-3 metaG ... | reverse complement strand
TTCGGGGAAGGGTTGACGGCTTACGCTGCCGCCGGCTTGAGCTGGCTCGGGAACTGGCTGGCCGCGGCAGCAAATACGGTCTTGCAGTCCGTGTCGCTGAGCGCCATAGGCGACCTCAGCGTTATCCGCTGGCTGCTCACGGAGAGCCTGTATTCACTGAGATCAGCACCTCGGTGAACGAAGTAGCTGGCCAGCTGCTTGAAGATGGCAAAGAACTCCTCGCCTCTTTGTACAGCCAGAATCCGGTTTTTCCCGCCGAGACAACGGCCGTTGTAGGGGATCCAGTCCTTGTCCAGAGTGAACGTATCGTCCACTCCGTCCACCGTGAAAGACAGTGGGCCCTCCAGCAAGACCGAAAACGAGATACGGTTGTCCGAGAGGAAGGATTGAATCTTCCCGCCATGTGGGCGTGTTGCTGCGAGCGGATAACTCACTGGTCCTCCTTTGGGTCGGTCGGCACTACTCTGCAATGTGCAACATATAAAAACCTCCCTTTCGAGACGTCTGTTATAGTTGGCAACAGCTTATAATAACGGTAGCGTTTTGTCAACCTGATAAAACGCGGTTTTCATCTGATATACTGAGCCATATCACGATGAGTTTGATTTCGCGAGAAGAACTGTTAAAGCTGGCTGGGCTTTCACGGCTTAAGTTGAGCGAAGAAGAGATTAAGCGTTTGCCAGCTGAATTGTCAGCCATCCTTGGCTACGTTAAACAGCTCGACAAAGTCGACGTTAGCGGCCTGGATCCCACCTACCAAGTAACCGGGCTGAAAAATGTAACGCGCAGCGATGAGGCCAGGGAATACCAGGCCAAGCCAGCCGAGATATTAAAGAGCGCCCCGGCCGCTGAGGCCAACCAGTTTAAAGTCAAACGGGTAATTTAACCAATGGGTTCCTGGTCCTCCCTAAAAGAAATTGCCAACCAAGTTAACTCCGGTGAAGTAAAAGCTGTCCAGCTGGCCGAGCGCTCACTCGGCATGGTTGAAAAGTGCAGCGAATATCGGGCGATTATTGCTGCGGCCAAGGAGCGGGCTCTGGCCCGCGCCGGCGAGATTGATGAGAAAGTAACCAAAGGCGAGAAGGCCGGCCGGTTAGCTGGCGTGCCCTTTATCGCCAAGGACAATTTTTTGGCATTTGGCGCAAACACAACCGCTGCCAGTAACATCCTAAAGCCCTTTTCAGCTCCCTACCAAGCGACGGCCATTGAAAAACTGGAAGCCGAAGGGGCAATACTCATTGCCAAGTCTAACCTAGATGCTTTCGCTCACGGCAGTAGCACTGAGAACAGTGATTTTTTCACCACCAAAAATCCGCACGACCAAGTACGGGTGCCAGGCGGTAGCTCGGGCGGCTCGGCAGCCGCGGTGGCGCTTGATATCGCTCCTTTCGCACTGGGTACTGATACCGGTGGATCGATTCGCCAGCCAGCTGGTTTTTGTGGGGTGGTCGGCTATAAACCGACGTACGGGTTGGTAAGCCGCAGCGGTGTAGTCGCTATGGCCTCCAGCACCGATGTTATCGGGCCGCTGGCGGCAAGCGTTGCGGATGCCGGCCTGGTGCTCGATGTCGTGGCCGGGCGCGATGAGCTGGACAGTACAACTATCGAACGTGACGAGAAATCCTATGCCGATCTGGATGATCAAATTATTGGCAAAAGGGTCGGAGTTATCAAAGAATACATGAGCGAGGGCCTCACGTCCGGAGTCGAGCAAGCCGTAAGAAATTCTATAAAAAAACTCCAAGATTCCGGTGCGGAAATTACGGAGGTCAGCTTGCCAAGTTTGCCGTTAGCCCTGGCTACTTATTACATCGTCTGCCCAGCGGAAGTCAGCAGCAACCTGGCTCGCTACGATGGCCAGCGCTATGGCTATTTTGATAGCTCGGCGACGGATCTGATCTCATCCTATGAGCTAAGCCGTGAAAAAGGTTTCGGAGCGGAGGCCAAACGGCGTATCATGATCGGCACCTACGTTCTTTCTAGCGGCTATTACGATGCCTATTACAAAAAAGCCCAACTAGTCAGAACCAAGATAATTAATGAATTTTCAGAGGCGTTTTCTAAATTCGATATACTGCTTGGCCCAACTTCGCCGACTACTGCGTTCAAAATTGGCGCGCGTACCCACGATCCGCTTAGCATGTATTTATCAGACATCATGACGGTGGCTGCTAATATGAGCGGCAACCCGGCGATAAGTGTGCCAGCAGGGGAAAGTGAAGGCCTGCCAGTCGGGGTTCAGTTTATTGGCCCGATGCGCGGCGACCGGAGCTTGCTGGGTTTTGCTAAAGCTTACGGAGATCTAGGATGAACAGCACAACAATTTTTCTTATTTTGGCTATAGCCTTCGCTGTCTCGATGCTGCTGGCTGTCGGTGCGCTCAGTCGCCGAGCGCCGAAGCTGCTTAATCAACAGTATTTCCAGCAAAAGTGGACAGAAATTTTAAGTGGTGTTAAGACCCCGGAAGGCATGATCTTGGCAGTAATTGATGCCGACAAGCTGCTGGACGAAGCCCTAAAAAAGCGCGGCTATAAGGCGAAAACCATGGGGGGCAGGCTGGTGGCGGCTCAGAGATTAATATCTGACAACGACGGTGCTTGGTATGCTCATAAGCTGCGGAATCGCTTGGTTCATGAACCAAATGTCCGCCTGAAGCGCCGGGAAGCCCAAAATGCCCTGGCGGGATTTAAGAAAGCTTTGCACGATCTGGGGGCTCTTTAAGATGAGCAACACCTATCTTCCGAGCATCGGCATTGAAACGCACGTTCAGCTAAAAACTAGGACCAAGTTGTTTTCGGCAGTTGGTAACGACGCCCGGGGGGCTCAGCCAAACAGCTTAATAAGCCATATTGATGCTGGACTACCCGGTGCTTTGCCAGTGCTAAATAAAGAGGCCTTAAAACTTGTGGTATTGGCTGGTCTGGCGTTGAATGGAGAGATCCAGCCATTCAGCCGCTTTGACCGCAAGCACTACTTCTATCCTGACTTGCCTAAGGGTTACCAAATAAGCCAGTACGAGCAGCCGCTGGTTCTGGGAGGCCATGTAAATATAAATGTTGGGGGTAGAGAAAAAAGGGTTGGCTTGGTACGGGCGCATCTGGAGGAAGATGCCGGTAAAAACATCCATCCACCAGGCGCCGATTACTCGCTGGTAGACCTAAACCGCGCTGGCACACCACTGCTGGAAATCGTCAGCCAGCCCGACATACACACCCCAGCTGACGCCAAAGCCTATGCCCGAGAACTTTACTTGCTTATGAAGTATGCTGGCGTCTCCGACGCTGATATGTACCACGGTAACATGCGCTTTGATATCAACGTTAGCTTAAGCAAGGAAGCTGGTAAGTTAGGCATCCGGACCGAAGTTAAAAACCTTAATAGCTTCCGGAGCGTGGAGGCGGCTGTAGCGTATGAAATTAAACGGCAAACTGAGCTTCTGGACAAGGGCAGTGAGGTCTTGCAAGAAACCCGTGGCTGGGACGAAGCCAAGCAAAAAACAACCTCTCAAAGGGGAAAAGAAGAAGCCCATGACTATCGCTATATGCCGGAACCGGATATCCCGCCCATTGAGCTTGATGAAAGCTATGTAACCGACGTTAAATCGGAGCTTCCCGATTTACCATCCGATGTACGAGCTAAGCTAAGAGAAATTAGGATTGACGACAAGGTAGCGGAGGATCTGCTCGACAGGCCTGATGCGCTTAAACACACTCTTGAAGTCTTAGGCCAGGCCCAGCCGGAGGATGCTCGCCGGACGGCTTTTTGGCTTATCCATTCTGAGCCGGCATTAGTTGATGATCCTGGCTTCAGAGGACTCAAGATTGAGGCAGGCCAACTAATTAAACTGTCTAAAATGGTCGACGAAGGCGTTCTGAACTCAACGGCGGCCAAACAGGTTTTTGATGAAATGCAAAAAACCAACGATGACCCGGCCGATATAGCCAGCCGCTTAGACTTACATCAGCTTGGGGATGAGGCCGAAATAAAAAAAATGGTCAGCGTGGTACTGGCGGATAATCCCAAAGCAGCCGCAGATGTAAAGGCCGGGCAGGACAAGGCGATCGGCTTCCTGGTTGGGCAAGTTATGCAAAAAAGCGGCGGTAAAGCCAATCCAGAAGCCGCCGCGCGAATCATCAAAAAGCAGCTCGGCATTTAGCAAACAGCACTTTTGCATGGTTTAGGTGAAGAGTTTATAATAACTGCCAGATATGGAAGATACAGCTTTTTGGCTTTTAATTATCGTCAGCGGGACGCTGGCTGTCTTTTTGATTTTAGCCTCTATTGCTTTGATTTTTTTCATCAAGCTCCTTGGAACACTACGGCGAATCGCCGATAAAGCTGAAAATGTCGCCGAGTCAGTAGAAGCCGCCGCCGAAACATTTGAGCGGACTGCTAAGCCCATAGCTGTACTTAAGCTAGTCAGTAACATCGTTGATGGGGCCGCAAAGCTGCGATGGAAGAAGTAAGAAAGGAGTTCTTATGAGTAAAGAAAATCACACAGGCCGAAACGTCGCAATCGGGGCAGCTATTGCCGGAGCGGTTGGCTACATAGTCGGGGTTTTGACTGCCCCCAAAAGCGGTAAAGAGACAAGAGATGATATTGCCAGAAAATCCGGCGAGGTCAAGGACAGCCTCCTTAATGAGTTGTCCGACCGCCAGGACGAGCTAGCCGCGCTGCTAGCGCGCGTTAAAAGTGAGACTATTGTACTTTCGGGCAAAGCCCGCGCTGAGTTCAACGAGGCTGTGGCTAGAGCCAAAGATGCCCAAGGTAAGCTAAAAGTTGCGATACTCGCCGTTAAAGCTGGCGAGGCCGACGACCCGGAGCTAAACAAAGCTATCAAACAAGCCAAAGCTGCTGCCAAAAATCTAAATAAGTACTTCAAAAACTAGGCTGCCGCGCCGCACCGGCCTCTGACCGGCCTCATTCCGCTGCTACACTGGCTGGTGTAGATTTTACCAGCTCGTTATTTAGCTCAAGAGATTTCTCTTGAGCTAATCTGCCGCCGCCTGGCACTCCATCCAAGCGCCAAGGCCTAGTATAATTTAAGTAATGGCTAAGAGGACTGTGCTAAAACCCAGTGACTTTGTGCATCTGCACAATCATACCCACTACAGCTTGCTGGATGGGCTAACGAAAGTTCCGCAACTCACGCAGCGCGTGAAAGCACTTGGCATGGACGCCGTGGCGATAACCGATCATGGCAGCATGAGCGGAGCGATTGAGCTATATAAAAGCGCTACCGCTACCGGCATTAAACCGATTATTGGGATGGAGGCATACGTGGCCCCCAGATCTCACACTGATAAAGATGCAGCCAGGGACCGTCAATACTTCCACCTCACCATGCTAGCGGCTAACCTCGAAGGCTATCGCAACCTTCTGAAGCTGGCGACCATTGCAAGCTTAGATGGCTTTTACTATAAACCGAGGGTTGATCGCCAGCTGATTGAACGATATTGCGAAGGGATAATTGTATTAAGCGGCTGTATGGGCGGTGAGGTTAGTGATGCATTGGCCCAGGGCTCTTATAAAACAGCTAAGGAAGTAGCCCAGTGGTATAAGCGCGTTTTCGGCGATCGTTATTATATTGAGTTGGCTGACCACGGCCACTCAGATCACCCAACGAAGTGGGCTCAGCAGAGCAAAGTCAACGAGCAGCTACTAAAAATCGCCGATGAACTTGGCTTGCCAGCAGTAGTAACCTGCGACGCACACTATCTGCACAAAGATGACCAAGAGGCACACGAAGTACTGCTTTGCGTCCAGACAGGCGCCTTTTTGGCTGATGAACAAAGAATGAGCTTGGCGGAATTTGACCTACACGTGGCGGACCCCAAGGAGGTAATCAATAGATGGGGTAAAACTCACCCTGAGCTGATTAGGAATACAAAAAAAATAGCGAATCGGTGCACCGTGGAAATCGAGACCGGTAAAATCCTGATACCTAAATTCCCAACCCCTAAGGGCGAAACTGAAAAAAGCTTACTCGAGAAATTAGTGTGGCAAGGCTTAGCCTTCAGGTATGGCGGGAAGAGCCGCCAAGCCGCCACGAAACTTACACCTGAACAAGCCAAAAAATACCTCACAGATGAAGTCATTGAGCGTGCCAAGTACGAGCTATCGGTAGTTAACAAGATGGGCTTTAATGGCTACTTCTTAATTGTCGCTGACTTTATAAATTGGGGTAAGGACCAGCGAATTGTCTTTGGCCCGGGGCGTGGCTCAGCCGCCAGCTCAATAATGGCCTACGCCCTTCGTATCACAGAAATCGACCCACTAAAGTACGACCTGCTGTTTGAGCGGTTTTTGAACCCTGACCGGATCAGCATGCCGGATATGGACATCGATATCCAAGACAATCGCCGCGACGAAGTAATCAATTACTGTATAGATAAGTACGGCCGGGAAAGAGTGGCCAATATCGTCACATTCGGAAGTATGGCCGCCCGTAATTCAGTCCGTGACGTGGCTAGAGTTCTTCAAATACCTTACGCCGAAGCTGACCGATTAGCTAAAATGATTCCGCCGCCTATCCAGGGGCGACATACACCACTGGCCAAACATCTGGAGTTGGTTCCCGAGCTAAAGGGGGAGTATCAGGCCAATAAGGAATCAGCGCGGATTTTTGAGTTGGCCAAGAAACTGGAGGGTACCATTAGGAGTCATGGGGTCCACGCTGCGGGGGTAGTTATTGCACCAGACGACATCGTAAATTTTGTCCCATTGGAGATGGCCCAGAAGGGCGTGGTGGCTACCCAATACTCTATGTGGCCAATCGAAGACCTGGGTCTACTAAAAATTGACTTCTTGGGCCTCTCTAACCTAACTACTATTAAAAACGCCCTGCGCATCGTTAAAAAAGTCTATGGTGAGGATATCGACATCGACCACATCCCGCTTGATGACGCTAAAACCTTTACGCTGCTTCAAAGAGGTGAAACGACGGGCATTTTCCAGCTTGAGTCGGCCGGTATGCGCCGCTACCTCAAACAACTCCAGCCAACAGTCTTTGAGGATATTATCGCCATGGTGGCGCTATATCGTCCCGGGCCCATGCAGTGGATAGAAGAATTCATCGCCCGCAAGCATGGGCAACGGAAGATTGAATATCTGCATCCGGTCATGAAGTCGGCTCTGGAAAATACCTACGGCGTTATTGTCTACCAAGAACAGGTCATGCAGATCAGTAAAGACCTGTGTGGTTTCTCTGGCGGACAGGCCGACACACTGAGAAAAGGCATCGCTAAGAAAATCCCAGAGGTATTGGCCAAGATGAAGAAGGAGTTCATCGCAGGCGCTGTGATCCACTCCAAAGCCGATAGACGGCTAATGGAAAAATTCTGGCGGCAGCTCGAAGAATTTGCAGCCTACTGTTTCAACAAAGTGCATTCAGCCTGCTATGCCTCCATCGCTTATCAAACAGCCTACCTAAAAGCCCACTATCCGGATGCTTTTATGGCTTCGCTGATGACTTCCGATTACGATAATACCGATCGCTTAGCTATTGAAATTGCTGACTGTAAGCAAATGGGGATTGAAGTCTTACCCCCGGACGTTAACGAGTCATTCCACGAATTCGCAATTGTACCGAACAGTAGCCAAATCAGGTATGGGCTGGATGCCGTAAAGAACGTCGGTTACGGGGCAGCCGAAGAGATACTCAGAGCTCGCGAGGCAGTCGGGGGAAGTTTTGGCACGATCGAGGAGTACTGCGCGCATACAAGCCCGCAGATTGTTAACAAAAAAGCCCTGGAAAGCCTAGCCAAAGCAGGAGCACTGGACCGCTTTGCCGATCGCGACCGACTGGTCGGCAACTTAGAAGGCATCCTGTCCTTATCAACTCGCTTGCAAAGAAGTTCGGCTAGCGGCCAAGTAGACCTGTTCGGTGTAGATGGCGGCGACTCCGGTCTTACCAAGCCTCAGTTTGTCTGGGATACAGAAACCGGAGTTCATTCACCGTTTGTCCGGATGGCTTGGGAGCGTGAACTGCTGGGCTTATATCTGAGCCGACATCCGCTGGAGGACTACGGCGATATTCTGGAAGGCCAGACGACGGCCATCGCCGAGTTATCTGATCAGATGGAAGGTGCCAGTATTGTTGTTGGCGGAGCGATCAGTAGCGTCCGCGAAATCGTCACCAAAAATGGTGCTAAGATGGCATTCGTTAAAATCGCTGACCGAAGCGGTGAAATAGAGTTGGTAGTTTTCCCTAAAAGGTACCAAGATAATCAATCCATTTGGCAGCGCGATCATGTTTTGATAGTACGGGGCAATCTTGGGAGCGGCCGGAGTGCGGCAACCGCTGGTGAACTTAAAGTTTTAGTTGACGAGGTAACGTCACTAAGCTCTGGCGGCATACCAAACAACCCATCCGTGCCTGCAAGCCCAAAAGTTAATAAAACCACCAGAGCAGAACCCAAGGATCAAACTCCTCAGCGACTCTATATTAGGTTAAACGATAGCAGTGATCAGCCGCTCCTTCTAGCCTTGAAAGAGAAGCTGGATGATTATAAGGGCGAGACCGAAGTGGTGCTGGTCACCGGCGAGGAAAGCTCCAAGCAGGCCATCAAATTACCCCAAACTATCGCTGTTAATGAGTCTTCGCTACGCGAACTAGCTACAGTTTTCGGTGCTACCAATGTGGTGGTGAAATGAAATTACTTGACTAGTCAAGTAATTTAAGGCCTTAGTTATTAGTGCGGAGTCCGTAGATTTCTTACCACTATGAACTACCAACTAAGAACTACCGACTATTGAATTAACCCAGCCGTTCTAGTCAGTAAGAAAGCAAGGGCGGCTATAGTTATCAAACCTACATCAACCAGCGGATGGCGAACGGCGAAAGCCTCGCCCATCACGACGGCCCTGCGGACGGCCATAGCGTGCTTACTGACCCAGAGGAACAAAGCAGCGAAAGCACCCAAAGCCAGAACGCTAGTAGCTGCGCTGGCTGCTGGCAGGCTACCCAAGATGGTTTGGATTCGGCTAGTTGATGCGGCCAATTCAGCTCCAGGGCTCAAACCCTCACTGTTAAAGGGTTGTAGTAAGGCATTGGAAGGCTCAGTTGGAGCTGGTTCTTCAGCGGCAGGTGCTGGTTCTGTGGGCTCTGTCGGTGCAGCCGCGGCTGGTGCAGCCGCGGCGGATGAGGGAGGTGGATTAGTGGATGCGGCTGGCGCTTGGGCCGGGGCGGCTGCTAGAACCGTCGGCTTGCCATAATGGGCAACGACGATAGTCATCGGTCCACCACCAGCCGAAGTGTAGTTATCATTATTGGCAAAACCATAACCGACCTCCGTGAAAGCTGGATCTAGTAGATTGGCTTTGTGCGGGGGGCTGGCCATCCAGCCGGCTATGGCAGCACTATCAGAGGAAAAGCCAGCGGCCAGATTCTCGCCCAGTTTTTGGTATGAGTAACCCTGTGCCTCGATAAATGTCCATGGCGGGTTGCCTTCAGGGGTATTGTGGCTCCAGTAGTTGCGGGCCGCCATGTCGTTAGCTTTGGCCTGGGCAGCGGCATTAAGTTTGGAGTTGAGTGATAACGCTGCAACGCCATTTCCGGAGCGCTCGCCATTAGTAGAAGAATGCAGGCCGTTGATACTCATGCTGGTGGCATAGGCCAACACGCCACCGGTTGGGTTTTTTATAGCTGAGCTTAGAGCACCACTCTGGTTACTGAAGAATAGCAAGGCCCCGATGACTACCAGCAGCGGTAGATAGGGCCAGTAAATACGCTCGAATGACTTAGAACTAACGCCCCGAGGCTTGTGCTTATGGGCCGTGGCTTTACTTGCTTTTAATTTTTTTGTTTTCGCCGTCATAACGGTAGTACGCATACTATAACCGCTAACCTCTTATTTGTCCACTAGGATTTCCCGGCTCAAGGCTTTCCGGGCTTACAGTGCTTGTGCTTTAATTAATGTCATGCAGCCAGATGTGAGGCACGATGAAGAAGCTACGACAGCGCGTCGAGCCAAGCTTCTGGGACTTGGTTATGTGGACAGCTCAAAAATTCAAAAACAGCTTTATAAAACCATACTTCCACTAAGCGAGCTTTATAGCCTCAAAGTAGTGCCGCTGGTGGCTGATGAGCACAATATTCACTTCGGCATAACGACTACTACCGCCCAACAGACTATCAAAAACCTACGCCAGAGGTTTTCTGACCAACGGATAGAATTTTCGATAATCAGTGACATCGGGTACCGGGAATATATGAAGCTTTATGACCCACCCAAAACCGTGGCCTATCAAGACATCGGTATCACGGCTGTAGGGAACGAGGCTAGTAAAGAATCTAAAGCCGTCAGCTTAACCCTTGACCAGGTACGGCCCGATGACATGCTGGCCTATCTGGTTCAGCAGGCCTATAAGCTAAAAGCTAGCGACATTCATCTGGAGGGCCAGCGTGATGATGTGAGGGTGCGTTTTCGGGTCGACGGTGTACTGCATCCAGTCGCTAACATATCCCACGAGAAGTACCACCACATGGTCGCCGCCCTGGCCTCGGCTGCCAATATATCGACCGAGGCCGACGATGCCCAAACCGGGCACATTAGCCAAGAGTACAAGCTGGCGACTGGCGAGAATGTAACGCTGAACCTTAGGGTTGAGACCATCCCGGCCATTTACGGCATGGACGCCGTTATGAGGCTATTCAACCTGCGGCTAGAAATGTTCAAGCTGGATAACTTGGGCTTGTCAGAAAAGGAGGCGGCAGTGGTCGATGATGTCATTGCTCACCCCACCGGCATGGTATTGATTGTCGGCCCAACCGGTTCGGGTAAAACGACAACGCTCTATTCATTGATAAATACGTTGAATACACCGGAGCGGAAAATCATCACTCTGGAAGACCCGGTGGAATACCAGATGCCAGGCGTGGTACAGATTCCAGTCAAGGGCGATTTGGATGCCCATAGCTTTGCCGAGAAGTTACGTGCGGTACTTAGGCTGGACCCCGACGTGGTGATGGTCGGCGAGATTCGAGACCAAGACACTGCCCGCACAGCTTTGCAAGGCGCTCTAACTGGCCACTTGGTGCTTTCGACCTTCCACGCCGCCAACGCCGCCGCCGCACTAACCCGTATGATGGACATGGTTGGCATAAACCCCCTATTTGCTAGCGCCATGCACCTGGTTATGGCTCAGCGCCTGGTTCGCCGGCTTGATGATAAATCTAAGCAACCCTATAAACCTGACGCACCACTTCTTAAACAGCTGCAAACGGTCATTGATAGCTTGCCACCTACTGTTCAGAAGCCTAATTTAGCCAACGCTACACTCTATAGAGCCGGTAAATCCGAGGCCAATCCGTTTGGCTACGCCGGGCAGCTGGCTATTCGTGAGCAGCTGGTCATGACGCCGGGAGTTCAGCAAATGCTACGTTTGCCGCCCAATGAAGTGACCACCGAGATGCTACAAGCCAAAGCCGTTGAGGAAGGCATGCGAACCATGCTGCACGACGGCGTCCTAAAGGTTCTAGCCGGCCTAACCACAATCGAAGAAATTTATCGGGTTGTTGACGCGTAGTTGAGTAAGGTAACTGCTTGACCAAAGGGGTTAAGCTGTAGTAAAGTTTATCGGTCTATGGAGCCAGTGATCGCCCAAGTTGAGGCTAAGTATAAAAAGAAAGCCGTCGCCGATGTGCGGCCCGGCGACACCGCCCGCGTCCACCAAAAGGTCCGTGAGGGTAGCAAAGAGCGCATTCAGATCTTTGAAGGGCTGGTTATCCGCGTAATCCGCAAGAACTCTCTCACCGCGTCGGTAACCGTACGCCGGATGGCCAGTGGTGTGGGTGTCGAAAAGACTTTCCTAATGCACTCGCCCAGTGTTCTAAAGATTGAAGTTATAAAACGAAGCAAAGTGCGGCGCAACTACCTAAGCTATATCCGGGCTCGCTCCGGTAAAAAAGCCCGGCTGGCTGGGGTTGAATTCGACAAAGACGCCGTGAACGTGGAGGACGATGCTGAAGCCGAGGCTGAGGAAGCCAAGATAAAAGAAGAACAAGCCGAAAATTACGAGGCCGATGCTGAGCAGCGAGCCAAAGAAGAAGCCAAAGAAGAGGCTAAGGCCGAAGAAGCACTGGCCAAACACGACGAAAAAGCCAAATCTGAATCTCAGGTTAAGGAACCAGCCGAACCAGCAAAATAAGCTTGACAGACCCGCAACAATCTATTGACTTTTTATTGTTTTATGATATTACTGCTTCACTGTGGCAGTGGAGTTCCAGCCTTGCCACCACCCCACGGGGTGCGGTTCTGGAACCGGTCGCCTGACGAGGTGACTGTTTGGTGACCCAGGCACTCGGGAGCGCGCGGGCTGATGGTCTGCCTGGCGCCGGACGGCGCGCTCTCTCAAACCTCGGGTCGGTTACACACATCGAAGGCATCGTCCTTCGGCAGCGGTAACCGCAGCATCGGGCAAGGCCCGTGGGAAGAACCCTAAAACCTAGGAGAGGAACCAAGCACTGTTCCCGAGCTCTGCTCCTCTCCCCCCGTTTCCTCTAGTCTTCGGACGAAAGGAAACGGGGCTCTTTTCTTTTTGGTTGACTTTCAGAGAGAGAGAGCAGAATACAGGCATCTATTTCCATCAAAAAAACATAAATAAAAGGAAACACAAAAAAATGAGTGAACAGCCAATCGATACCCAAGCTGATCCATATAATGACGCATCTAGGGAAATGACAAGGCGTGTAATGGAAGAAGCCGTTTCTTTGCGAAAGCAGCACAGAACAGCAGAGTCAGCCCTGGAGCAGAAATTATCTAGTGAAGAAGAGAATAAAAAGACATACGAACTAGGTGATGAATTGGCTGAAATCTGGGAGAAAACAGAGAGTATTAGGCCACAGCTTGGAAGCATGCTGCTACACGAAATGCATCATGCGGGATTTAGGGTGACTAGTGACATGTATGGCAAAAGTGGTAATAATGAAGAGGATCGCAAAAAAGCCAAAACGGCACTGGGAGACTGTATGCTCGCAACTTTGCAAGAAGCAATGCGGGCGCAAGCACGTGCCGCTCGAAAAGCTGAATCTGACAGGAAGCTCGCTGCCGATGATAGCGACAGGGCATTATCGGCTTCTACCACGCACTACAGAGAAAACCAGGATATCTATCAGGATGCCGCTGTTGAAGGGGCGGCTAGCCATGGAGTAGAAGTTAGTTTTGGCAAAAACCCCGAACTCGAAACCAAATAGCTCAATACTTTCGACTTTCGACTTTTGACTAGCGACTACTAGCTAGTACACTAGCTGGTATGGTAGGGGTCGATGAGGTAGGCAGAGGGTGCTGGGCTGGTCCGCTATTAGTGGTCGCGGCTAGACAAAGGAATGATTTACCGCCCGGATTAACAGACTCCAAGCTCCTTACCAGAGAAACTAGAGAGGCAATTTATCAAAAATTGCGAAAAAGTTGCAAATTTGGCGAGGGGTGGGTAGAGCCCCGCGAAATAGACCAGGCAGGCCTGGCTGAAGCCCTGCGTTCAGGTTTTGCAAGGGCAATAGATGCTCTTGGAGTGAACGCTGAAGAGAAGATCGTCATCGACGGTACGACCAACTACGCACCTATTACCTATACAAACGTCAGTTGCATCATTGATGCTGACCAGCATGTAGCGATAGTCTCGGCAGCTAGTGTATATGCTAAAGTTGCCCGAGATAGATTTATGAAAGAACTTTCAAAGCGATATCCTGACTACGGATTTGAGTCGCATGTCGGATATGGCACAAAGGCACACAGGCAGGCTCTACAGTCGGCAGGAGCAATAAAATACGTGCACCGTTTTTCCTACAGACCCCTTATGGAATTCGCAGCATGAGAACAACAACCGCCGGCAAAAAAGCTGAAAAAGCGGTTGCGGAGCTACTGGGCAAGCGCGGTTTTAAGATTCTGGGACAAAACTGGAAAACACCAGTTTGCGAGATAGATATTATCGCCCAAAGGGACAAAGTTGCTTACTTTATAGAAGTTAAGTTTCGAAGTAGTGAGAGCCAGGGTGGCGGTTGGGAGTATATCGGGCCGCAGAAACTTCGCAAGATTGATTTTGCCGCTCGGGTTTGGATCCAGCACCACAGATGGGAGGGTGACTATCGATTGCTGGCTGCTGAAGTTGCCGGCCTCAACTTCGAAGACATTAGCATTATCGAAATCGGCTAGTAGGAGGTTATAATTACTGAAAATGAGTCCCGTAGGAAATAAATATTTTTATAAAAATCTGCCGATTAGCCATCGGCGGCTAATCGGATTTCTGACGGGATGAGTTATAAGCCGTCCGCCGAAATCCTTGAGAAATATGCCAAGGTCTTAGTTAATTTTGCGTTGGGCGGGGGCAAAGGTGTAAAACCCGGTGAGCGAGTATATTTGCAATCGCCGCTTTCAGCGCTGCCTTTTTACCGTGCGCTGAGAAAGCAGCTGCTAGATAGCGGCGCAGTAATGATGAGTAGTCTTGGCGATGACATGAGTGGGGCTGCTAAATACTTTTATGCTAACGCCAACGAACAGCAGCTGACTGATTTCCCATCAAAATACTTCAAGGGCTTGGTCGCCGACGTTGACCATCGAATTGCGGTGATCGCTGACCATGACGTCCATGAGCTGGACGAGGTTGATCCCAAGAAGATTATGTTAGTTCAAAAAACCGCTAAACCCCTGATGGACTGGTTCAATAAAAAAGAGAACGATGGTAAGTACACCTGGACATTGGCGCTGTTTGGTACGCCATCTATGGCCAAAGAAGCTGGGTTGAGCCTAGAAGAATATTGGCAGCAGATCATTCAGGCATGCTATCTAGATTTAGCCAATCCGCTAGCCAAGTGGAAACAAGTTAGTTCAGAGGTCCAGCGAGTCGCCGATAAATTAACAAACCTTAGAATCGAGCAATTACACGTCAAGGGCGCTGATGTTGATTTGAAGATAGTTGTTGGACAAAAACGGAAATGGCTGGGGGGTGGTGGACGAAACATCCCCAGTTTCGAGGTTTTTACCTCACCGGATTGGCGTGGAACCGAAGGCTGGATCCGTTTTAATCAGCCCCTCTATTACTATGGCCCGAAGGTCGAGGGAATTGAGCTGCACTTCAAGCGAGGGCGTGTGGCAAAGGCAACCGCCAAGAAAAATCAAAAACTACTCACCACCATGCTAGCCACAGATAAAGGGGCTGCGCAGATTGGAGAGTTCTCGCTAACTGATAGGAGATTATCGCGCATTACCAAATTTATGGCTGAGACGCTGTTTGACGAGAATATGGGCGGTCCATTCGGTAACACCCATCTGGCGGTCGGCAAATCTTACCATGATACCTATACCGAGCCAACGGCGGGTGTTTCTAGTGCAGCATTTAGTAAACTTGGCTACAACGACTCGGTGATCCATGTTGATATGGTCTCGACGACTGACCGAACGGTGACCGCTACTCTGCCAGGCGGCACAAAAAAAGTCATATACGAAAAAGGCCAGTTTACGATATAACTTGCGTTTTTAGGGGTAAGGCTGTAAAATATTGCTTGATGTATCCGGCCGCCAGGTCGGATATTTGCTTTTAGGAGAGCTTAAAAAGCATTTAACAGGTATCGTTTAACATTTGTAGCTTCAATGAAAAGTGGCAAATGAAAAATAAATGGCAAATGCTAAATGTAAAATGACAAATGGAACGGAGTGACTTATGGACATGGATTTTAAACAACTAGGAGCGGCTATCAAAGTAATCTCTGAAGAGAAGAACCTGCCAGAGGAGCAAGTCCAAGAGATCGTTGAGCAGGCACTAGCCGCCGCCTGGCGCCGTGACTTTGGTGACCGCGAGCAAGAAGTCCGGGTCGCTATGAACCTAAATACCGGAGAAGTTACGGCCTTTGTAACTAAGGAAGTAGTTGAGGGCGTTAGTGATGTGAATATGCAAGTCAGCCTCGAGGATGCCAAGCGGACGAACAAAAAGGTCAAGGCTGGCGACTCGGTAGAAATTACCCAAAAAATTGAAAGCTTCGGACGGGTGGCTGCCCAAACCGCCAAACAGGTGATTTTGCAGCGCCTGCGCGAAGTTGAGCGGGAGATTGTTTTGAGCGAATTTGAAGATAAGATTGGCGCTGTCGTTAACGGCGTAGTCAGCCGGGTAGAGGGACGGGTGGTACGAGTTGAAATGGGCCGCGCCCAGGGTATTATGCCGATTTCCGAGCAAATCCAGGGTGAACACTACTACCCCGGCCAGCGTCTAAAGCTCTATCTAAAAGACGTTGAAAAAGGCTTTCGTGGGCCTCAGCTTATTGTTAGCCGTGGTAGCAAAGAGTTCGTCGAAGAGCTATTTAAAGCCGAGGTGCCAGAGATGGACGGCGGTGCCGTGGAAATCAAGGCCGTGGCCCGCGAGGCAGGTGTTCGCAGTAAAATTGCCGTAGCTTCAAATGTACCCGGCGTCGACCCAGTAGGCACCTTTGTCGGTGGCCACGGAACACGCATTAACGCCGTCCGTGATGAAATTGGTAGCCAGGAAATGATTGACATCGTGGTTTGGGATGATGATGAACAGACACTCATAGCCAACGCCATGAAACCAGCTAATGTCTCCAAGGTAAAAATCGACAAACAAGGCAAGGCAGTGGTAACTGTTCCAGAGGACCAGCTCAGTATCGCTATTGGCAAAGCCGGCCAGAATGTCCGCCTGGCTGGCAAACTAACCGGCTATGAGTTGGACGTAGAGTCAGATAGGCCTAAAGCCGAAGAAGATGCGGGGGCAGCCCCGGTGGAATCTGAAGCCAATTCCACGGGGCGATCTGACCAGCAGATCGAGTCCAAGCCAGTCGTACAAAAGCTAAAGAAAAAGACCGAGCTGGAAGATAGCTTACTAAAAGCTATCGAAGAACACGGTACCGAGCAAACACCAGAGCCAAAAAAGCCCGAAGTGCCAAAGACAACAGAGTAAATTGGCACTCTTGCATCGCGAGTGCTAATTTGTGCTATACTAGCTTATAGCGATTGGCGGTTGGCTATTGGCTAACAGCTATCAGCTAACAGCTAAAATTTACGAGGTAAATTTTGTGATACCCAGTTCACCAGACTTTCAAGAGTTCCTAACACACTTGACAGACAATGGGCTGTCGTCTTTAAAGCATGCTGACGCGATAGCCCGGGCTAGTGGCAGTGCCTATATCGGCACCGAGCACTTGCTGCTGGGAATCCTAGCCCAAGGTGGATCCATGGGCTCACGGCTGCTAGAAGGCGCCGGCGTTACTTTGGATAGAGCCAGGCTAGCCCTAAATCTAACCCCTAAGACCTTGGTTATCAGTATGGGCGGTAAGGGGTTGTCGGAAACCGCTAAATTAACGCTTAAAATGGCCTGGGAAATCGCCCAGGAATTCAACCAGGACCATTGCGGCACCGAACACATCTTATATAGCATTTTGAGCCAAAAGAATGCCCGGGCCACCACGCTTCTTAAAGACATGAGTGTCGATACCGATCGTTTGAGCGCAGAGATTGAGCAGTTTTTGAATCGCCAACAATATGAAGAGAGTTCTAGCACCGGTGGACGGCGAAAAACAAGAACTGGTAAAAAAACCGCCCTGGATTTCTTTGGCACGGACATGACCGAGCTAGCGAAGCTCGGCAAACTTGATCCGGTGGTTGGACGTGAGCCGCAGATCCGCCGGGTTATTACGATCCTAAATCGCCGCACCAAGAACAACCCGGTGCTCATTGGTGAGCCGGGCGTTGGCAAGACCGCCATCGTGGAGGGTATAGCCCAGCGCATCGTTAATGAGGAAGTGCCCGATAGCCTGCTCGATAAGCGAATTATTACGTTAGACCTAGCCGGTATGATTGCCGGCACCAAGTACCGGGGTGAGTTCGAGGACCGCCTGAAAAAAGTTATTGCCGAGCTCGAGGAGGACAATCGGGTGATTGTCTTTATCGACGAGCTGCACCTGATTGTTGGTGCCGGCTCGGCCGAAGGCTCGATGGACGCCGGAAATATTCTTAAGCCCTCGCTAGCCAGGGGCAAAATCCGGATGATTGGTGCTACAACTACCGATGAATACAACCGGCACGTTGAAAAAGATGCCGCACTGGAGCGGCGCTTCCAACCCATCCAAGTACCGGAAGCAACGGTGGCCGAGACCAACTCTATCCTAAAAGGCCTTCGCAAACATTACGAGGAATTCCACGGAGTAAAAGTCAGCGACGGGGTGCTTTCAGACACAGTCCAGTTTGCCCGCCGCTACATCAACGACCGCTTCATGCCCGATAAGGCCATAGATCTACTGGACGAAACAGCGGCTTATCTGCGGGTCAATAAGGCCAAGACACCACCGGAGGTTCGCAATTTACAAAAACAACTGAAGCTGGCTAACACCCGCATTGAGGACGCCGTTGATTCAGAGGACTACGAAAAGGCTGCTCGCGAAAAGCAGCGAGCCAGCCAGCTGGCTGAACAGATGAAGAAGCTAGAAACTAAACACCGCACCGGTAAGCCAATAGCCATCTCGTCCGACGATGTGGCTGAAACCGTCGCCCGGGTAACCGGCGTACCGGTTACCAAAGTAATTCGCTCCGAGGCCAAGTATCTGGTGAATTTGGAAAAGAACTTGGGCAAGTATATCATCGGCCAAGAGGAAGCCGTCGAGACGGTAGCTAGAGCAGTCAGGCGCTCGCGCTCCGGTATTTCAAGTGAACAGCGGCCTATCGGCTCTTTTGTCTTCCTGGGCCCCACCGGTGTGGGCAAAACCGAGCTCGCCCGGGTCCTAGCCCGCGAGTTTTTTGGCAGTACAGATGTGCTGATAAAAATCGATATGAGCGAGTTTGGGGAACATCATACCGTCGCCCGTTTAGTTGGCGCACCAGCAGGCTACATTGGTTATGACGATGGCGGCCAGCTGACCGATAAGATTCGCCGCCAACCCTACAGCGTGGTGCTATTTGATGAAGTCGAGAAGGCCCACCCGGATGTCTTTAATATGCTGCTTCAGATCCTAGAAGACGGCAGCCTAAGTGATGCCAAAGGCCGCAAAGTTGATTTTACTAACTCTATAATCATCATGACCAGCAATATCGGTGCCGAAAAGTTGCAAAAAGAGGCTAGTTTCGGCTTCTCAGCCACCAGCCGGCTGGATCTGGATAATTTGGACGAACTCCATAAGGCCAATAAAGATAAGGTGCAAGAAGAGCTGAAAAAAATGATGCGCCCCGAGCTTCTAAACCGGATCGATAAGACGATCGTCTTTAGGGCACTGACTCGTGCTAGCGCGCTAAAAATTCTTGATCTTCAGCTAGAAGACTTACGCGGCCGTTTGGTAAAAAGCGGCGTGGGCTTGCAAGTAAGCAAATCGGCTAAGCAGTATCTGTTGGAAAATGGCTACGATGCCCTAAATGGCGCCCGGCCAATGCGCCGCTTACTACAAGAAACCCTGGAAGACCAGATTGCCGCTGGACTACTGGAAGACATCTACCAGAAAGGCGATATGGTAAGCGTTAGCGCCAAAACAGACAAGTCGAAAGAACTCGAGCTCACTTATTCAGCTGTCACCGAATAAGCGCTGTTATACTGTTTAAAAGAATGAGTCCCGTTAGAAGCTCAGGAAGCTCAGCTCTGTATTTTGCGGCTGAATGTGGTATTGACCGTCAAGCGTTAACCTATCAGTGTAAATGTAGTGAGTTCTAACGGGATGAGCACTTCAAGACGCTTTCTAGGCTATTTTTTCAGCCTAGCCCTGCTAGTTGCCACTCTAGCAGCTATATGGCAGCGCCAAGCGGTTACCGATTGGTGGCGGCTGAGAAACTATAATCCGCCGCCGGCTATCGCAGCTCTAGCTGGCAATACGGCCATGACGGACAACGCCCGCCATATCTTTTATGTTAACCACCCGGCCCTAAGCGCCGATAAGCAGGATTTTCGCACGTCTTGTGCATTTTCGGAGCAAACGATCGTTTTGGGTTGTTACATCGGTGGCCAGCGGGGCATTTACATCTACGATGTTACTGATCCTCAACTAGACGGGGTCGAGCAGGTTACGGCAGCCCACGAAATGTTGCACGCCGCTTATGAGCGACTCAGTGACGATGAGAAACAGCAAATCGACGCCCAGTTGACAGAGTACTTTGAGAACGAATTAACGGATGAACGGATTAAGACAACTATTGATGGCTACCGCCAAACTGAGCCAACAGAGCTCGTCAACGAAATGCACTCTATCTTTGGCACAGAAATAAGATCTTTGCCGGCAGGTCTTGAGACCTACTACAGCCGTTATTTTACGGACCGCAGCAGAGTGGTCAGCTACGCCGAAGCCTACGAGGCAGTGTTTACTGCTAACAAACAGCAGCTCGATAATATAAAAAAACAAATTGAGACCACCAAGGGCCAGCTGCCGGCCCGGCAGCAGTCAATCGATGCTGAGCAGGCGGCGCTGGCCGCCGAACGAGATCGGATGAATAGCTTGCAGGCCAACGGGCAGATAGCCGAGTTCAATGCGGCGGTGGGGCCATATAATGCCCGGGTTCAGGCTTTACGTGATCAGATTGCTGTTTACAATGCCAAAGTCAAAGAAGTCAACGAGCTGGTTGAGAGGTATAACCAACTGGCGCTAGCCCAAGAAAATCTTATCAAAGCTATAGATAACCGCCTCTAGCACCTAGCGGCGCAATGCTCAATGCTCATAAGTCAAGGCTCCATGAATGGGATGATGGCCAATGTGTAAATGCATTGACCATTGAACATTGTAAATTGAAAACTTAGCGTCTTACCATGTAAGATGCGTGCATGGCTAGGAGTTTGAAGACCCGCTATATTTGCAGTAATTGCGGTAACGTAAGTTCTAAGTGGAGTGGGCGTTGTAGCCAGTGCGGGGAGTGGAATACACTGCAAGAGCAAGTTGAGATGACTACAGCTACTGCTGGAGCCAGTGGCCGCAAACTGCAGGCCCAATCAGTAAAATCAGCGGCGGGTGCTAAAAACGAGCGATGGACATCTGGTATTGCTGAAGTTGACGAAGTACTGGGCGGCGGGCTAGTGCCCGGAAGCGTAGTGCTACTGGCCGGCCAACCGGGAATAGGTAAGAGCACACTGCTGCTGCAAGCTGCCCATAATTTGGCTAAAAAACAGCCGGCTCTTTATGTAAGTGGCGAAGAATCTGAACGCCAAGTAGCAAGTAGAGCCGAGCGTTTGGGCCTTGGCAAGACCTCACTTCGTCTAGCAGTCTCTAACTCAGCCAATGATATCGCATCAACTATCGCCGAGGGTTCCAATAAAGTTGTAATTATCGATTCCATCCAAGCGGTAGCTGTCAACGAAATAAGCTCAGCCGCCGGGACCGTTAGCCAAATAACTAACAGCACCCAGCTGATCAGTTTAGCGGCCAAAGCGACCGATACGGCTCTGCTGCTTGTCGGCCATGTCACCAAGGAAGGCACAATTGCCGGGCCGAAGGTTCTAGAACATGTGGTGGACGTAGTGCTGCAGCTGGAGGGCGATCGCTACGGTGGTTTTAAAATCCTTCGCTCAATAAAAAATCGCTATGGCTCAACGAACGAGGCCGGGATATTTGAAATGACCGAAGACGGGCTTAAGGGGGTTGCCAACCCTTCGGCGGCTCTGCTCGCTGAGCGGGTAACCAGTGATGGTTCAGTCGTACACGCCACAATGGAGGGAACCCGACCGCTGCTTGTGGAAATTCAAGCCCTGGTCAACCCCACAGCCTTTGGTTATCCCAAGCGAACCGCCAGCGGTATTGACCTAAACAGAGTGAATCTTCTTATCGCTATGTTAGAGCGTCGCACTAAGCTACGGATCTCAGACAAAGATATTTATGTGAATGTAGTCGGCGGCATCCGCTTAAATGAGCCGGCGGCCGACTTGGCTGTCTGCATGGCTATCGCTAGCGCTGCTAAAGGTATGCAGCTAAAGAAAAATGCCGTGGTCTTTGGTGAAGTGGGCTTATCCGGTGAGGTTCGCCACGTTCCTTATCTGGATAAGCGCTTAGCTGAGACTAAAAAACTGGGCTTTGATGCGGCTATCGGTCCCAAGGTGCAGGGTGGCAAGGCGCCAGCCGGCCTGCTGCCAGTAGCTGACGTCCGCTCGGCACTTAATTCATATCTTGAAAAAGACTAGCTAGGGTCCTGGTCCGCCACCACCGCTGCCTTCAAAGTTGACAGCTACCGTTTCAGAAGACTCATATAAGACGCTATCAATGACCTGGGCCGTAACCGAACCCTCACCGTCGAAAGTTGGCGTGAAGGTAAATGACAAAGGCTGGCCACTAGCGATAGCAACAGTGTGAACCACCTGCCCGTTGACCAAGAAATTAACTGTACCGGGGAACTGCGAACGCGACGGGTCATCGAATGCATGGGTTCCAGCTGATATAGCCGCCGAGATAGTGCAGCTATTCTCACAGGAGTTAAGATTGCCGTCCGAAACCGTCAAGCTGATGGAGGGCTTTGCATCGCTACAATTGTGTATGTCATCATTAACTCCAGAGGCTCCAGCTGCCACCGCACCGCGGCCGTAAAATATATCGGCCGAAAATCGCTCAGCTGAACCGCCGCCACTATCGGTCTGCTTGGCCAGCTCGGGCGTACAGTTAGTAGCCAGTTTGTTAGAAACTTTGTCAATCGTTGTGGTCTGGGAGGTGGCGGCCTTCTGCTTATACCAAGCCGGGAAGAGTTCGGTCGCCGGGCTAGGCTCCACTGAGCCGTTGCCAACATGAGTTCTAACCACATAAGCCGGCAGTTTCTGGATGCCCGGCGGCTCTGTCCAATTGACCGGGCTGATATTGGCATGGGCGCCAGTCATCCAGCCGTTCCAGATGGGCCGGGTCATAGTTTCCATAAATCCGGTCATTTCTACCCGCCGGGTGTGGTGCCCGACCCAGACACCAAAGGCATACTTGCTCGAGGTGCCCATTAGTAGCCCGTCTTTGGCGTCATTGGTCGTCCCGGTTTTTAGGGCGAAATTCCAGCCTTTGTAGCGGTGGATTTTCTGGCCCCCCGGGAAGTAACTGGCATTTGGATCAGCAGCCATGTTTATAACGATGTAGGCGGTGTCATCGCGGATCACCTGTTCGCCTTTAGGTTGTTTAAATTCGTAAAAGGGCTTCTTTTCATTCGATGAATCGTAGATCTTCAGTATATAGGTGCGAGGAACATAGCTACCCATCCTTGACATCGTAGCAAAGCCGTTAACGTGTTCATCGAGGCGCAGGAAAGCACCGTCACCGATCGATGAGGCGCCGTAACACTGAGTAGTTTGAGTTAGTTTCTCATCCGCATAACACTTGTAGCCAGACCGTAATCCCATAGCCTCGGCAGTTTTAATAGTCTTATCTACGCCAACGGTCAGCATAGCCTTAACCGCTGGCACATTACGGGAACCGCCTAAGCTATAGCGCAGCGTCAGAGGGCCAGGATAACGGAAATCATAGTCGTATAAGCAGTTACCGGTTCTTTTGGTCTTATTAGTACAGGGATAGCCAGGTAGAGCCTGCTGTATGTCGTAAAGCACAGAGCCGGCGCCGGCGGTATCGGTATGCTCAATCAGCGCGGCGTAGTCATAAGGCTTGAAGCTGGAGCCCGGCGGTAAGGGAGTCTGCGCATAATTTATTTCACCAAATTCTGGATTAGCAAAGTCTACGCCACCGACCACTGCCACCATCTGGCCGGTTTTAACGTCCTGGGCGGCAGCCGCAATATTATCACCCCGCTGGCGCTTAACTTGCGCTAGGCCCTTTTGGACCTCTTGTTCAGCCAGCTCTTGCAGGCCAACATCCATAGTAGTGATAACTTTCCAGCCACCAACTTTTCGGGAAGCCGCGGTGCCCTTTTCGGAGTCTTGGAAGTACTTAGTAGCTAATTCGTTTTTAGCCGCCAAAACGAAGTAGGGGTGCTTGATACCGGCATACTTGGTTTGTTGCGGTTGGACTGTGGCAATGATATCTGTCTGCTTGGTCTTTTCGGCATCAGCTTTGGTAATTTTTCCAGTTTCCGCCATCGAATTTAAGACGTACTCAAAGCGGGCCTGGAAAGCGGTCTTATCAAAATAGGGACTATACGGTGAATATAAGCCTGGTGATTTAGGGATGGCTGCTAGCATAGCGGATTCCGCCAAGTTCAGTTGCTTGGCGGACTTATTGAAGTAGTCAGCCGCTGCTGCTTGGACGCCGTGATTGACGCCTCCATAAGGGGCGGCATTTAGATAGCCGGTTAAAATCTCATCTTTGGTATACGTCCGCTCCAGCTCAACGGCTAGAATTAGCTCCTTGATCTTTCGGGTCAAAGTCCGTTCCTCGGTCCAGTTTTGGGTAATCTTGACTAGCTGCTGGGTTATGGTCGAGCCGCCCTGCGTACTGCCTTTTTTCAAGGTGTTATTGATAGCTGCTCGAGCAATAGCTCGGACGCTAAAGCCTTTCTCGCTATAAAAACTACGGTCCTCGGTGGCAATCGTAGCGTCTTTAACTAAGAGGGAGATCTCATTAGAGGCCACCGGGACACGCTTGACAGCGTTATAGTCCTGCCAGAGTAGAACTTTGCCAGTACGGTCGTAGTAACTGATGCTGCCGCCGAGGGTATTACCGGAGATGTCATTTACGTCGGGCAGATATTTTCTGAAATAGGCAAACACACCCACGGTCAGGACGAAGAAAATAAGGATACTAATACCAACGATCTTAAGCGCGGTCACGCCGCCATCGCGGCTGAACCAGTAGGCATAAAGCCGTTTTGGATGGAGCCGCCAGAAAAAACGCTTAATACGCGACTTAGGTAACCCGGTCATTCGCTCAACTTTTCGACGAGCTTTGGCTTCGCGGAGCCCCTTCCACTTTTCACTCACCGACCGGTTCACCTTAAGCGATCGCCCGCTACGCGTAGTTATATATTTGCTGTTGGGTTGGCGGGGCCGCTTACCCCCGGGTTTAATCTTCATAAACTACTGATACTACACCTATACGTGGACACGCGGCTATTATAGCAAAACCGCATTGAGCTGGCAGCGTACGCTATACTATGCATATATGCTAATTAACACCTATGGGGCTGAGAATTAACTGATGTCCCCGATTAGAAGTAGCTCGCTAAACACTAGCTCTGATTTGCTAAAGCACAATCAGACTTCTAACGGGGTCTATCCCGTTAGACCTAGGATTTCTCCAGAAATCCGCCGCGGAGCGGAGGTCTAATCGGGATGAAGCTATCCGAAGACCTGGCCTGGCGGGGGCTGATTAAAGATAGGACTTTTGCGGATGATTCTTGGTTGGATGAACCCCGGACCTTTTATCACGGAATCGATGCTTCAGCAGACAGCCTAACGATTGGCAACCTAGCGGCTCTGATGCTAGCCCGCCGGCTGATGGATGCCGGCTGGAAGACGGTTTTGCTGGTCGGTGGTGCCACTTCACTGATCGGTGATCCGGGCGGTAAAGAGGAAGAGCGTGAGTTGCAACCTCGCGAAGAGGTGCTAAAGAACGTTGGGTCAATCAAGTCTCAGATTAACAGGCTATTCGGTGGCCAGGAGTTCACACTAGTCGATAACTATGACTGGTTCTCGGGCGTCAAATACCTGGATTTTCTGCGCAAGGTGGGCAAGCACTTCTCAATGACCGAACTGATGCAGCGTGATTTTGTAGCTGCTCGCATGGGCGGGCAGGGCAGCGGCATCAGCTATGCCGAGTTTAGCTATTCATTGATACAGGGCTATGATTACCTCCAGCTATTCCAAAAGCACAATGTGCAGTTACAGATTGGCGGCTCTGACCAATGGGGAAATATGTTGTCAGGCGTAGTGCTAATTCGAAAAAAAGCGGGGAAAGAGGCTCATGCACTGTCTATGCCCCTGGTCGTCGATAAAGCGACCGGACGGAAGTTTGGCAAAACCGAGGCCGGCGCGGTCTGGCTCGACCCGAATAAAACTACAAAGACGCAGTTTTCTCAGTTCTGGGTCAATGCCAGTGACGGGGACGTAGAGGACTATCTAAAAACCTTTACGCTCCTGCCCAAAGAGGAGATAGAAGGTGTGATGAACGAACACCACAGCGCCCCATCGCAAAGAGCAGCGCAAAGAAAGCTGGCTGAGGAGGTGACCTCACTGATACACCCTGATTCACAATCAGGTGTAGTAGATGTTGTAACTAAATACTTAACAAGTCAAGTATCTCTAGCTGAGGCGAGTGAAACAGAACTGCGCGAAATCCGCCAAGAGATTGGTTCAGTCTCTGTTTTACCAGAAGATGTGAGTAACTTTTCGATCGCCGGTGCTCTAGTAGCTAGCGGCTTGGCGTCATCGAATACCGAAGCCAGACGTTTAATGAATGATGGTGCTGTATATATTAACGGTCAAAGTATAAATCGGGAGAAGTTCGAAGTGGATGACTTTAAGAACGGGTCCTTTTTACTCCGTAGGGGAAAAGCGTATAAGGACTCAGTACTAGTAGAGCTTCATAAATAATGGCCGAATCAAAAGTAAAAAAAGCAGCTAGCAAAGCTGACCAGTATGACGATCCGAAGTACAACTATCAGGATTACTGGACAGGTCGTGATTATGAGCACGCTGCCGAGGAGATGGCGATAAGACGGCTGCTTAAGGGTAAGCGCTTCAAGCATGCTGTTGATGTCGGCGGCGGCTACGGCCGCCTTAGCAAGTTTTTGACTATCTATGCCGATAAGGTGACGCTGGCTGAGCCCAGCCAGCAGCAGCTTGATATGGCTAGGATATACCTCAAGGAAAGCCCGACAGTTGAGCGCCTATTAGCCCAAGCAGCTGATTTGAAAATGCCTGCCAAATCTGCCGATCTGGTAATGGTCGTGCGTGTCCTGCACCATCTGCCCGATCCGGCGACCGAATTAGCCGAGATAGCCCGGATCTTGAAACCCGGCGGAACATTTATTCTGGAGTTTGCTAACGACGCCCATTTTCTAAACCGTATACGTTATGGGGCGCGCGGCAAGCGTGTGCCTAAAGACCCGGTTGATATACGAAGCCAAGCCAGTATTGAAGCCGGCGAAATCCCCTTTGTTAATCACCACCCAAAAACCATCATCAAGCTTTTGAAAGATAGCGGTTTTGAAGTCGAGACCGTGCTCTCGGGCTCCAATCTGCGCTCCCCGCGCCTTAAAAAGGTCCTGAGTAAAAACGTTCTGTTGGGGCTAGAGAAAGTCATGCAGCCGCTACTGGCGCCGATTTATTTCGGGCCCAGCCTCTGGCTGCGCCTCAAAAAGCGCTAGGCCTACTCGCCGCATCGGCCTGCCGACCGGCGAAGCCGACCGCGCCGCCGATACTCTTGGCGAATCGCGGCGTTGCTAGCTCCGGTGCTCCTTCACCGTATGTTATATACGGCTCAGTCCGTTCCTCGCTAACCCTTGCGATTTACTCAAGCGTGTAACCCTAGCATCTTTTGAATGATCAAAGTTGTTAAACTGTTCTTAGTGACAGTTAATTCGCCCGTGACGGATTTGAAGGGGGCTGGGCCAACACTAGCTAAAAAGCTGGCCGGCCTTGGCATTAAAACCGCCGGCGATCTAATAGATTATTATCCGCGTAAATACGAAGACTATTCGCATGTGACGCCCATTGGTAAGCTGCGCCCTGGCGCCGTGACTATTGAGGCGGCAATCAACCAGACCACTGGTCGTTATGTGCGCCGGGGCATGCATATCACCGAAGCTATCGCATCTGATGAAAGTGGAAGTGTCCGCTTGGTCTGGTTCAACCAGCCGTACCGAGCCGGGGCTATAAAACATAAAGCTAGATACTTCATCTCCGGTGAATACGCGCTGCGCCGTGGCCGATTTTCCATCACCAATCCATCGATGGAGCTGGCTAGCGACTTTCCAATAAATACCGCTCGAATAGTGCCAATCTACCGTGAGACTAAGGGGCTGAAGTCTGGCCAGATCCGTAAATTAGTTCGGCAGGCATTGCTGGAGACTGGCGATATGACCGAGCATCTCCCCGATTGGCTGATTAAGCAACAAAAATTGATGTCCTATGCTCAGGCGGTCAAAGAAATGCATTTTCCGTCGTCGGCAGAGAAGCTAACGCACGCGAAGCGGCGCCTAGGTTTTGAGGAAGTCTTTGAATTGGCTCTTGCTGCACTGCTAAATAAATACGAATTCGGTCGTAGCAAAGCGCTGTCGATTCCCTTCAAGGAAAAGTTAGCCCGCGATTTCGTGGCCAAACTGCCATTCAAACTGACCGATGCACAGCGCAAGGTTGCCTGGCGAATTTATCAGGATATGGAAAAAACTTCACCGATGAACCGCTTGATCGAAGGTGATGTGGGATCCGGAAAAACTGTGGTAGCTGGGATGGGGGCGATTATGGTCATCGAACAGGGGTTCCAGGCAGCGCTTATGGCGCCGACGGAGATACTGGCTCGCCAGCATGCCCAGACACTCCTGGGGTTACTGAGCAACGTTAACATGCAAGATAAGGTTGGTTTACTAATTGGCGGCTTGAAGCCTGAGCAAAAAACTAATGCGCATAAAGCGATTAAGCGTGGTGACATAGCGTTGATGGTCGGAACCCATGCCCTAATCTCTGAAAAAGTAGATATGAAAAAGCTCGGTCTAATAATTATCGACGAGCAGCACCGTTTCGGCGTCGAGCAGCGCAAAAAGCTTCAAGCTAAAGCAGGCCATATGCCACATGTGCTACATATGACTGCCACGCCGATTCCCAGGAGCTTGGCCTTGACCCTTTATGGTGAGCTGGATATTTCGGTGCTTGATGAATTGCCGCCGGGTCGCCAAACTATAATTACTAAAGTAGTTTCTCCGAACTCGCGGAAGTCTTTATACGAAAAAGTCGATATAGAACTAAAAGCTGGCCGCCAGATGTTTGTGGTCTGCCCTCTCATATCTGACAGCGAGATCAGCGCCGGGCTTTCAGTCGAAGAGGTTTATAAACGCCTATCCGAACGTGATTTTAAGCATCACCGCGTTGGTATCTTGCATGGCCAAATGAAATCAGCCGAAAAGGACAAAGTTATGCAGCAGTATGTTGGCGGCCAGATTGATATCTTGGTCACAACCACCGTAATAGAGGTTGGCGTTGATGTACCGAATGCTTCGATCATGATGGTGGAGGGCGCCGAACGGTTCGGATTGGCGCAAATTCACCAACTGCGCGGGCGAGTTGGCAGGGGCGAACACCAAAGCTACGCCTATCTCATGCCATCAGATAGTCGTGAGCCCGGCCAACGCTTGCGAGCTTTGGAAAGCACCACTGACGGCTTCAAGCTTGCCGAGCTGGACCTGAAGCTTCGCGGCCCCGGGGCGATTTACGGCACCATGCAGCATGGTGCGTTGGATCTACGCGTAGCTGAGTTAACTGATACCAAACTTATTGCCGCTGCCCGTAATGCCGCCCAAGATTTTATTGACCGCAAGGAGAAGCTCCAGCAATATCCTCATCTGGATGCCAGGGTCAAGGTTTTGCGAGCCGTAACTAACCTCAATTAGAATAAGATCATGCGTCCCGTAGGAAATAAGTATTTGATTAATAACCAAATCTGCCAATCTTCTGGCAGTAGATTGGATTTCTGACGGGATGCGGATAATTGCCGGAAGCTTAAAGGGTCGGATTTTTCACGATCCGCCGGGACACCATAGCCATCCTATGAGCGACAAAATCCGTGGAGCTCTTTTTAACATGCTAGGCGATATTACAGGCCTTACGGTGTTAGACGCTTTTGGGGGCAGTGGCGCTCTGGCTTTTGAGGCTGTTAGCCGCGGCGCTAGGTCCGCTGTTGTTATCGAGCAGAAAAGGGCAGCCTATGGAGCTATTAGCCGCAGTGTCAAGGATCTAGGCATCAGCGGGCAGATAAAGGCCATCAATGCTGATGCTAGCAGTTGGAGCAGCCACAACAAATCTACTAAGTTTGATATTGTTCTTTTAGATCCGCCGTTTGGCCATCCCCAGTTCGCTTTGCTGGATAAATTAGTCCTACACGCCAAGGCTGGTGGTGTTGTGGCCGTTTCTTGGCCAGGGCACGAACTCCCGCCAGTCTTCGATACATGCAACATCATAACCGATAAGCTATATGGGGATGCACAACTAGCCTTCTACCGCAAAACTTAAGTTATAATTCGCTCATGAGCAGATCTTTTGCCGTGGTCTTTGCCGGGGTGCCCGGTTCTTCGAAGACGATCATTTCCAATTACCTGTCAACAAAGTTTAACTTGCCGGTTTTCAATAATGACCAGCTGCGCTTTGAGGTTAAGGAAGACATGCGGGCAGCGAACATTAATACCCCGGAAGTGCTAGCAGAATACGAGCGGCGCTACACCGAGCGGTTTGAGGACTTCCTAAGCACCGGCCATTCAATGCTGTTAGACGGCAGTATCGATAGGCGCTGGCCGCAGACGAAAGAGCAATTAGAAAAATTTGGATACGGGTGGTTTCTAATTGATATGGAGCTAACCAGCGAGTTTCTAGAAAAATTCTTTATTGCCACCGGCCGTCCCAAATTCCTTGACCAACTGCCCAGGTATTTAGATGATCATGCCAAGTTTATGAACAAGTATTCAGAAGATGTAAACATCCAAATCAACGATGCGCATTTTCCAGATCGGATAAAGATTGCTGAGGCGGCCCTGAGGAAATTCATTAACGACCTGAAAAATGGCTCCATAAAACGCTAAAATAACAGGTGTAGCTACCCCAATTTTGCGAAAACACGCACCTCAGCAGGTTTTTGCAAAATTGAGAGGAGGAAACGAGCCGAGGTTGGAGGTAAGCGAGTAGCCACGCGCTTACGTAAGCCGTTGCCTCGTTTCCGACGAGGGTGAGTGGTGAAATTGGTATACACCTGCCTGCCGGCAGGCAGGCGCTATGGATTAGGAGCTGGACTCATGTACAAAGTCTATGCACTAAAAAGTGCAAAAAGAAGTTACATTTACGTAGGGCTAACAGGCGATTTGGACAAACGTGTAAAGCAGCACAACTCCGGACAAGAGCAGACTACCCGTTCATATGCTCCCTTCAAGCTCATATATCAGGAATTGCATGCTACCAGATTAGAAGCTCGCGCCAGAGAACGCTACCTGAAGTCCGGCGCCGGTAAAGAATATCTCAAATCGCTTGTATAATTATACTGTTGGGGATGTGGTGAAATTGGTATACACGCTAGGTTTAGGACCTAGTGCTCGAAAGAGTGTGTAGGTTCAAGTCCTATCATCCCCACCAAATTAGCAAGGCGTAAGGAGGCCTGCCCCTTACCAAAACCTGAGTGGAGTAGTCGGTAATCGGATTACAGAGCTTCAAGTTTTTGGCTCTGAGGTTCAAGCCTGCCTGCCGGCAGGCAGGTCCTCTCTCACCCACCAAATCGGGGAGGTATAATACCTAGTAATGAATGATGGGAATAAGCAAAAAACCAAGCATAAGCTGATTTCTTCACATGACGAAGCTGGTAATGTGCGCACTTTCGTTTTTGACGCTGGCAACTTGAAATGGATAGCCGGGCAGAATCAAGGTTGGATATTGACTCACGAGGGCGAAATAAACCATGACAACGAGCACTGGTTCACCATCTCTTCCGCGCCAAGCGAGGGAACGATGAATGTATCGACCCGGGTCTCCGACAGCAAGTACAAACAACACCTGAATTCACTAAATCCAGGTGACGAGATTGAGGTATATGAAGTCGGTGGCGATTTTACCTGGGAAGATGAACCGAGTGAGCCGATTGTTATGGTGGCAGCTGGAATCGGGATTACACCTTTTCGCAGTATTCTGCTGGAGAGGGAGGCGAACGGTAAAAAGCTGAACGCCGAACTCCTTTACTTTAACCGAGACAGTGAGGTGTCCTTTAAAGAGCTGCTAGAAAAACTTGCTGCCGAACATCCTGAATTTAAACTCCAAGTTATTGTTGGCGAGCATATAACCGCCGATAGAATTGTTGAACTAGCTCCACAATCTAAAACGCAGATGGTTTACATATCTGGTGCCAAGCCAATGGTCTTGGCCCTATCCGAAGAGCTTGAAAAGAACGGTGTGAAAACCAGACAAGATCGCTTCCCGGGCTACGACGAGACTAACTACTAGACATTGATGCTGGAGTCTACCCACAGCCTGATAAGAGACGTCGGCAAGAAGATTGGCTTAACTGGCGAGCAAATAGAGAGGCTGCTGGTTGTTGATAAAATCCACGAGTTTGAAATCCAAACAGAGTCGGGTAAAAAACACCGGGCTTACCGAATACAACACAACAATAAACTGGGACCATACAAGGGCGGAATCCGCTTCCATCCGGAAGTTGACCTGGAGGAGGTACAGGCCCTGGCAACCTTGATGAGCCTTAAAACAGCCGCCGTAGGCCTACCGTTAGGCGGGGCTAAGGGCGGGGTGGCCGTCAATCCCAAAGAGCTATCGCTGTCTGAGCTGGAAGAAATTTCCAGAGATTATGTACAGAATCTGCATGAACACATCGGTCCTAATCAAGATGTGCCGGCACCAGATTTAAATACCGACGCACAAGTCATCGATTGGATGGTTGACGAATATGAAAAACTAAGCGGTGATACATCTAAAGCCAGCTTTACTGGCAAGAGCGTTAAGTCTGGCGGCAGTTTAGGGCGCGATGAAGCGACAGGCCGAGGCGGAGTAATTGTACTGGAAGAAATACTTAACTTGTTAAGTATTTCTGAGCCAATAACCTATGCGGTTCAGGGCTTCGGCAATGTCGGGGCCTATTTCGCGTTGGTAGCCGCCAAAGAACAGCCGGACTGGATGCTGATTGCTGCGACAGACTCCAGTGGCGGTATTCATAACCCGGCTGAATTATCAGCCAAGCTGCTGGCTCAGCATAAATCCGACGGTGGGCGTTTAGTAGATTCAGGCAAGGGGCGGCCGATATCAAACGAAGATTTAATCGGCCTGGATGTTGATGTGTTGGTTCTGGCTGCCTTGGGTGGCGCTGTGAACGAGACGAATATGAGTAGAGTCAAAGCTGGAGCAATCTTAGAGCTAGCCAACGGGCCGATTGGCGATCAAGCTGCCAGCTACCTGGAAAAAAGAGGAACTATGATAGTACCTGACATCTTGGCCAATGCCGGCGGGGTGATAGTTAGCTATCTGGAGTGGCTGCAGAACAAGCAAGGCGAGCACTGGACTGAGGCTGAGGTCAATAAGCGGCTTGAGGAGTATCTGGCTAAAGCCACCGCCCGAATCTACGCTGAGGCTATCGAACAAGGCATGACCCTCAAAGAAGCCGCCCTCGCAGTGGCCCTAACCCGCTTAACTAGCTCATAAAATCGGCTTATTTTCCAGAATGCCCAGCAGCGAGCTTTCGAGATTATTCGACTGTAGCCTGTAGCTTCAGCTCGTCAGCAAGTCTGTAGATAGCTGTGTATTCTTCAATGCAAGTAAAGACGTAATGTCAAATAACAACTCCAGGTAAGGCGAGCTGACTCAAAAGTCTGCTGCTGGGTTGCACGAGTTTTTTTGGCGGCGTATAATTAAAGGTAGCCGTGTGAGGGCTCCCAGCACTTTAAATCACTTTTTGATAAAATCATCAAATGCACTATGTGTACTTGCTGAGAAGCGATAAGACTAGCGGGTTCTATGTAGGTTCTACTAACGATCTACAGAAGAGATTTTATCGGCATAACGAGGGTCAAAATACTTCGACTAAGTATAGCGTACCGTGGAGGCTTGTTTATTATGAAGCCTTCCCAACGAAAGCCACAGCTCTGGAGCGTGAACGTAAATTAAAGCGTTACGGCAAGGGTCTGGTTGAGCTAAAGAAACGCCTCGGCTTTCGTAAGTGATTTTAAGTGCTGGGTTCCTCCTCACAGACTAATTACCCGCGCAAATTTCGTAGAAATTTAGGCGGACAAAGCACTACTTGGGCGAGTAAATCCGCCAGCTGGCGGGTCACTGCCGACCCCTCAAGCCATCAGTTTCCGGTAACAGAACTCTAGGAACGGTTAGCAGTTCTTATCCGGCAGCTCTTCAAAAGCCGTTCACCGTATCTAAATAACAGATAAACGGTTGTCCTTTTATAACTTTTAAACCACGAGGGGTCCCAAAATGGAAAACAATGTACATATCAACAAAGCAGTAAATGTCGTAGCTTTTTACTTTAAAAACGCCGGCCCTGCCTACCGGCAGGCAGGCAGCAGGCTGAAGTGCTTCCCGAAGCGCATGGAATACGATGGCCGCCGAGTCGAGTTTACCGAAACTGGCCTGCGTCACCCAGTGCAAAAAGGCAAAAGCCTGGTGCATGTCTTTGACATGACCGACGGCAACGCCGATTACCGATTGGAATTCGACGCCCAGAATCTAGACTGGAAGCTAGTATCCATCGCTGATGCATTCAGAGCTTAACGAAGAACAACCACAAATCCTGCACATCGACCTCAATAGCTGTTTCGCCACTGTTGAACAGCAAGCCCGGCCGTCACTTCGCGGCCGGCCTCTAGGCGTAACCAACCGCCTGACGGCAAATGCTTGTGTGGTGGCGGCTAGTTTTGAGGCCAAAGAGCAAGGCGTCAAGGTCGGCATGCGCTTATCCGAAGCTAGAGACTTAGCTCCGGATCTGATTGCTATAGAAACCGACCCGCCTAAGTATCACTACGTTTATCAGCAATTGGTTCGCATCATGAAAAGCTACTCGCCCAAGGTTAGTATGAAAAGTATTGACGAGGGAATTATAGATTTTCACGGCACCCGCGAAAATATTAATAAGCGCCCGCTGACGGTTATCGGCTACGAGATTAAAAAACGATTGCGCGACGATGTGGGCAGCTGGATGAGATGCAACATCGGCATTGCGCCCAATAGATTTTTAGCCAAAACCGCTGCCTCCCTCCACAAACCTGACGGGCTAGATGTTATTAGCCATACCAACTTACGGAAGACGCTGGCGGGCCTACAGCTGACCGATCTGACTGGCATCGCTGAGCGCAATGAAGCCCGCCTGAACGCTTGCGGCATCTACACGCCTCTGCAGTTTCTAGACGCCAGCCCTAAGATACTTCGAAACCGGGCCTTTAAAAGCATAATCGGGGAGGACTGGCATCAGCGGTTGCGTGGCTGGGAGGTGGATGATAACGAATGGTCCACTAAAACCATCGGCCGCCAGTTCGTGATGGATGACTATCAAGCCCCTGACGAGAAAGTCCGCAGCCGGCTGGCTCATTTATGCGAGAGCACCGGCCTTAAGATGCGCCACAAAGGCTTTTGTGCCCGCGGGCTGGCCGTCTATATCAGATATAAGGGCGGCGACTACTGGAGCAGCCGCAAAGCCTTCAAATCCTCGTTTTTCTCTAACTCCGAGATTTATCGCCGGGCCACACTGCTCTTTAACCAGCACCCCCGGCTAGACTATGTGGTGGAGCTAGGAGTGACTGCCTACCTGCTGGAGCCATCGGGTACTAACCAGGTCAGTATCTTGGAAGACGTCAACAAGGAAGTCTGGCTAACCGAGGCGGTCGATGAGATCAACCAACGTTTTGGCAACTACACAGTGACCTTTGCCAGTTCAGCCGATGCCAAAGGCAAAATCAAACAGAAAATACCGTTCGGGTCAACCCGTTACTTTGAACTACTAATCCAAGAGGCCTAAGAGAGCCGTTTAACTTCCCAGTAGCGCAAGGTTGGCGCGCAAGAGTAGGCCACGGCTAGGATGAAACTGATAATAGGACCAATGTAGAAGATGATACCCGACAGCCCCATCAATAGTCCCAGTAAAATCACGGAGTAAATCGGCCACCCGAACCCTTTAGTCATACGCCAGCTGCGGCGCAGCGATTCTTCCACCCCGGTGCCATGGTCCAGCATCACATACGGCGCAAAAAAGAACCGCCATAAGAAAATCACACCCGGGATAATTAGTAAGATAAAGCCGACAACGACGATCAAGCCCATGACTATGACCAGCAGCAGCAGCTTAAACCAAACTTTTTTAAATTCTTCCCAGATATCACCAATGTCCGGCTTGCGGCCTTGGGCGACCCGAAAAACAAGAATGATCTGAAGCAGGCTAAAAATTAGTGCGATAATACCAACGACAAGCGCTAATCCGGCACCCATGCCAGCTGGAGTATCTACTTGAAGCCCTGAAAAAGAGCCAAACCAGTTGTTGAGAGACAAACGGTCTTCGGTCCAGGTGGTCCTATCATCGGTAAACCAGTTAAGAAAGTTCCATAGCGCAAAGAGAGCTGACACTGAATAAAGCAGGATAAATACGTTCAGATTCTCCTTGACCAGCTGGAAGCTTTTGCCCAGTAGCTCAAAAGCGCTTACTGGCTTATCGCTAGTCTTCTTAACCATCGCTCGCTGTGCCATTACCAGGTAAATATCGCATGACAGGTACGCATTTGGCAATAGTCAAGATATAATGAATTTCAGAAGTTATGAGTCCCGTTAGAAGCTCAGGAAGCTCAATATGTCGTATTAGTGCCGAAAAATTTTACGACCGTCAAACGCAGAATATCTTCTGTAAGGGAAGTGAGTTCTAACGGGATGAGTCTATCGACCCAGCCTTATAAGGGCGCCCGGGATTTCTACCCGGAAGATAAGCGCGTCCAAAAGTACATGTTCTCCAAGCTCAGAAGGGTTGCGGAGAGTTTTGGATATCAGGAGTACGATGCGCCAATCTTAGAACCTCTGGAGATTTACGCCGCTAAAACCAGTGAAGAAATCGTGGCTGAGCAGACCTATAGTTTTACCGACCGCGGGGGTCGCAATGTAACCCTTAGGCCCGAAATGACACCTTCGGTTAGCCGTATGGTTGCTGGCCGCCGCCAAGAATTGGCCTATCCCGTCCGTTGGTACAGTATTCCCAACCTGTGGCGCTACGAGCGCCCGCAAGCTGGACGCCTGCGTGAGCACTGGCA
>Ga0187892_10002473_pt1 | contig 36849 bp, 39 predicted proteins | sample MA1701073metaG_FD_139345 | JGI IMG/M metagenome (GOLD analysis project Ga0187892, IMG submission 139345) | Bio-ooze microbial communities from a basaltic lava cave in the Kipuka Kanohina Cave System on the Island of Hawaii, USA - MA170107-3 metaG ... | reverse complement strand
CGCCGGTCTTGGTCTTGACGCGCCCGTCCTGCGGGCGGCGCTTCTCCACCACGTCCATGCGCGCGAGGATCTTGATGCGGCTGGTCATCGCCGCGAGCACCGCGGCCGGGATCTGGTAGACCTGGTGCAGCACGCCGTCGATCCGGAACCTGACGATGCCCTGCTCGCGCCGCGGCTCGATGTGGATGTCGCTCGCGCGCTGCTCGAACGCGTACTGCCACAGCCAGTCGACCACGCGCACGACGTGGGCGTCGTTGGCGTCGAGCGCCTTGTCGCTCTTGCCGAGCTCGACCAGCTGCTCGAAGTTGGAGATCCCCGAGGTGCCGGCGAACTTCTGCCCGGCGCCCTTGACCGATTTCGCGAGGTTGTAGAACTCGACCTGGTACTTCTCGATGTCGAGCGGGTTGGCGATCACGCGCCTGATGTCGCGCTTGATCATGCGCGCGAGCTCGGGCTCCCAGTCGCGCACCCCGGGCTCGGCGGTGGCGATCACCGCCTCCTTCTGCGTCACCGCCACCGGCAGGATGCGGAAGCGCGTGGCGTAGGCCGACGACATGATCTCGGTGACCCCGGCGAAGTCGATCTTCAGCGGGTCGATGTGCAGGTATTCCATGCCGGCGCGCTTCGCCATCCACTCGGTGAGCGCGTCGAGCGTGAGCAGCGTCGCGCCGTGCTTCCACTTCTGATCCGCGATGATCGCGAGCGGGTGCACCGTGCCCTTGTAGTAGCGCCGCTCCTTCTTGAAGTGCGCCGCCGGCTCGGGCGCGAGCATCTTGTCCTCGACCATCCAGTCGACGATCTCGGCAAGCGTCAGGCGGTGGCTCTGCGGCGTCTTAACTGCTTGTTGCATAGCCGAAAGACTATACCGCAAACTGCGACTCCCCATTCCCCGGGGACGAGGAGGTTGCCATGGCGCAGTACATGTTCCAGGTGTCTTTTACGTCCGAAGCATGGGCGAAGATGGTCCGCGAGCCGCAGAACCGCGAGCAGGCGATCAAGCCGACGATCGAGAAGCTCGGCGGCAAGCTGGTCGGCTACTGGTTCGCGTTCGGCGAGTCCGACGCGGTGGTGATCGTGCAGATGCCCGACAACGTCACCGCGGCCGCCGCTTCTCTCGCCGCGACCGCGGGCGGCGCCGTCAAGTCGCTCAGGACCACGGTTCTGATGTCGGTGGACGAGAGCATGCAGGCGATGCGCAAGGCCGGCGCCGCCGGCTACCGCGCGCCGACCTGAGCGGCGCGTCCGGCATGCTCCGCGCCCTCGCCCCGGAAGTCAGGCTGCGCGAAGTGTGGGCGTGGAGCATGTACGACTTCGCGAACTCGGCGTATACCACCGTCGTCCTGACGGCGGTGTTCGGCGCTTATTTCGTCGGTGTTGTCAGTGAAAACAAGCCATGGGGGACGTTCGCCTGGACAGCCGCGCTCTCGGTGTCCTACGCCGCGATCCTGGTTACCGGCCCCCTGATCGGGGCGTGGGCGGATGCGCACGCGGCCAAGAAATCCCTGCTCCTGATGACCACCCTTGGCTGCGTGCTGTTCACCGCGCTCCTGTACTACGCGCAGCCCGGGACGGTGCTGTTCGCGCTCGCGCTGCTCGTGCTGTCCAACTATTTCTTCGGCGCGGGCGAGAACCTGATCGCGGCGTTCCTGCCCGAGCTCGCCGACTCGCGCGCCCTGGGGCGCGTCTCGGGCTGGGGCTGGGCGTTCGGCTACCTCGGCGGCCTCGCCGCCCTCGGCATCTGCCTCTTCTTCATCACCAGCTCCGGAAAACCCGCTTCGCAGACGGTTCCCGTCACCATGCTGATCACCGCGGCGTTCTTCGCGGTCGCCGCAGTGCCGACGTTCGTGTTCCTGCGCGAGCGCGCCGTGCCGCAGGCGCGCATGGAGAATCCCTGGGCCAGGGTGAGGGAAACGCTCAGGCGCTCCGAGCAGTACATCGATCTGCGACGGTTTCTAATCTGTCTCCTGTTCTACCAGGCCGGCATCACCGCGGTGGTCGCGCTCGCCGCGATCTACGCCGAGCAGGCGATGAAGTTCACGATGCAGCAGACCATCGTCCTCATCCTGGTGGTCAACGTGACCGCGGCGCTCGGCGCCTTCGGCTTCGGCTACCTGCAGGACGCGATTGGCCATGTCCGGGCAGTTGGGGTTACGCTGGTGGGATGGATCGTGATGGTGCTGATCGCTGGCACAGCTCAAGGGGTCACCCAGTTCTGGGTTGCCGCCAACATCGCCGGCCTGTGCATGGGCTCGTCGCAGGCGGCGGGCCGCGCGCTGGTCGGCTACCTCGCGCCGCCGGCGCGCCTGGCGGAGTTCTTCGGCCTGTGGGGCCTCGCGGTGAAGGCGGCGTCGATCTTCGGCCCGCTCACCTACGGCGCGGTGACGTGGATCTTCGCCGGCAACCACCGCCTCGGCATCTTCGCGGTCGGCCTGTACTTCGTGATCGGCCTCGCGCTGCTGCGCGGGATCGACGTGCAGCGCGGCCGCGCGGCTGCGTTACTTGTTCATGACCGCCAGAACCAACGCGAGAACGCCGAGCGCGAGCACGCCGCACACCCATAGCAGCGCGCGCGTGCGCTGAAGCAATATCTCGGCGACCTCCACCAGCGCGGAATGCTGCTCGGTGAGCTGGGAATGCTGCTGGGCGATCGAGCTCACCACTTCGAACGACGCCGCCGCCTCCTCTTCGAGCTGGGCGACGCGCCGCTCCAGCGCCGGGATCCTGATCTCGGCGGGAACGGGCTCCTGCGGCAACGGCGCCGGCGTGCCGATGCTCGAGCGCCGGCTCGAAACCTTCTGCCAGAGGCTCTTTCCCTTCTCCACCAGGGACGGCGCGAGGCTGAGCGCGCCCTTCCACGGCACCTCCCTGAACGACGCGATCCATCGGCCGGCCATCCGATAACCTCCCCGGAAGTCTATAGGAACCTTACCGGCGCCCGGCGAGCCGCGCGATCAGGGCGCGTGCCGCGCCGCCGATCGCGGCGGCTTCGGCCCGGAGCTGCTCCGACTCGGTCATGCCCCAGGCGAGCCGCGCGTCGAGGCTCGCCTGCCAGGCGAGCTTTCCCGCTCGTGCCACCTCGCCGATCGCGGCGGCGGCACGCGCGCGCTCGAGAAGATCCTCCGCCATGCGGAGCTGCGCCGGCGCATAGCGCTCGGTCGCTCGCTCGGCGTGCGCCACCGGCGCCGCGAAAAAGAGCAGAACGGGGAGCAGCAGCGTCAGGGGCCGCACGGCGGGCTCTCGTTGCACGCGGGCAGGCGGCCGCCATAGCGCTCCCTGTGCGCGTGCAGGTATTGCCGGTGCACGGCGATCGGATCGTCGGCAAGCTCGTAAATGAAGGCGCTTGCCTCCTGGGTGCACTTCCCGTAGGCGCCGCGGCGATGGCTCTCGAGCTCCTGGCGGATGCCCGAGCCGTTGACGGCGAGCCCTATGTAGACAAGCCGGCCGCTCGCGTATAGCAGATACACCCCGCACGAGGTCGGACTGATCGCGATCGCGGCATCGGTGAACGGCCAGGCGAAGGATCTCTCGTCGATGTAAGCGTGCAAGCGGCCCTCCGCGGAGGGAAAAGGGCGATGGCGCCGGCGCGCCGGAAGCGAGAAGCGACGGATGCCCACCAGGAGACCATGCCACAAAGGCTGCCGCATTCTTACCCGAGCGCCGACGCCATCGCTACAAGCATGCGCGGCGCCGGCTTAAGCAATCCTTAAGGAGCGCTACCCGGCGGCGCACTTGCGCGGCACGATGCCCTTCTCCTTTGCATATCTGAGCGCCGACTCCTCGTACTTCGAGCGCACCAGCCTTGCGTCTGCCGGCGCTGGCGCCATCCAGTCGGTGATGATGTTCCAGCGCGCGCCGTCCCAGCGCATGAAGCGCACTACGCGCGACCCCTCATGGTCGGCGCAGCTCGTTTTGAGCGGCGGCATGAAACCCGAGGCGCCGAGCTGCTTCAGGCGCCTGGCGTCGATGTCGAGGTGCTCGAGCGCCCACTGCACCTGCTCGCCGGTCACCGGCCTGCCCTTGCCGAAGCGGCTTTGCGCGACGCGCACCGCCTCGGCGGTGATCATGCCGAACACTACGCCGCGGTTGTAATAGATGGAGCCGATGCGCGAGTGGTCTTCCATCTCGCCTTCACCGTCGGCGTAGACGTGCTTGCGGATCGCCTGGATCACCGGGTACTCCGCACCCGCGACGTTGAAGCCGGCGGCGACGAAACCCTCTGCGGCACTGCCCGCGGGGATCACGTCCTCCTCCGCGCCAGACCACCAGACGCCGACCATGCGGTTGCGCGGGTAGCCGACGCGGGCGGCGGTCTTGAGCGCGGCCGGGTTCATCACACCCCAGCCCCACAGGATTACCCAGTCGGGCCTGAGCTCCCGCACTTGCAGCCATTGCGATTGCTGCTCGTTGCCCGGGTGCGGAACCGCGATGGTGGTCAGTTGGTAGCCATATTTCGCGGCGAGGTCGGTCAGGACCGGAATCGGCTCCTTCCCGTATGCCGAGTCGTGGTAGAGCAGCACGATCTTCTTGCCGCGGAGCTTTTCGAACCCGCCCTCCTTGTCTCCGATGTAGCGCACCATCGCCGCCGCCTGGTCCCAGTAGGTCGTGATGAGCGGGAACACATAGGGGAACACGCGCCCGTACGCGGCATCCGCGCGCCCGTAGCCGATCGATACGATCGGGATCTTGTCGGCGGTTCCCTTCTCGATCAGCGAATACGTGATGCCCGTCGAGAGCGGGTGCACCAGCGTGGCGCCGGTGGGGCCGTTCCCCTTCGTGCGCTCGTAGCACTCGACGCCGCGGGCGTTGTTGTACTCGGTTTCGCACTTCTGCCACGTGAACCTGACGCCGTTGATACCGCCGTCGCGCTCGTTGATCATCTTCAGGTAGTCGAGCATGCCGCCCGCGATGCCCGACCCGCCGGGCGCGTACGGGCCGACCCAGTAGAAGTTGGCCGGCACGAACTGCTCTTTCTGCGCGTGCGCGCCCGGCGCGCCCAGCGCGAGGGCCGAAGCGGCCAGCGCCAAGATAGTGTTTCGAAACATCCCATCCTCCAATCTGCGCGATGCGTTGACGGCAAACGCGTGGCACCGCGAGCTCGTGGGAGAAAAGGGGAGATCCGCTCGCGGCACCACGCGCGGCCGGCGCTGCAGCCAAGATAACGCCCCGCGAGCTTACGGTGGCGATCCTTAAGAACGGCTTAACGATGGCGCACGCCGAGGCGCCCCATCACCAGCCGGCGCAAGACCTCGCATGCCACCTCGGTGCCATAGTTGCGCGCAACGCGGCAGATATCAACGCGCCGGACACCGACGTGCAGCAGGACGCGGCGCCTTATCCTTCGCTGTGCTTTCATCGCTTTCGCTCCTTTTCTGGATTCCCGCATGCTGGTCGGGGCGTCCTTAACAGCGGCTTAAGCCGTGAGATGGAGCGGCCTTAAGTCCTGCTTAAGGCCCGCCCGGCGACCATGGCGGCGGCCGCACCGGCGCGCTGCCGTCATCCTCTCCCTCTCGGGATGGCGCCTGCAAAAACCCCCCAGGCGCGCCGATGCGAGCCACCTTCAATCCGCCGGCTCTATACTGAAATCATGCGAGTCCTGGTCGTGGAAGACGATGCCATGATCGGCCGGGCCGTCGCCGACGGAATGCAGGCCGGCGGCTACGCGGTCGACTGGGTGCGCGACGGCGCCGCGGCGGAGCTCGCGCTGCTGCACGGCCCCTATGACCTCGCGGTGCTCGATCTCGGGCTGCCGCGCAAGGACGGCTTCGACGTGCTGAAGGCGCTGCGGCGCGCGCGCATCGAAGTCCCGGTGCTCATCATCACCGCGCGCGACGCGGTCGCCGACCGGATCGCGGGGCTCGATCACGGCGCGGACGACTACCTGGTGAAGCCGTTCGACCTCGACGAGCTGCTCGCGCGGGCGCGCGCCGTCGTGCGGCGGCGCGCGGGGCGCGCCTCGCCGGAGGTCGCGTTCGGCGCGCTGACGCTCGACCCCGTGAAACGCCGCGTCAGCTTCCGCCGCGCCCCGGTGGAGCTCTCGGCGCGCGAGTTCGCGGTCCTGGAGGCGTTGATGCGCGAACCCGGCGCGGTGGTCTCGCGCGCCAGGCTCGAGGACAGCGTGTACGGCTGGGGGGAAGAGGTCGGCAGCAACTCGGTCGAGGTGCACCTGCACCACCTGCGCCGCAAGCTCGACCCCGCGCTGATCCGCAACGTGCGCGGCGTCGGCTACCGCGTCGCGCGCATCGATTGAAATCTATCCGCCGGGACCTGGTCCTGTGGCTCGCCGGCGCGCTGGCGCTCGCGCTGCTGTTCGCGCTCGCGGCCACCTACCGCACGGCGCAGGAGCATTTCGGCGACCTGCTCGACGACCGCCTGCGTCAGATCGCCCTGGCGCTGCACCTGCGCGAGGACTGGATCGAGGAAGGCACGGTGCGCATCGCGCGCGAGGACATGGCATTCGCGGTGCGCGCCTATGACGAGCGCGGCAAGCTGTTCTTCGAAAGCGGGCTGCCCTCGTTCCCCGCCGACGCGCCCAAGACGCTCAACGCGGGACTGAGCATCGTCGAAACGCCGGACGGCCCCTGGCGCGTGTACACCCACGTCGCGCGCGAGGGAATCGTCCAGGTCGCGCAGCCGCAAGCCATGCGCGACGCGCGTGCGCGCGAGCTCGCCCTGCGCGTGACGCTGCCGCTCCTGCTGCTGATTCCCCTGCTCGCGATCCTCGTCGCCTGGGTGCTCACCCGCAGCCTGAGGCCGCTGCACGACACCTCGAGGCGCGTGCAGGAGCGGGACGCCGCGCGCCTCGATGCGCTGCCGACCGCCGGGGTGCCGAGCGAGCTCCTGCCGCTGATCGAGCAGATCAACGCCTTGCTCGTCAGGCTCGCGGCATCGCTCGAGACGCAAAGCCGGTTCGTCGCCGACGCGGCGCACGAGCTGCGCTCGCCGGTGGCCGCGCTCGCGCTGCAGGCGCAGCTCGCCGAGCGCGCGCAAGGCGAGGCGGCGCGCGGCCACGCCTTCGGCGAGCTCAAGGGGGGAATTGCGCGCACCGGCCGCCTGGTGCAGCAGCTCCTCGATCTCGCGCGCCTCGAGCCGGGGGCAACGTCCGAGGCGCACGGCACTCTCGATCTGGCGAACCTGGTGCGCGAGGTGGTGGGCAGCTTCGCCACTCAGGCCGACCGCCAGGGCGTGGATCTCGGCGCTGACGCGCCGCCGGCGGCACTTGCCGTCGGGTCGGCCGGGGAGCTGCGCTCGCTCATCGCCAACCTCGTCGACAACGCATTGCGCTATGCGCCTCGGGGCAGCGCGGTCACCGTTTCGCTGCGCGAAGCGCCCGAAGCAGTGGTCATCCGCGTCGAGGATGCGGGGCCGGGGATTCCGCTACAGGAGCGCGAGCGGGTGCTGGAGCGCTTCCAGCGCGTCACCGGCGACTGGACTTCCGGCAGCGGGCTCGGCCTGCCGATCGCGAAAGCCATCGTCGAGCGCCATCGCGGCAGCCTGGTGCTTGGCGACGCTCGCCCGGGCGGAGAGCCCCCGGGCCTCGCGGTGCAGGTCCGGCTGCCCCTCGCTTAAGATTGCGTATGCGCCTTTTGCTTCTCGTCCTGAGCATGGCCGCGGCGCCGGTATTCGCGCAGCGCGGCGAGACCAACGAATGGAGCCTGAACCTGCTGGTCACCGGCGCGGGGCGCTACGACTTCGACGGCGGCGCAGCCGCGCGCAACGACGGCGGCTTCGGCATCGGGGCGTCGCTGTCGCGTAACCTGAGCAACTACCTCGCGGTGGGCGCGGACCTGACGCTCGGCGAGTCCGACTACCGCGCGCGGATCGCGCCCGGCACCGGCAACGCCGGGGCCGCCTTCGAGACCAGCGGCCGCATGGAGACCGCGGCGCTGCGCCTGCACGCCACGTGGTACCTCCTCCCGGGGCGCGTCACGCCGTTCCTCACCGGCGGGGCGGGCGTGATTTTTCTCGACGCGGACATCAAGTCCGACCCGCCGGCGAACGCCTGCTGGTTCTACCCCTGGTACGGCGAGGTCTGCGGCGCAGCAGCGCCGAGCACGACGCTCGCGCGCCTCAACTACGGCGCGGGCCTCGGCGTGCGCGTCGACCTGCCGGAGCGGCGGGGCTTCATCCGCGCCATGCTCGGCGGGGAGTGGATCGAGCTCTCCGAGGCGCGCGGCAGCGTCGGCTACGTGCAGCTGCGCGCCGACTTCGGCCTGCGCTTCTAGCGGTCCAGGTCCCGGTTGAGGTCCCGGGTCAGGTCGAAGTCGACCGCGGCCAGGTGGCGGCGCTCGCCCAGGCGGCGCTCGATCGCGCCGCGCGCCTCGGCCACCATGCCGGTGGCGCGGCTGCGCAGATCTTTCGCGGTGCTCTCGGCGTAGCCGCCAATTTCACGACGGCGGCGCCTGCCCGAGACGGGGTCGAGGAAGTACATGAGCGCCGCGCCGGCGGCCAGCGCGACGAGCCATTCGAGGGGTCGGGTGGGGTTCATGCCCGGTTTCAAGCAAATCCGGGGCCCGGGCGCGTAGCTTGCAGAAGAGCGCTCACCATGCGCCCCCTCCCCCTCCTAGTCCTTTTGACTGCCTTCGCCACAGCCGCCCCGGCGCAGCAGGCGCCCAAGTCCGCCGCAGCCGGCCGCACGGCGAACCTGCCCGACTTCACCGCGCTCATGAAGCAGCAGGGACCCGCGGTGGTGAACGTGATTACCAAACGCGAGCAGGCCAAGGCCCCGCGCGGCCAAAGCCAAGCCCCCGACGACCCGGTGCTCGAGTTCTTCCGCCGCTTCATTCCCGACCTGCCCGAGCGCGGCGGCCCGGGCCAGGGCATGGGCCTCGGATCGGGCTTCATCATCAGCCAGGACGGCTACGTGCTCACCAACGCGCACGTGGTCGCCGGCGACGGCGAGGTCGCGGTGCGGCTCGCCGACGCCAAGCGCGAGTTCAAGGCAAAGGTGGTGGGCGTCGACGAGCGCACCGACATCGCGCTGCTGAAGGTAGCCGCTACGGGGCTCCCCACGGTGAAGCTCGGCAAGTCCGGCACGCTGCAGCCCGGGGAGTGGGTGGCGGCGATCGGATCGCCGTTCGGCTTCGAGAACACCATCACCGCGGGGATCGTGAGCGCCACCGGCCGCTCGCTGCCCGCCGAGACCTACGTGCCCTTCATCCAGACCGACGTCGCGGTCAACCCCGGCAACTCGGGCGGCCCGCTGATCAACCTCGCGGGCGAGGTGGTGGGCGTGAACTCGATGATCTACAGCCAGACCGGCGGCTACATGGGGGTGTCGTTCGCGATCCCGATCGAGGTCGCGCTCGAGGTGAGCAAGCAGCTGCGCGCCGAGGGCAAGGTGACGCGCGGCCGGCTCGGCGTGCGCATTCAGCCGCTGACCAAGGAGCTCGCGCAGTCGTTCAAGCTGGACAAGGCCGAAGGGGCGCTGATCGCCGGGGTCGAGCCCGGCGGGCCGGCCGACAAGGCGGGGCTCAAGCCCGGCGACGTGGTGCTCGCCTACAACGGCGAGGCGATCGACGACGCGAACAAGCTGCCGCGCCTGGTGGCGGCGACCAAGCCCGGCGCAGCCGCCGCGCTCAGGGTCTGGCGCAACGGCAAGGCCGAGGAGGTGAAGTTCACCGCCGATGCGCTCCAAAGCGAGACCCGGACGGCCAAGGCTCCCGCGGAGAAGGCCGGCAAGCCGAACAGCCTCGGCCTGGTGGTGAGCGAGCTGCCGGCGCCGCAGCGCCGCGCGCTCGGCATCGACTACGGCGTGGTGGTCGAAGCCGTGCAGGCGGGCAGGACGCCGCTGCGCCCGGGCGACGTGATCGTCGGGGTGGGGCGCGAGAGCTTCAAGAGCGTGGAAGAGTTCGAGCGCATGATCGCCGAGCGCAAGCCCGGCGACAGCGTCCCCCTGCTGGTGCGCCGCGGCGAGGCCACGGTGTACGTCCCGGTGGAGGTCGGCTAGCGCCTGTAGAACTTATATGACACAGAAGCTCTTACAGGCTGCCTTGGCCCTGCTCCTGCTGGGATGCGACCCGGTGCCGGACGCACGCGCGCTGCGGATGGTGACCCTCCAGAGCACGCAGGAGGTGGAGCTCAGCCTGCGCGAGCTGCCGCCCCAGGCGCTGCGCTCGATCGGGCTGCCCTACGGGCTGGCGGTGGTAAAGGCCGGCGGCCTCGCCGAGCGCGCCGGCCTGAAGATCGGCGACGTCGTCTTCGGCGTGAACCAGAAAAGGATCGGCAACCTCGAGGAATTCCACCGCCTGGTCGCCGAGCGCGCCGGCGGCAGGCTGGGCTTCCTGGTGCGCCGCGGGGGCAGCGACCTCTACGTCGTGGTGAGCCCGCCGGCTAGAGAAACTCTTCTGCGCACTTGATGATCTCGGTGTTCGAGGCGCGCTCGAGGCAGTGGCGCGCGTCCTCGTTCCAGCGCCGGGGCTTTCTCGGCGCCGCCGCCTGCTTGGCCGGCTCGGCTGCGGGCTTTGCAGCTTCCTTCACCGGCTCCGGCTTGGCAGGCTCCTTGGGAGCCTGAGCCCAAGCCGCGAAGGCGATTGTGGTGATCGCCAGAAAAACCATGTGTTTCATGGTCCTACCCTGTTTTCATGAAACGATGCCTTAAGAATACCCTTTTTTCAAACCCCTAGCCAGCGAAGCGCCGCGGCCTTGTCGCCGAAGAACTCGAGGCGCACGCCGCGGTTCTCGGCCACGTCCTTGAAGAACCGGCTCTGGTCGTCGGGCGCGTAGCCGTAGAAGCAGCACGCGATCGCGATCCCGGCGAGCGTGGCTCCGGCGAGCGACCCGGCGCCGAACGAGTCCATCATCCCCATCTTGCGGCGCGCCACCGTGCCCTCGATCAGCACGCGCCGCACGCCTTGGCGCGCGCACGCCTCGGAGACCGCCACCATCAGCGCCGCGGAGCCGTCGGGCCTGATCTCGTAGCCGGGAGCGAGCTCGACGTGCACGTACCTCGCATCGGGCCGCAGCTTGAACTCGGTGCTCATGCCTGCCCGATGATACGGGCGGCATGTTTAGCCGCGGCTATTCATTCGTGTAAGGAATTCTTGAATTCTGTGCGCGTTCGCACCAACGTCGCTGCGTCCGACGCGCGACTTCGAGCGCACGTCGACCCGGCTGCCGGCGCCGGCGGGCCTGATGCGGATCACCATGTCGTCCTTGAAGCCGAACCAGCGCGTGGTGGCGACCGCTTCGATCGTTCCGGCTTTTTCATCAGTCGAGCGCACTTCGAGTCCCATAGCCCGAATGGTTTCCGCTGCCCGGGCGAATGCCTGCTTCGGCGGCAAGGCGAGCTCGAGCGGCCGCAGCTCCGGATAGCCGATGCGCTGCAGCTCGGCGAAATGGGCTTCATAGGTCTTCGCCGGCGAGAACTGCGGCGGGCTCTCGGTATCGGTGGTGATGTCGTTGATGTAGGGCAGCGTCTTCACGCGGCGCAGGTAGTCGAGCGGCAGCGCGGCGCTTGCCGCGCCGAGGACCAGCGCGCAAACCAGCAGCGGACCCGAGCCCTGGCGCAGGCGCGGCAACGCCAGCCCGACGATCGCGGCGCCGGCGGCCGCGAGGCCGACGAGCAGCGCGCCGGCGAACATGCCGAAGCCCACGCGGAACGGCCACAGCCCGGCGCGCACGCCGGGCCCCGAGACCGCGAGCAGCACGACGGCGAGGACCGCCAGCGCGAGCGCGATGCGCCGGTGCCGCATGCCCTAGAGCCGCAGCAGCGCGCCGGCGAGGAATTCCTTGATCGAGCGGACCGCGGCGGCGTGCGCCTTCTCGTCGTACGCGATCGTCGGGCCGAGCTCCACGCAGGGATCGGCGTAGGTGAAGGGCTGGCCGGTCCTGACGTTGACCACCACGCCGCCCTTCGCCTCGGCGAGCTCGCAGTTGCGCGTCGATTGCGATTTCGCGGCGACGACCGGCTTCCTGAACGAGCGGCCGTCGAACACGTGGTGCGCCCCGGGATATTCGGTGAGCGAGACGTCCGCGCCTTTCGCCTTCAGCCGCGCGACATAGCCGCGGCACGGCGCGACCGGCACGTAGTTGTCGGCGGCTCCGTGGTGGATACGGATCGGGCGCGGCGAGACGTCCTCGTCGCCGACGAACACCGTGCCGCACGAGGGGTACAGGGGAACGTAGGCGGCGAAGTCGCGCCCGGACGCGGGGCCGTGCATGCGCTGGAAGCGCTTCAGGGCGGCGTAGAGCGCGGCCTGCCCGCCGCGCGAGAACCCCATCACCGCGATGCGCTCCGGGTCGATGCGCGCATGCGCCTCGAGCACCTCGAGCGCGCGGTAGGCGTCGTAGGTCATGGCGAGCCGCCCGAGCGCGCCCTGGTCGGCGCTGGTCGACGCGAGCCCGCGCCCGGAGAACGCGTCGAGCACGAAGGTCGCGATGCCGAGCGAGTTGATCTCCTGCTCCCAGTCCTGCAGGTTGACGCCGATGCCGCCCGAGCCGTGCAGCAGCAGCACCGCGGGCAGCCGCCCCGCGGCACCAGTGGGGAGGCGAAGCTGCCCCGCCAGCAGCACCGGCGCGCCGTCCTTGCGGCCGTTCAGGAAGTCCTGGTCCGGCATCGTCGCCGAGCGCACGGCGTGAACCTCGACCCGGAAGAACTGCGCGACGCACACCGCGGGCGCGAGCAGCAGCGCCGCCACTAGCAGTCGGGCTCTCATGGTTTCTGGATACTAAAGGAAAAGGGGTCAGGACCCTTTTTGCGAAAAAGGGTCCTGACCCCTTTTCTTTACACACACCTTGTGGAGCACCTGGGAGGACCGAGCAAGCCCTGCGCCCAAGTGGCTAGGCCACCAGCCACCGTAGCAATAAGTACGTCAGGAAGACGGCAAGAACCGCGAACGCCGCCAGCGTGGCAAAAACGCCAAGCACGAGCAATCGGCTGGAGCGCTCGGCGCGCGCGGGCCCGTCCAGCCACTGCTCGAGCAGCCGCACGTTGCGCTGGTTCGCCTTCCACACCGCGTCGAACACGTCGCCGGCGAGCGGGATGAGGCCGACCACGCCCTCGACTGCGATATTGAACGCCATGCGCGCCAGCACGCTGCGGCTTGCGCCGAGCCGCGCCGCTTCGCCGAGGATGTAGCTCGACAGCAGCACGCCCACCAGGTCGCCGATGAAGGGCAAAAGGCCGATCAGCGCTTCCAGGCCGACGCTGAGCCGCGTACCCGGGATCGGAATCGAGCTGTCGAGGAGCCAGGCGAGCCGCTTCAGGCGACTGCGCAGCTCGTTCTTACGGCGGATCTCTTCTTTCCAGTGCACGCCGGATCGCCTTCAGTTCCCACAGCACGCAGCCGCCGACCAGCAGCACCGCGGCGATCAGCATCAGGACGAAGCCCTTGATCTCGTTGCCGAGGCCGAGCTCGGTCACGAAGACATAGAACCCGAGCGCGCCGACCAGCGCCGCCGCGGCGAGCAGCAGGATCGCAACGATGGAACGTCCCCCCATGCCGCTAAAGGTATCATCTGCCCTTCCCCCAAGACGATCGAGGAGACCCCCATGGCGATCAAAGTCGGCGACCGGCTGCCCGACGGCAAGCTGATGGAGAGCACCGAGTTCGATTCCGGCACGCAGTGCGCGATGCCGCCCAAGGAAGTGAACGTCGCCGACGCGGTGAAGGGCAAGAAGATCGCGATCTTCGGCCTGCCGGGCGCGTACACCCCCACCTGCTCGGCGAAGCACGTGCCGAGCTACGCGCAGAGCAACGACCAGCTGAAGAAGAAGGGCGTGAGCGAGATCTGGTGCGTGGCGACCAACGACGCCTTCGTGATGGCGCACTGGGGCCGCGACCAGAAGGCGCTCGGCAAGATCCGCTTCCTCGCCGACGGCAGCGGCGCCTGGACCAAGGCGCTCGGCCTCGAGCTCGATCTCAACGCGCGCGGCATGGGCACGCGCATGCAGCGCTTCTCGATGCTGGTGGACAACGGCGTGGTGAAGCAGCTCAACGTAGAGGCGCCTGGCAAGTTCGAGGTGTCGGACGCCGGCACCATGCTGAAGCAGCTCGGTTGATACAAAGAGTTACAAACAGGGTGTCAGCCGCGGCGGCTCCCGGGCGTTCCTCGGGAGGGATCCTCCCAAGGAGATATCGCTCATGAGACTTGCAATTCTTGCCGGCCTGCTCGCGGCGAGCACCGCCCTTTATGCGCAGGCACCGCAACCCGACGACAAGGCCGCGCGCCGCCAGGCGCTGAAGGACGCGCATTCCAAGGCGCTCAAGGCCTGCGAGGGCACGAAGGACGAGGCGCGCCGCGCCTGCCTGCAGCGCGAGATGTGCGCCCAGGCGAAGGACCCGAAGGCCTGCCAGGAACGCGTCGCGAAGGGCAAGGAGAGCGTCGCCAGCGCGCGCAAGGCCTGCGACGGCAAGCCCGATGGCGAGCGCCGCGACTGCATGCGGCGCGAGCTGTGCGCGCAGGCCAAGAACCCGGCCCAGTGCGAGAGCCACGCCAAGGAAGCCGCGGCGGCGCGCGAGCGGGCGTTCCAGGCCTGCAAGGACAAGCCGGCCGACGAGCGCCGCGCCTGCATGCGCGAGCAGCTCGGCCGCAAGCCCCGCGCCTAGCGAGCCCGCGCCTCCCTCCTCGTTTCCCGCCGGCGGGCAGAATGAACGGCTGCTCGCCGGTGTTGTCCTATTGCCTGATAATTTCTCCCGCATGATCGCCCTGATCCGGCCCTTTGCCGCGCTCCTGCTGTTCTCCGGCGCCGCGCTCGCGGCCGAGGCGCCGCAGAAGGCGCTCACGATCGAGGGCGTCACCGAGTGGCGCCTCGCGAACGGGCTCAAGCTGCTGACGCTTCCCGACCCGGCGGCCGACACGGTCACCGTGAACATCGTGTACCTCGTCGGCTCGCGCCACGAAGGCTACGGCGAGAAGGGCATGGCGCACCTGCTCGAGCACCTGCTGTTCCGCGGCTCGAAGCGCTACCCCAACCTCAAGGACGCGCTCACGCGGCGCGGCGCGCGCTGGAACGGCACCACCTCGAACGACCGCACCACCTACTTCGAGACCCTGAGCGCGAGCGACGACAACCTCGAATGGGCGATCGCCATGGAAGCCGACCGCATGGTGAACTCGTTCGTGTCGAAGGCCGACCTGGAAGCCGAGATGACCGTGGTGCGCAACGAGTTCGAGATGGGCGAGAACAGCCCCGGCTCGGTGCTGTTCCAGCGCATGCAGCAGCTCGCGTTCCCGTGGCACAACTACGGCAACCCGATCATCGGTTCGCGCTCGGACATCGAGCGGGTGCCGATCGACAAGCTGCAGGCGTTCTACCGCACCTGGTACCAGCCCGACAACGCGGTGCTGATCGTCGCCGGCCGCTTCGACGAGGCGCGCGCGGTCGCGCTGGTCGGCCGGCATTTCGGCGCCGTTCCCCGGCCGGCGCGGGCGCTGCCGTCCTACTATACGGAAGAGCCGACGCAGGACGGCGAGCGCACGGTGACGTTGCGGCGCACCGGCGACAGCCAGATCGTCTCCGCGCTGTACCGCGTGCCGGCCGCGAGCCACCCCGACTTCCCCGCGATGGACGTGCTGGCGCAGCTGATCGGCGAGTCGCCCAGCGGCCGCCTGCACCGGACGCTGGTGCAGAAGGACCTGGCGAGCGCGGTGTGGGGCACGGCGCGCGAGATGCACGACCCGGGCTACGCCTACTTCGGCGCGCAGCTCGCGAAGGAGGCGAGCGTCGAGCGCGCGCGCGAGGCGCTGCTCGCGACGGTGGAGGGAATCGCCGCCGAGCCGGTCCGGGACGCCGAGGTCGAGCGCGCGCGCACCACGCTGCTCAACGGCTTCGAGAAGGCGCAGCTCAACACCTCCACGCTGGTCTGGATGCTCGCCGAGTACCAGGCGATGGGCGACTGGCGCCTGTTCTTCCTCGCGCGCGAGCGGCTGCGCAAGGTGACCGCGGCCGACGTGCAGCGCGTCGCCGCCCAGTACTTCAAGCCCGCCAACCGCGTGCTCGGCGTGTTCCTGCCGACCGAGCGCCCCGAGCGCGCCGAGATCCCGCCGACGCCGAGCCTCCAGGCCGCGCTCGAGGGCTACAAGGGCGGCGAGACGGTGAGCCTGGGGGAGGCGTTCGACCCCTCTCCTCAGAACATTGAAAAAAGAATACTGCGGAAAAATCTCTCCAACGGCATGCGCGCCGCGCTGCTGCCCAAGCAGACCCGCGGCGGCCGCGTGGTGGCGCACCTCACGCTGCACTGGGGCGACGAGAAGAGCCTGACCAACCGCGAGTCGGCGTGCGGCTTCGCCGGCGCGATGCTGATGCGCGGCACGCTGAAGCGCGGCCGCGCCGAGCTGAAGGAGGCCTTCGAGCGCCTGAACGCCAGCGTCTCGGTGAGCGGCGAGGGCGTGAGCCTCGAGGTGCGCGGCGAGAACCTGATCCCGGCGCTGCGCCTCGCCGCCGAGGCGCTGCGCCAGCCGGCGTTCGCGCGTGCGGAGTTCGAGGAAATGAAGCGCGCGGCGCTCACCGGCGCCGAGGCGCAGAGGAACGAGCCCTGGTCGCTCGCCGGCGTGCGGCTCGCGCGCCACCTCAACGCGTATCCGCTCGGGCACCCGCACTACACGCCCACGATCGACGAGCGCATCGGCTGGCTGCGCGCCGCGACGCTGGAAGACGCGCTCGCCTGCTACCGCGAGCTGTTCGGCGCCACCGGCGCCGAGTTCGTCGCGGTGGGCGACTTCGACCCCGAGGCCCTGGCGCGCGCGGTCGACGAGCTGTTCGGCACCTGGGTGACGCCGCGGCGCTTCGAGCGCGTGCCCTCGCGCTACTTCGAGCGGCCGGTGTTCGAAGACGCGCTGGTCACGCCGGACAAGGCGAACGCCGCCCTGCGCGCCGGGCTCAACCTGCGCATGCGCGACGACCACCCGGACTTCCCGGCGCTGGTGCTCGCCAACCAGCTGCTCGGCGGCACCTCCACCTCGCGCGTGACGACGCGCGTGCGCGAGAAAGAAGGCCTGTCGTACAGCACCTACACCACGTTCACCTCGAGCGCGCTCGACGAAGCCGCGTCGTTCCGCGTCGCGTCGACCTTCGCGCCGCAGAACCGCGCGCGCGTCGAGCAGGCGATCCGCGAGGAGCTCGCGCGCGCGGTGCGCGAGGGCTTCAGCGCCGAGGAGATCGAGCTCGGCAAGAAGGTGGTGCTCGACGCGCGCCGCCTCGCGCGCGCGCAGGACCGCGCGCTCGCCGCGCGCCTCGGCCACTATCTCTTCGTCAAGCGCACCTTCGCCTGGGACATCGAGTTCGAAAGACGGATCGCCGCGCTCACCGCCGCGCAGGTCAACGCGGCGATGCGCCGCCACATCGACCCGGCGCGCCTGTCGGTCGTGGTCGCGGGAGACCTGAAGAAAGACTAGTTTTTCTTCAGCAGGTCCCGGATTTCTTCCAGCAGCTGCTCCTGCCGCGGCGGCGTCGCGGCGGGCGGCTTGTCCTCGTCCTTCCTGCGCAGGCGGTTGATCAGCTTGACGACGAGGAAGATCGAGAACGCGATGATCACAAAGTCGACGCAGGTCTGGATGAACTTGCCGTAGGCGATCTTCGCCGCGCCAACCTGGACCGCGAGGCTCTTGAAGTCGACGCCCCAGAGCGCGCCGACCCCGGGCATCACGATGTCCTCGACCAGCGAGGAGACGATCTTGCCGAAGGCGCCGCCGATGATGACTGCGACGGCGAGGTCGACGATGTTGCCCTTGACCGCGAACTCGCGGAATTCGCGCAGGATGCTCACCGGTAGCTGACCTCCAGGATCTCGAGGCGCTGCTCGCCAGCCGGGCTGCGCAAAGTCACGCTGTCGCCCGCGCGCGCCTTGAGCAGCGCCTTGGCGATCGGCGACACCCACGAGACCCGCCCGGCCGCCGGGTCGACCTCGTCCACGCCCACGATCGTGATTTCCTTCAGCTCCTTCCCCGCTTTGATCTTCACGGTGGCACCAAAGAACACCTGGTCGGTGTCGCGGCCGGCCGAGTGCACCACCTGCGCGCTCTCCAGCCGCTTGATGAGGAAGCGCACGCGCCGGTCGATCTCGCGCAGCCGGCGCTTGCCGTAGATGTAGTCGGCGTTCTCGGAGCGGTCGCCGAGCGAGGCCGCCCAGGCCACGGTCTTCACCACCTCGGGGCGCTCGGCCTCGACCAGCTTGCGCAGCTCGGCCTCCAGCCGCGCGTAGCCGGCGGGGGTAATGTAATTTTTTCCGGCCGGCAGCTTCGGCGGCGCCGCGGCGTCGGCTTCCGATGTCTCGGTTTCTTCCTTGACAAATGCTTTCGACATCAAGCCGATATTATCCCTTGCCAGAGTGGCGCCAAGCTTTCAGAATTGCGTGCAAGGGGCTGTTATCCAGGGGGAAAGGGAGATGGCGGAAAAGAAGGAAAAGCTGGATTTCCTGACGAAGCTGCGCATCCGCGAGCTGATCCTGATGGGGCTGATCGCGGTCACCGCGCTGCTCGCCAACCTGCCCGAGGAGTACGTCGACGAGACCCTCGGCGTGAGCCGCGCGACGCTGGTCGCGTGCCTCGGCATCGCGGTGATCATCGGTCTGTTCCTGTACCTGAAGACCGGCCTGTTCGTCGCGGTGGTGCTGCTGATCGCGGGCGCCAACATGCCCGACCAGATCGCCGAGGGCCTGAACATCTCCAAGATCCCGATCGTGCTCGCGCTGGTCGCGCTGGTCGGCGTCGGGCTGATCAACTACGTGGTGAAGCTGGTGCCCACCGGCCTCGAGCCCAAGGCGAAGGAGAAGAGCAGCGAGGGTGTGCGCGCGCTGTTCTACGCGATCGAGAAGAACAACCTGGTGTACGCGCAGAAGGTGCTGGGGATGAACTTCGACCCGAACCTGCACCACGACAACGGCTACACTCCCCTCGCCTACGCCGCGATGCGCGGCAGCCTGCCGATGATCGAGCTCCTGCTCCGGAACGGCGCCGACCCGACCCAGGCCACCAAGGAAGGCGACAGCGCGGTCGAGCTTGCCCTGCGCTTCGGCCACGCCGAGGTCGCCGACGCGCTCAAGCAGGCGCGCCGCGCCGCCACCGCCGGCCCCGAGGTCGGCGAGGCCGCGCCCGCAGCCGCCGGCAACTAAAAAGGGGTCAGGACCCTTTTCCGCGAAAAGGGTCCTGACCCCTTTTTCCGGGGCTGCGGTGCCGCCCCCGCTACTGTATACTTTTCCAGTAATGGAGATCCAGCTCCCAGCCCCCGTTTCCGAGCAGGAAATCAGCCGCGACACCCTGCTCGAGAAGTACGCCAAGGGAACCGAGCAGACCGTCACCGAGGTCCGCCGCCGGGTAGCGCGCGCCCTCGCCCAGGCCGAGCCCGAGGCCGAGCGCGCCCGCTGGGAGCGGCGCTTCCTCGAGGCGCAGGAGGAAGGCTTCATTCCCGCCGGCCGGATCAACTCGGCCGCGGGCGTGCAGCTCCAGGCCACGCTCATCAACTGCTTCGTGCAGCCGGTCGGCGACTCGATCTCGGAAGTGGTCGACGGCAGGCCCGGCATCTACACCGCGCTGCAGGAAGCGGCCGAGACCATGCGGCGCGGCGGCGGCGTGGGCTACGACTTCTCCTCGATCCGGCCCAAGGGCGCGGAGGTCAAGGGCACGCGCTCGCGCGCGAGCGGCCCGCTCTCCTACATGCGCGTGTTCGACCGCTCGTGCGAGACCGTCGAGTCGGCGGGTTCGCGCCGCGGCGCGCAGATGGGCGTGCTGCGCTGCGACCACCCGGACATCGAGGAATTCATCCACGCCAAGGACCAGGGCGACCTCGCCAACTTCAACATCTCGGTCGGCGTGACCGACGAGTTCATGCAGGCGGTGGAGCGCGACCGCACGGTCAAGCTGGTCCACAAGTCCAAACCCTCCGGAGACGCCCGCCAGCGCAAAGACGGGCTTTGGGTCTACAAGGAGGTGCGTGCCCGCGACCTGTGGGACCAGATCATGCGCTCGACCTACGACCACGCCGAGCCGGGCGTCGTGTTCCTCGACCGGATGAACCAGGATAACAACCTCAACTATTGCGAGTCGATTGAGACAACCAATCCCTGTAGCGAGCAGCCGCTGCCTCCTTACGGTTGCTGCTGCCTGGGATCCATCGACCTCACTCGTCTCATCCGCAACCCGTTCGCCGAAGACGCTTCCTTTGACTTCGAGCGCTTTGCCAAAGTTGTCGCGACTTCGGTGCGCATGCTCGACAACGTGCTCGAGGTCACCGCGTGGCCGCTCGAGCAGCAGCACAAGGAGGCGATGGCCAAGCGCCGCGTCGGCCTGGGCTTCACCGGCCTGGGCGACGCGCTCATCATGCTGCGCCTGCGCTACGACAGCGAGGAAGCGCGCGCGATGGCCGAGCGCATCTCGGAAGCGATGCGCGACCACGCCTACCGCGCCTCGGCCGAGCTGGCGAAGGAGCGCGGGGCGTTCCCGCTGTTCAACGCCGACCTGTATCTCTCCGGGACCAGCTTTGCCTCCAGGCTCCCGCAGGCCATCAAGCAGCTCATCCGGGAGCACGGCATTCGCAACTCGCACCTGCTCTCCATCGCGCCCACCGGCACCATCAGCCTCGCCTTCGCCGACAACGCGTCGAACGGCATCGAGCCGCCGTTCTCGTGGACCTACACGCGGAGGAAGCGCGTCGACAATGGCTGGCAGGAATACCCGGTCGAGGACCACGCGTATCGCCGCTACCGCGCGGTGTGCGGCGACCGCAGTTTCGACCCGGGTGCCCTGCCGCCCTACTTCGTCACCGCCCTCGAAATGAGTGCCCAGGCTCACCAGCAGATGGTCGCCGCGGTGGCGCCGTTCGTCGACAGCAGCATCTCGAAGACGGTGAACGTGCCCGAGGACTATCCGTACGCGGAGTTCCAGGACCTCTACTTCGACGCCTGGAAATCGGGGCTGAAAGGCCTCGCTACCTATCGGCCCAACAAGGTTTTGGGGTCTGTATTAAGCACCAATCCTCCCCAGGATTTCGTTCAGGAGGATGTCAACCGCCGCATCCAGGTGAAGTCGGTGCCCGCACCGGTGCTCGCGTCCCTGCGCTGGCCGGGACGGCCGGACCTCTCGGCGGGCAACCCGGCGTGGACCTACATGATCGAGCACCCGCAGTACCGCTTCGCGGTGTTCGTCGGCCACGTCGAAAATGGGTTGACGGCGCCAGGAGCCGCGCCGCACAGCGGCAGCCGGCCGCACCCCTTCGAGGTCTGGGTCAACGGCAGCGAGCAGCCGCGCGGCTTGGGTGCGCTGGCGAAGACGCTGTCGATGGACATGCGCGCGAACGACAGCGCCTGGCTCAGGCTCAAGCTCGACACCCTCGCCAAGGCCGCCGGCGACGTGCCCTTCGAGATGCCTTTCCCGCCGCGCGGCGAGAACAAGCTCATGCCCTCCGTCGTCGCCGCCTTCGCGCAGGTGGTTCGCTGGAGAGTTGAACAGCTCCAGGCGGGCCTGGAAGGCGAATTCTCCCTGTCCGCCGAGGAAGCCTCGTCCCCGGTTCTCGACGCCATGTTCGCGCTGAAGGAGCCCAAGACCGGCACCGACGGGACAATGAGCTGGACGGTCGACGTCCTCAACCCGCGCACCGGCGAAGACTTCGTGCTGGGCCTCAAGGAAATCACCCTGCCCGACGGCATCACGCGGCCCTACTCGGTGTGGCTCTCGGGCGAGTACCCGCGCGCGCTCGACGGCCTGTGCAAGATCCTGTCGCTCGACATGCGCGTGCTCGACCCGGCGTGGGTCGGCATGAAGCTGAAGAAGCTGCTCGAGTTCCCCGAGCCGCTCGGCGATTTCATGGCCTTCGTCCCCGGCAGCCGCAAGCAGGAGACCTTCCCCTCGACCGTCTCCTACCTCGCGCGCCTCATCCTGCACCGCTACGCCATGCTCGGCATCCTCGACGCCGAGGGCAGGCCGAAGCAGCAGATGGGCATCCTGGAGAGGCCTTCCGAGAAAGCGAATCGCCTCATCGCCGGCGCCAAGTGCCCCGACTGCAGCAACCAGACGCTGATCCGGCGCGACGGCTGCGACTACTGCACCGCCTGCGGCTACGTCGGCCTTTGCGGCTAGCGCTCTGCGTCCTGTCCACGCTCGCGGCGAGCTGTCCCCACAAATCTTTACGCCGGTGAACGAACGTTGACACCGGCGAGTGAGCGCGGTCACTTTGACTTGTGTAGCGCATCGTCGAGAATCGACACCACATGGCGTTGGCGTATTACCTCACCCCCGCAGGAAAGGCCGCAGCGTCGGCGAAGGACGGCGAGGCCAAGTTCCCCCTGGAGTACCGGCGCCTGCTCGGCCTGATCGAAGTCGAGGGCCACATCGACGTGATCCGCGGGCGGCTGCGCCGCTTCCCCGACCGGCTGATCCAGGAGTGGCTGAAGGAGCTCGAGGACCTGAAGATGATCGAGCCGGGGCCGGAGGACAAGCTCGAGGACATCACCTTCACCGGCCTGCGCGTGCCGCTGCTGCCGCCGCTCGCCGACGAGGACGCGAAGCGCCTCGCCCGGACCACGGTCATCGCGGGCGCGACGCTGCTGCGCTCGGGCTCGTTCCTGGCGGACGAACGCATCGCCAACCTGCCGCCGCTCGCCAAGGCGCCGGCCGAGACCGTGATCCTGCTGGTGGAGGACGACCCGGACCAGATGGCGCTCGCGGAGCTGCGGCTGACGATGGCGGGCTACCAGGTGCGCAGCGCCGACCGCGCGAAGGCGCTGTCGCGCACCCTGCGCGAGGAGGCGCGCCCCGACCTGCTGCTGCTCGACGTCCTGCTGCCCGACGGCAACGGCTTCGATATCCTCGCCCAGCTGCGCGGCCGGCCCGAGTTCGCGACGCTGCCGATCGTGCTGCTGACGGTGAAGGCCGAGCTCGGCGACATCCGCAAGGGGCTCGAACGCGGCGCGGACGGCTACATCACCAAACCCTACAGCAAGAACCAGCTCGCCGAGGTCATCGGCCGGGTGCTCAAGCACCGCGCTTGAGCCCAACTACAATCGCGACCCATGCCCCTGGTCTATGCCCTCACCGAGCTCGGACAGGAGACGCTGACCACAGATGCCAGCAAGGGCAATCTCCCCCAGGACTACCGGCGGCTCCTCGGCATGATCGAGGTCGGGGGCCACGAAGATGTGCTCCGCGGGCGCCTGCGCCGCTTTCCCGATCGGCTGATCCAGGACTGGCTGAAGGAGCTCGAGGAGCTGAAACTGGTCGAGACGCACGAGGCCGGCGAGCTCGACGCGATCACCTTCACCGGTGCGGCGCTGCCGCCGCTTCCGCCGCTCACCGACGAAGACAGGCAGCGCCTGGCGAAAACCACTGTGATCGCAGGCGCAACGCTGCTGCGCTCGGGCTCCTTTCTCGCCGCAGACCGCATCGCCAACCTGCCGCGGCTTCGCAAGCTGCAGGCGCAAACGGTGATCCTGCTGGTCGAGGACGATCCGGACCAGATGGCGCTGGCGGAGCTGCGGATCACGATGGCGGGCTACCAGGTGCGCAGCGTCGATCGCGCGAAGGCGCTCTCGCGCTATTTGCGCGAAGAGCCGCGCCCCGACATGCTGCTTCTCGACGTCATGCTGCCGGACGGCAACGGCTTCGATATCCTCGCCCAGCTGCGCGGCCGCCCGGAATTCTCCACGCTGCCGATCGTGCTGCTGACGGCGAAGACCGAGCTGGTCGACATCCGCAACGGGCTCGCGCTCGGCGCCGACGGCTACATCACCAAGCCCTACAGCAAGAGCCAGCTGGCCGAGGTCATCAGCCACGTGCTCAAGCACGCACGCTAGGGAAGGTCGAAGACCGGTCGGCCGCCTATAGGAAGGCTTTCACCCAAAGCAGGCCGATTCCGCTCTTCGAGTCCGTGATGCGGCCGTCGCGCACCATCGCTATCGCTTCGTCCAGCGGAACCAGGAGCGTTTCCAAGAACTCGCCGGCGTCGAGCTGCGCCGCCTGGTGCGTGAGCTTCTTCGCGAGGAACAGCTCGATCGCCTCGTCGCTGTAGCCGATGGCGGTGTGGATGGTGCCGAGGCTCTTCCACTCGGCGGCGACGTAGCCGGTCTCCTCGAGCAGCTCGCGCTTCGCGGTGTCGAGGTGCGGCTCGCCCGGCTCGAGCTTGCCCGCCGGAATCTCGAGAAACTCGCGCCGGTGGGGATAGCGGAACTGGCGCTCGAGCAGCACCGTTCCGTCGTCGAACAGCGCCACCACCGCGACCGCGCCGGGGTGGCGGATGTACTCGCGCTGGCCGCGGCCGCCGTCGGGCAGGCGCACGATGTCGCGGTGCACCTTGAGCAGGTTGCCGTCGAACACCAGGCCGCCCTCGACGAAGTGCTCGGTCAGGTCAGAACGAGGCTTTGATGGCTTCAAAGCAGGCGTTCATCAGCGGCCACGGCAGGATGCCGAAGAAGAGCAGCGCGAGGCCGTTCGCGGCGAGCGCGTAGCCCGCCGAGCGCCCGCCGAGGGTCAGCGCGCCCTTCGGCTCGTCGAAATACATCAGCTTCACCACGCGCAGGTAGTAGAACGCGCCCACCAGGGACAGCAGCACCGCGGCCACCGCGAGCCAGATCTGGCCGGCGTTCACCGCCGCCGACAGCACGGCGAGCTTGGCGTAGAAGCCCGCGGTGGGCGGGATGCCGGCGAGCGAGAACATCAGCACCAGCATCAGGAACGCGGTCCACGGGCTCACGCGGTTGAGGCCCTTCACGTCGTCGAGGTTCTCGCACTCGAAGCCGGCGCGCGACAGGTAGATCAGCATGCCGAAGGCGCCGAGCGACATCAGGACGTAGACGATCACGTAGAACAGCGCGCTCGAGTAGGCCTCGGGCATGTTGAGGCGGTTGCCCTCGACCACGCCCGAGAGCAGGCCGAGCAGCATGAAGCCCATGTGCGCGATGGTCGAGTAGGCGAGCATGCGCTTCAGGTTCGACTGCGCGATGGCGGTGATGTTGCCGAGCGCCATCGACAGCAGCGCGAGCAGCGCCAGCATCTGCTGCCAGTCCTGCGCCAGGTCGGGCAGGGCGTTCACCAGCAGGCGCACCGCCATCGCGAACGCCGCGAGCTTGGGCGCCGAGCCGACGATCAGCGTCACCGCGGTGGGCGCGCCGTGGTAGACGTCCGGGATCCACATGTGGAACGGCACCACGCCGACCTTGAACGCGAGGCCCGCGACCACGAACACCAGGCCGAACACCAGGAAGGTGCGGTCCGACGCGATCGCCGAGAGCCGCGCCACGTGGGCGGATACTTCATACAGGTTGAGCGTGCCGGTGGCGCCGTAGACCATCGACATGCCGTACAAGAGCAGGCCCGAGGACAGCGCGCCGAGCACGAAGTACTTCATCGCCGCCTCGGTGGAGAGCGCCGAGTCGCGGTTGAGCGCCACCATCGCGTACAGGCAGAGCGACATCAGCTCGAGGCCCAGGAACAGGGTCAGAAAGCTGGCCGCGCTGATCATCACCATCATCCCGAGCAGCGCGAACAGCAGCAGCGTGAAAAACTCCCCGCGCAGCAGCCCGCGGTCGAGCAGGTACTGGCGCGAGTACACCAGCGCGACCGAGACCGAGAGGACCGACACCACCTTCAGCAGGTGCGACATCAGGTCGGAGATGAACAGGCCGTAGAAGATCAGGCGCCGGGTGCCTTCCGACTCGTAGGCGACGTAGAGCGTGGCGAGCAGGCAGACGAGCAGCGTCGCCTGGGAAGCCCAGTAGCTCGCGCGGCGCTGCGGGTCGCGCGAGGTGACGTCGACCATCATCACCACGCAGGTGCCCACCAGCAGCAGCACCTCGGGCAGCGCGCGCAGGTGGGAGAGGAAGTCCATCCAGCTCATGTCTTGGGCACCGCCATGTGCTTGAGGAGCTCGTTCACCGAGCCGTGCATTACCTCCGTGAAGGGCAGCGGATAGACGCCCATGAAGAGCACGGCGGCGGCGAGCGCCGCCAGCACCGCGAACTCGCGGGGGTTGAGGTCTTTCAACGCCTTCACCTGGTCGTTCGCCACGGCACCGAAGATCACGCGCTTGTACATCCACAGCGTGTAGGCGGCGCCCAGCACCAGCGTGCTGGCGGCGACGAACGCGAGCCAGAAGCTCGCCTTCATCGCGCCCATGATCACCATGAACTCGCCGACGAAGCCGCTGGTCGCCGGCAGCCCGGCGTTGGCCATCGCGAACAGCATCATGAACGAGGCGAACCTCGGCATGGTGTTCACCACGCCGCCGTAGTCGCCGATCATGCGCGTGTGCATGCGGTCGTACATCACGCCGACGCACAGGAACAGCGCCGCCGACACGAAGCCGTGCGAGATCATCTGCACCAGGGCGCCCTCGACGCCGTAGGCGTTGAAGATGAAGAAGCCGAGCGTGACGAAGCCCATGTGCGACACCGACGAGTACGCGATCAGGCGCTTCATGTCGGTCTGCACCAGCGTGACCAGGCCGATGTAGGCGATGGCGATGAGCGACAGCACGATCATCAGCCAGGCCAGGTCCTTCGAGGCGTCCGGCAGGATCGGCAGGCTGAACCTGACGAAGCCGTAGGCGCCGAGCTTCAGCAGGATCGCCGCCAGGACGACCGAGCCGCCGGTGGGCGCCTCGGTGTGCGCGTCGGGCAGCCAGGTGTGCACCGGCCACATCGGCACCTTGACCGCGAAGGCGAACAGGAAGCCGAAGAACAGCAGCGTCTGCACGCGCAGGTCGAGCGGCACCTTGTGCCAGTCGAGGACCGCGAAGCTGCCGCCCGACTTGTTGTAGAGGTAGAGCATCGCCACCAGCATCAGGAGCGAGCCGAACAGCGTGTAGAGGAAGAACTTCACCGCGGCGTACACCCGGTTCGGTCCGCCCCACACGCCGATGATGAGGAACATCGGGATCAGCGTGCCCTCGAAGAACACGTAGAACAGCACCGCGTCGAGCGCCGAGAACACCCCGTTCAGCAGGCCCGACATCACCAGGAACGCGCCGTAGTACTGGCCGACGCGGCTGTCGATCACCGACCAGCCCGCGATCACCACCAGCACCGTGATGAAGCTGTTGAGCAGCACGAACAGCACCGAGATGCCGTCGACGCCGACGTGGTACCAGATGTTGAAGTGCTCTATCCACGGTCGTCTGAGCTCGAATTGAATGCCCGGATGCTGCACATCGAAACCGGTGTAGAGCGGGATGGTGACGAGGAAGCCCGCCACGGCGCCGATGAGCGCGAGCCAGCGCTGCAGCGGCGCGCGCCGGTCGCCGCCGGTGGCGAACACCGCGAGGCCGGCGACGATCGGGATCCAGATCGCGAGCGAAAGGAGAACCATCTAGTTCTTCAGGAACCAGAACGCGAGGATCACCACGCCCATCAGCATCACCGAGGCGTAGCGGTAGATCATCCCGGACTGCAGCAGCGACGTAACTCCCGCGAACCAGCCGGTGAGGCGCGCCGAGCCGTTCACCATCACGCCGTCGATCAGCGCCTGGTCGCCGGCGCGCCAGAACCCCCTGCCCAGCGCGCGCGCCCCGCCGGCGAACAGCCACGCGTAGAGCTCGTCGAAGCCGTACTTGCGCTCGACCAGCGCGTAGGCCGGCCCGAAGAAGCGCGCGACGCGATCCGGCAGGTCTGTCTTTCTCAAATACAAAAGGTATGCAGTGAAGATGCCGGCGAGCGCCAGCCAGAACGGCGCCGCGGCCAGGCCGTGCTCGATGTACGGCCACAGGCCGTAGTAGTTCGGATCCGGCGGCGGCAGGCTGTCGCCGAAGTAGTCGCCGAACACGACCTCGCCGATCAGGTATCCGGAAAACACCGATGGAACGGCCAGAAGGATCAGCGGAACCGTCACCACCGGCGGCGACTCGTGCGGCGGATGGTGCGGGTCGAAGCGCGGCGCGCCGTGGAACGCCATGAACACCAGGCGGAAGGTATACGCGGCGGTGACGAACACCGTGAGCAGCACGCACAGGTAGGCGAAGCCGGCGCCCGGCGTCGGCGAGTCCTGCACCGCCTTGATGATCGCGTCCTTGGAGAAGAACCCCGCGAAGCCCGGAATGCCGGCCGACGAGATCGCGCCGATCAGCATCGTCCAGTAGGTGAGCGGCATGGTTTTCTTCAGCCCGCCCATGTGCCGCATGTCCTGCTGGTGGTGCAGCGCGATGATCACCGAGCCGGCGGCGAGGAACAGCACCGCCTTGAAAAAGGCGTGCGTCATCAGGTGGAAGATCGCCGCGGAATACGCCGAAGCGCCGAGCGCGGCGGTCATGTAGCCGAGCTGCGACAGCGTCGAGTACGCCACCACGCGCTTGATGTCGTACTGCGTGAGCGCCACCAGCGCCATCGATATTGCCGTTATTGCTCCAATAACTAAAACTACTGATCGCGCGGTTTCCGAAAGCTCGTAGAGCGGCGACATGCGGGCGACCATGAAGATGCCCGCGGTCACCATGGTCGCGGCGTGGATCAGCGCCGAGATCGGCGTCGGGCCTTCCATCGAGTCGGGCAGCCAGACGTGCAGCGGGAACTGCGCGCTCTTGCCCATCGCCCCCATGAACAGCAGGATGCAGATCAGGGTCATGCCCGATTCCAGCCCCGGGGCCGCCTTGAAGACTTCCTGGTAATCCAGCGTGCCGAAGTGCGCGAGCACCAGCGCGATGCCCAGGATGAAGCCGAAGTCCCCGACCCGGTTGACGACGAAGGCCTTGAGGTTGGCGTAGACCGCGCTCTCTTTCGTGTACCAGAAGCCGATCAGCAGGTACGACAGCAGCCCGACCGCCTCCCAGCCGAAAAACAGCTGCAGGAAGTTGTTCGCCATCACCAGCATCAGCATCGAGAAGGTGAACAGCGAGATGTAGGCGAAGAAGCGCTGGTAGCCCGGGTCCTCGGCCATGTAGCCGATGGTGTAGACGTGCACCATCAGCGACACGAAGGTCACCACCACCATCATCAGCGCCGACAGCGGATCGATCAGGAAGCCGATCTCGAAGCGCGTGCCGCCGCTCGCGAGCCAGGTGTACACCGGGCCGTTGAAGCTGCCGCCCTGCAGCACGTCGTAGAGCACCACGCACGAGCACAGGAACGACAGCAGCACCGAGAAGATGGTCACGTTGTGCGCGCCGACGCGGCCGATGCGGCGCCCGGCGAGCCCCGCGACGATCGCCCCGACCAGCGGCGCGAACGGCACGATGAGGTAGAGGGCTTTCATCCTTTCAGCGCGTCCAGGTCTTCCACGTCGATGGTGTTCAAATTGCGAAACAGAACCACGAGAATGGCGAGACCGATCGCCGATTCCGCCGCCGCCACGGTGAGGATGAAGAACACGAACACCTGCCCGGCGAGGTCGCCGAGGAAGTGCGAGAAGGCGATGAAGTTCAGATTGACTGCGAGGAGCATCAGCTCGATCGCCATCAGCAGCACGATCAGGTTGCGGCGGTTGAGGAAGATGCCCACCACGCTGATCGCGAACAGGATCGCGCCGAGGACCAGGTAGTGCGAGAGGGTGAGCGGGCCCGTCACTTGTCGGTCTCCGGCTTCATGGAGACCAGCCGCACGCGCTCCTCGCGCCGCACCCGGGTCTGCGCCGAGGGATCCTGCGCGCGGCTGTCCTTGCGCTTGCGCAAGGTCAGGGCGATGGCGGCGATGATCGCCACCAGCAGGATCACCGCGGCGATCTCGAAGGCGTAGGCGTACTGGGTATAAAGCACCCGGCCCAGGGCCTTGGTGTTGCTGTAGTCCGCCGGGACCTCGCGCGGCACCGCGCCGTAGTAGCGGTTCGCCAGCATCGCGACCATCTCGATCACCATGATGCCGCCCACCACCAGCGCGAGCGGCAGGTTGCGCCAGAAGCCCTCGCGCACGCGCTCGAGGTTGATGTCGAGCATCATCACCACGAAGAGAAACAGCACCATCACCGCGCCGACGTACACCACGACGAGCGCGATGGCCAGGAACTCGGCGCGCAGCAGCAGCCAGATCCCCGCGGCGTTGAAGAACGCGAGCACCAGGAACAGCACCCCGTGCACCGGGTTGCGCGCCGTGACGACGAGCACTCCGGAGACCAGCAATATCGTCCCCAAGATGTAGAAAACCCAGGCTTCGAACATTGTTGTTAGCGGTAGCGGGCGTCTTCGGCCCGGTCGCGGGCGATGCTCTCCTCGTAGCGCTCGCCCACCGCGAGCAGCATGGGCTTGGTGTAGTAGAGGTCCCCCCTCTTCTCGCCGTGGTACTCGATGATGCGCGTCTCGACGATCGCATCCACCGGGCAGGCCTCCTCGCAGAAGCCGCAGAAGATGCACTTCACCAGGTCGATGTCGTAGCGCGTGGTGCGACGCGTCCCGTCGGTTCTTTGTTCACTTTCTATGTGAATGGCCAAGGCCGGACAGACGGCCTCGCACAGCTTGCACGCGATGCAGCGCTCCTCGCCGTTGGGATAGCGCCGCAGCGCGTGCAGGCCGCGCATGCGCGGGCTCGCCGGGGTCTTCTCCTCGGGGAACTGCACCGTGATCTTGCGCGCGAACAGGTGCCGCCCGGTCAGGGCCATGCCCCTGAAGAGCTCGATCAGGAGAAACGACCTGAAGAATTCGGCGACGCGGCTCATTTCCAGATGTTCCAGGGCGTCTGCATCCAGGTGCCGATCACCGCGATCCACACCAGGGTGAGCGGGATGAACACCTTCCAGCCCAGGCGCATGATCTGGTCGTAGCGGTAGCGCGGGAAGGTGGCGCGGATCCAGAGGAAGAACGAGACGATGATGAACACCTTCAGCAACAACCACGCGAATGGAGGCACTGCATTGAGCACAACCGAATCGATCGGAGCCTGCCAGCCGCCGAAGAACATCACCGCGGTCAGCGTGGAAATCAGAATCATGTTCATGTACTCGGCCATGAAGAACAGCGCGAACGTCATCCCCGAGTACTCGACCATGTGGCCGGCGACGATCTCGGATTCGCCCTCGACCACGTCGAACGGCGCGCGGTTGGTCTCGGCCACGCCGCTCACGAAGTAGACCACCAGGATCGGCGCGAGCGGCAGCCAGTTCCACGACAGGAAGGTGAGGCCTTTCGAGGCGAACCAGCCCCGCGCCTGCGCCTCGACGATATCGGAGAGGTTGAGGCTCGCCGACACCATCAGCACCACCACCAGCGCGAAGCCCATCGCCAGCTCATACGAGACCATCTGCGCCGCCGAGCGCATCGCGCCGAGGAAGGCGTACTTCGAGTTCGACGCCCAGCCGGCGATGATCACGCCGTACACCCCGATCGAGGACAGCGCCATGATGTAGAGCAGCCCGGCGTTGATGTCGGACAGCACCAGCTCGGGCGCGAACGGGATCACCGCCCAGGCGGCGAGCGCCGGCATGATCATCACCACCGGGGCGAGCAGGAACAGCGCCTTGTTGGCGTTGGCGGGGAGGATGATCTCCTTGAACAGCAGCTTGATGCCGTCGGCGATCGGCTGCAGCAGGCCCGCCGGCCCGACGCGGTTCGGCCCGATGCGGATCTGCACCCAGCCGATGAACTTGCGCTCCCACAGCGTGAGGTAGGCGACCGCCAGCATCAGCGGCACCACGATCGCGATGATGAAGGCCAGGCTCGCGGTGGTCTCGTACAGCGCAGGCCCCCAATAGGGCCCGAACCAGCTGATGGATCTCTCCATCAGGCGGCCCTCTCCGCCGTTGCTCTTGCGAGCTGGAGCTCGCCGAACATCGCGCCCGCGCCGGCCGTGGCCGGGTGCGCCGCAGAAATACGCACGCACTCGTCGGGCAGCCGGTCATCGAGCGCGGCCATCAGCCTGACCGAGCCGTTCACCAGCACCGGCTGGCCGGCCGCGACGCCGGTCTTCGCGAGCAGCCTGGAGTTCATCCACGCCCTGGGCGGGCGCGCGTCGCGGGTCTTCTGCAGCGGCGGCGAGCGGCGCACCAGCGGGTCGGCGAAGTAGATCGGCACGTCCGAGATTCTTTGAATGCCGGAGACCGCGGAAACGGATCCGGCGGTCATGTCGATGCGGTTGGAAAGCAATGCCGCGACGTCCCTGCCGCCCAGACACGCCACCCTCACCTGCTCGACGGTGTCGAGCTCGAATCCCTGCCGGCCGAGCATGCTGCCGAGCACGCGCAGCACCTTCCAGCCGGGGCGCGCGTCGCCGAGCGGGTTCACCGTGGCGCCGAAGCTCTGCACCCGGCCCTCGGTGCTCACGAACGTGCCCGCGGTCTCGGTGAACGGCGCGATCGGCAGCAGCGCGTCGGCGTACTCGAGGCCCGCCTTGAACGGGCTCAGGGCGACCACGAAGTTCGCCGCGTCGAGCGCCTTGCGCGCCGCGAGCGGATCGGCGCAGTCGAGCTCGGGCTCGACATTCAGGAGCACAAGATTGCGTTTGCCCAAAACCGTGGTGATGTTCCCTCCGCTAGGCAGCCCGGCGAGGTAGCCGCCGACCGAGTTAGCGGCTTCGCCGAAGACGCCTACTTTCACCCCGAGGGCTTGCGCAGCGGCATGGATCTGCGCGGCCTGCGGATGCTGCTGCGCGAAGTTGCCCAGGAACACCGCCGCGTTCTTGCCGCCCTTGAGAATCTCTGCGAAGGAAGCCAATGCATTCGGTATTTCCGAAGGCGGGACGATCTTCTTGCTGGCCACGGGCATCAGCCAGTCGTCGTCCACCGAGTGCAGCATGTGGATCTGCGCGCGCCTGGCGATCTGCCGCAGGCGGTGCGCGATCAGGGGATGGTCCTTGCGCAGGAACGAGCCGACGACGAGCACCCGGTCGAGCGTCCCAAGCGCGGTGAGCGGCATGCCGAGCCACGGGATGCCGGCGCGCTTGCCGTCGGCGGAGAAGTCGCTGTGCCGCAGGCGGAAGTCCGCAGGGCCCAGCCTGGCGGCCAGGAACAGCTCCTCGAGCGTGGAATGGGGCGACGCCAGCACGCCGAAGTCGTCCTGCAGCCGCGGCACCAGGAAGTGGAACGCTTCCTCCCAGTCGACCTCGTGCCACTCGCCGTCGCGCTTCACCATCGGCCGCTTCAGCCGGTCGGGCGAGTTCAGCCCCTCGTAGGAGAAGCGGTCCTTGTCGGAGAGCCAGCACTCGTTGACCGCCTCGTTCTCCAGCGGCAGCACGCGCATCACGGTGTTCTGCTTCACCTGCACCACCAGGTTCGAGCCGAGCGAGTCGTGCGGCGCGATCGAGCGCCGGCGCGTGAGCTCCCAGGTGCGCGCCTTGTAGCGGAACGGCTCGGAAGTCAGTGCGCCGACCGGGCAGATGTCGATCATGTTGCCCGAGAGCTCGGAGTCGACCGCGCGGCCGACGAACGACACGATCTCGGCGTGCTCGCCGCGCCCGGCGAGGCCGAGCTCCATCACGCCGCCGATCTCCTGGCCGAAGCGCACGCAGCGCGTGCACTGGATGCAGCGGCTCATTTCTTCCGCGGCGACCAGCGGGCCGAGCTCTTTCCTCAGGACCACCCTCTTCTCCTCCGTATAGCGGGAATTGCTGCCGCCATAGCCCACTGCCAGGTCCTGCAGCTGGCACTCGCCGCCCTGGTCGCAGATCGGGCAGTCGAGCGGGTGGTTGATGAGCAGGAACTCCATCACGCCGTTCTGCGCGTCCTTCGCGGTCTTGGAGTGGGTCCAGACCTTCATGCCGTCGGTGACCGGCGTCGCGCACGCGGGCAGCGGCTTGGGCGCCTTTTCGACCTCCACCAGGCACATGCGGCAGTTGGCGGCGATCGAGAGCTTCTTGTGGTAGCAGAAGTGCGGCACGTAGACGCCGAGCCTGTTGGTGGCGTCCATCACGGTCGCGCCGTGCGGGACCTCGACTTCCGTGCCGTCGACGATGACCTTGAGCACTACGCCGCCTCCTGCAGTTTTTCTTTTTGTGTACGACCCCAGAGCGGTTCCATGTTCTCGCGCAGGCAGGACTTGTGCTGAATGTGGTGCACGAACTCGTCGCGGTAGTGCTTGATGAAGCTCTTCACCGGCAGCGCGGCGGCGTCGCCCAGCGCGCAGATGGTGCGGCCGGCGATGTTGTCGGAGACCTCGTCGAGGAGCCGCAGGTCCTCCATGCGGCCGCGGCCGTTCTCGATGCGGTTCACCACGCGGTACAGCCAGCCGGTGCCCTCGCGGCACGGGGTGCACTGGCCGCACGACTCCTCGAAGTAGAAGTACGACAGGCGCTCGAGCGCGCGCACCATGCAGGTCGAATCGTCCATCACGATGACCGCGCCCGAGCCGAGCATCGAGCCGCTCTTTGCGATCGAGTCGTAGTCCATGTCGGTCTTCATGATGATGTCGGCGGGCAGCACCGGCATGGATGATCCGCCAGGAATGACGGCCTTTAAACGATTTCCTTTTCGAACACCTCCCGCCATCTCGAGGAGCTTCGCGAACGGCGTGCCGAGCTTCACTTCGTAGTTCCCCGGGCGGTTGACGTGCCCGGTGACCGAGAAGATCTTGGTGCCGCCGTTGTTCGGCTTGCCGAGCGCGAGGAACGCCTCGGGGCCGTTGCGCACGATCCAGGGCACCGCGGCGAAGGTCTCGGTGTTGTTGATGGTGGTCGGCTTGCCGTACAGGCCGTAGCTCGCCGGGAACGGCGGCTTGAAGCGCGGCATGCCCTTCTTGCCCTCGAGCGACTCGAGCAGCGCGGTCTCCTCGCCGCAGATGTACGCCCCGTAGCCCGGCACCGCGTACATTTCATGTGAAAAATCACTGCTCAAAATGTTCTTGCCGAGATACCCGGCGGCATAGGCTTCGCGCAGGGCCTCCTCGAACTGCTCGTAGACCGCCCAGATCTCGCCGTGGATGTAGTTGTAGCCCGCGGTCGCGGCCATGGCGTAGCCGGCGATGATCATGCCCTCGATCACCGAGTGCGGGTTGTAGCGCAGCAGGTCTCTGTCTTTGCAGGTGCCGGGCTCGCCCTCGTCGGAGTTGCACACCACGTACTTGGCGCCCGGGAACTGGCGCGGCATGAACGACCACTTGAGCCCGGTCGGGAAGCCCGCGCCGCCGCGCCCGCGCAGCGCCGACTTCTTCAGATCTGCAATGAGTTGTTCCGGAGGAACCTTTTCTGACAGCAGCTTTCGCAAAGCCCGATACCCGTCACGCGCTTCGTAGTCCTTCAGGCGCCAGTTCCGGCCGTCGAGGCCCTTCATCAGGATCGCGTCGGGTCCGTAGTCGAGCATTACTTGAGTTCCTCGAGGAGGCGGTCGAGCTTGTCGTTGCTCATATAGTCGAGCATCTTCTTGTTGTTCACCAGCAGCACCGGCGCCATCGCGCAGGCGCCCATGCACTCGCCTTCCTTCAGCGTGAAGCGCCCGTCGCTGGTGGTCTCGTTGAAGTCGATGCCGAGCTTCGAGCGCAGGTGGTCGGCCGCGGCGAGCGCGCCCTGCAGCCCGCAGGGCAGGCAGGTGCACAGCGTGAGCTTGTGGCGCCCGGTCGGCTTCAGGTTGTACATCGTGTAGAAGGTCGCCACCTCGTAGACCTGCACCGGCGGCATCCCCAGGACCTTCGCGACGTAGTCCATGGTCTCGGTCGAGAGCCACCCCTTCTCGTCCTGCGCGATGATCAGCGCGCTCATCACCGCCGACTGCTTCTGGTTGGGCGGGTACTTGGCGACCTCGCGGTCGATCTTCTGGAGGGAATCAGTCGTGAGCATAAGAACCCAAAAACAGGGACAGACCACGTTTTTCCGCAGCAGGGAGGTTCACGTGTGCGAAAAACGTGGTCTGTCCCTGTTTTTGGTTCACCTGTCGATTTCTCCGAAAACGATGTCCTGCGTGCCGATGATGGCGACGGCGTCGGCGATCATGTGGCCGCGCGCCATCTCGTCGAGCGAGGCGAGGTGCGGAAAGCCCGGGGCGCGGATCTTGAGGCGATAGGGCTTGTTGGCGCCGTCGGACACGAGGTAGATGCCGAACTCGCCCTTGGGCGCCTCGACCGCGGCGTAGACCTCGCCCTCGGGCACGTGCATGCCCTCGGTGAAGAGCTTGAAGTGGTGGATCAGCTCTTCCATGTTGAGCTTCATCTCGGCGCGCGAGGGCGGCGCGATCTTGTGGTTGTCGACCATCACCGGGCCGGGGTTGTTGCGCAGCCAGTCGATGCACTGCCGCACGATGCGGTTCGACTGGCGGAATTCCTCGATGCGCACCAGGTAGCGGTCGTAGCAGTCGCCGTTCTTTCCGACCGGGATGTCGAAGTCCACCTTGTCGTAGACCTCGTAGGGCTGCTTCTTGCGCAGGTCCCACTCGACGCCCGAGCCGCGCAGCATCGGGCCGGTGAAGCCGAGCGCGAGCGCGCGCTCCGCCGTGACCACGCCGATGCCGACGGTGCGCTGCTTCCAGATGCGGTTCTCGGTGAGTAGCGTCTCGTAGTCGTCGACGCACTTCGGGAAGCGCTCGCAGAAATCCTCGAGGAAGTCGAGCAGCGAGCCGCGGCGGTTCTTGTTCAGCTCCTGAAGCGCACTCTGATTCTTCCTTGAAACCACGTATTGCGGCATCGCGTCCGGCAGGTCGCGGTACACCCCGCCCGGCCGGTAGTAGGCCGCGTGCATGCGCGCGCCCGACACCGCCTCGTAGGCGTCCATCAGGTCCTCGCGCTCGCGGAAGCAGTAGAGGAACACGGTCATCGCGCCGATGTCGAGGCCGTGCGCCCCGAGCCACAGCAGGTGGTTCAGGATCCGGGTCACCTCGTCGAACATCACGCGGATGTACTGCGCGCGCAGCGGCGGCTCGACCCCGAGCAGCTTCTCGATCGCCAGGACATAGGCGTGCTCGTTGCACATCATCGACACGTAGTCGAGCCGGTCCATGTACGGCACCGACTGGATGTAGGTCTTGTGCTCGGCGAGCTTCTCGGTGGCGCGGTGCAGCAGGCCGATGTGCGGGTCGGCGCGCTGGATCACCTCGCCGTCGAGCTCGAGCACCAGGCGCAGCACGCCGTGCGCCGCCGGGTGCTGCGGGCCGAAATTG
>Ga0187892_10002472_pt1 | contig 36851 bp, 35 predicted proteins | sample MA1701073metaG_FD_139345 | JGI IMG/M metagenome (GOLD analysis project Ga0187892, IMG submission 139345) | Bio-ooze microbial communities from a basaltic lava cave in the Kipuka Kanohina Cave System on the Island of Hawaii, USA - MA170107-3 metaG ... | reverse complement strand
GGCCAGCCCCTGGCGGTGGTCGGGCCGGCCCTGGACCAAGCCCGATTGGCGGCGGTCCCGCGCCACGGCCCATCCTTCGCGCCCGTGAGCGGATGGTTGGCGTTGGTCGGCGGCGCCGAGTGGCGTGAGGGCTGCTCGTTCGACCGCACGCTGCTCGACGCGGCCGGCAATCCCGAGGTCACCATCCTGCCCACCGCCGCGGCGTACGAGCACCCGGACCGGGCGGTGGCATGGGCCGAGAACTACTTCGGCAAGCTGGGCGGGACGGCCAAGGGCCTGATGGTCCTCAGCCGCACCGACGCCGAGGACAAGGCCCACGCCCACGCCGTGCGGGCCAGCAAGTTCCTGTACCTGTCCGGCGGGTCGCCCATGCACCTGCGGTCGGTGCTCAAGGAATCGGCGGTGTGGGACGCGCTGGTGGCGGCGTGGTCCGACGGCGCCGTCCTGGCCGGGTCGTCCGCCGGCGCCAGGGTCCTCTGCGACCCCATGGTCGACCCCCGCGGCGGGGCCTTCACCCTCGGCCTCGGACTGGTCGCCCAGGTGGCGGTCATTCCCCACCACGACACCTGGTCGCCCGACAAGGCCCGCCGGACGATCACCCTCGCCCCCCAAGGCTTGCCCGTGGCGGCCATCGACGAGCAGACCGCCCTGCTGCGCAGCCCTGCCGGCGAGTGGTCGGTGGAGGGGGCCGGGCAGGTCGTGGTGTTCCAGGACGGCCATGAGGCCGGCCTCAGCGCCTTGCCGCGGTAGGGGTCTCCGGGCCAGACGCGCCAAAGCGTCAAAGAACTCGGCCACAGACGCGCCAAAAACGGAGGTAGCCGCCGTTGGCGCACTAGACGCGACGCCGTCCCCCTGGCGCCCGCGTTGAGTGGCAAGCCGAGGAGGCCCTTGGCAAGGGGGCGTGGGCCGCGGAAGTCGACTTAGCGGAAGGCGGTAGCTCGGGGCCGGTGGGCCACCACCGAGGCCGCGGTGTAGCGGCTCGAAGGTCTAACCAGGCTAAGCTCGCCGGTCAAGCCGATTCGAAGGGCAGGGAGCGTGGCCACACGACCCAAGGCTCGGCTGCCGACGACCCGACAGCGTGATGTCGCAGGCCCGCGGCCGCGGGTGTTGGCTCGGCGACGGTTGGCACTCGTCGCCTTCTCGATCTCGACGGCTGGCGGCGTGCTCGTATTCCTCGTTTCGTCGGCATCCTTGCGCCTCAGCGCGTTGCTCACGGTAGGGATCACCGGCGCCGCAGCCCTCTGCGTGTGGCGCCGCTTACCGGGGCCGGCCCGCGCCGCGGTGTCGTACCGAGTCTCGGTCGGGGCGCGCGCTGGCCTCCTTGGGACCCTTGCATATGACGCCAGCCGCTACCTCGTGGTCGAGCTGGGCGCTCTGTCCATCCAACCCTTCGAGGCCATCCGCCTGTTCGGTGAGCTGCTTGTCGGCCCCGGTGCGCCCCTGTGGCTTGCGCTTGTTGTCGGCGTCGCATTCCACGCCTGCAACGGGATCGGACTCGCCATTGCGTTCACCCTGCTTCTGGGAGGCCGTGACTGGAGGACGGGCATCGTCTATGCCTGCGGACTCGAAGCCGTCATGCTCGCGTTCTACCCGAACTGGCTCCGAGTCGAGGCCCTCGGCGAGTTCACCACGGTCTCGCTGCTTGCTCACGTAGTCTACGGCGTCACTGTCGCGGAGACCGCTCGACGGCGCCTCCGCGTCGGTCCGGACGCGTCAGCGTGAACGTGAAGCCGGCGCATCGCCCTGTGCCTCGGATCGCCAGTGGTCTGGCCGACTTCTACTGGCTGCGGGTACCGCGGCGCCTGGCGCGAGCCAGTCCGACCGTGGCCGCCCACGCGCTGGACGGCTCGTACCTGTCACGCCACCCGATGGCGGGGGCGCTCTCGCCGCCCGCCGCGGCGGCGCTGGGCCTCGTCCTCGGTGCGGCACACCCGGGGCCGACCTACTCGCGCTCGGTGATCGTCATGGGTCTGTTGGTCGCCACCGGTTTCGTCGCGGCGTCGTTGGGAATGGCCGCACTGGTTGGCTACGCAGTTGGCGACTTGTTCCTGCACGGCCCGATCGACGATGTGTCCGGTGTCGACCGCTTGGTGCCGCTGCTCATCACCTACGCCGTGATGGCGTTCGTCGTGGTGCTCGCGCCGACCGCGACCACTGCGATCAGGTCGTCGGTGCGACGGGCGGTGGCCACGAAACTCGGGGACGGTGCGGGCGCGACGCTGATCGTGACGACGGTGTTCGGCGCGGCCGTTGCCGGGTTGCTCGTGTACACGTGGACGCGCTCGGCCGCCGTGCTGATCCGGCCCGTGTTCACCTGGCACGGATCACAACCGGAGGCGCCCGACATCCGACCGCTGCAGACCGGCCGGGTCTGGGCCCTCGTCGCTGCGGCGATCGCGGCCACCGTGGCCCGAGCGGTCGCCGAGGAACGGCTGCGACTCCGGGCCAGGCATGATCCTCGCCATGAGGCCCTGGCGGTCTCGGTCGCGCTGCGTGCCCACGTGGTGGCTGCCGATCCGGCTCGGCGGATCAGCTCAAGGGTGGCGGCTGGCGTGGCCACCGCCTTCGTGCTCTCGGGCATGATCGCGGGGTTCGTCCAGGGTGTCCTCGTCGCGGCCTTCTTCACCGCTGTCCTGCTCGCCCGAGACGCGCTGAACCGCTCGGGTGCGCGCGCCGTCCGACTGTTCCAGAAGGTGCCGGCCATCGTGCGGTTCGCCCTCGCGTTCCTGGTCGCCCGCCAGGTTGTCGAATCGATCCTCAGCCGGGCTTGGGACTCCGGCTCGCGGTCAACGTTCGAGCCCCTTCTGTACGCGACGTGCGCAGCAGCCGCGATCGTGACCGTGCTGAGCGGGCGGCGGCCGGCGCCCGAGCTGGCCCTCTTCACTGAGGACGTCGCAAGGCGCACGCGGTGAGGCGCACCGGGTGTCGCATGGTCCTGCTCGGCGCCGGGTTCGTTGCCTTCGACGTGGCTTTTCCCGTGCCCTCGTTCGCCGACAACTGCGGCAGCCTCAGCGACTGCTTCTTCACGCTGGCGGGGCTGCTGGCGGTGGCAGCCTTCCTCGCTCTGCTCGTCGCCTTCTTCATCGGGACGGGCGGGACGGGCGCGTTCGCACTCGCCGGCGGTGGCGCTCTGGGAGCGGGCGCGGCCGCAGCATGGTGGACGAACGCAGCGGCGGCGGCAGCGGCGGCCGCGGCCGCGGCGGCGGCTGCCGGCGCCGGCATCTCGATGATGTCGTCGGGTGGCACGCCGGGCAGCAACACGGCGCAGAACAAGCAGTTCCGTGACGCCGTGAAGTCGGCAGAGCGGCAACTGGGGAGAAAGCTCAGCAAGGATGAGATCCGCCGGGTCCACGACGCGATCAGCGGCGAGAACCTGGGCTACCACGAGATCATCGATACGATCCTGGGCATGTTCGGAGGGTGACCGTGAGCGACAAGGCCAGTCTCGATCCTTTGCGGCGGGCCGCCGAGACGCTCGTCGGCCAGACGGCGTGGGGCCCGAAATTGGGGATCGGCAGTTTCCTGACCGTCGAGTTCGGCGCGCGGCGTGCCGCGACGGAGCCGTCGGGCGTGGATCACGGCGAGTTCCACCTCTGGGCGTACTGCGCAGCGTGGCGGCTGGATTCTGGCGACGCGATGGTCGTCGCCTCTGAGGACGAACGGGACACGATCAAGGCCCGTGTCCCCCAGCTTGACGGCCGCGCCGTGGAGGGCGCCGTCGTCTCCGACACGCTCGAGTTCGTCGTCTCCTTCGACGGCGGCCTGCGCCTGTCGGTCTTTCCGATCTTCTCCGAGGGCTTCGAGCACTGGATCCTCTTCCTGCCGACCGGGGACGTCTACACCGCCGGGCCCGGCTCGACCTGGACCGTCGAGACCAAGCCGGCGCCTCGGGAGGTGTAGCCTTGTGGGCGAGCGTCGGGCCAGCAGGAGCCATCTCTGGATATCGGACGAGGATGGTGCCTCTCCAACGGTCGCCGCCAGACGCTGGGACGCGACTCGTCCAGCGAGGCCACCACCAGCCTCTTCGCCGCCTTGGACATCGACAACCTTTGTCGATCGCTCGGCGCAGGCGCTACGCCTCTGATTCCGAGATCGTCACCGAGTCGATCGTCACCCGTTCTCGGGGCTTGCCCGCGCCCGGCGACCCGACCGCGTCGAGCGCCGTGACCACCTCCATCCCGGCCACGACCTTGCCGAAGAGGGAGTACTGCGGCGGCAACCCGGCGCCGGACGGCCCGCTGATGATGAAGAACTGGCTCCCGTTGGTGTTCGGCCCCGCGTTGGCCATGGCCAGCGAACCCCGCTCGTACCGGCCGGGGCGGGGAAGCTCGTCCTCGAACCGGTAGCCCGGCCCACCCCGCCCGTTCCCGTCGGGGTCGCCACCCTGGATGACGAACCCCGGGATGATCCGGTGGAAGGCGATGCCGTCGAAGTAGTGGTAGCGGGCCAGGAAGACGAAGTTGTTGACCGTCTTGGGCGCCGACATCGCGTCCAGGGCGATGGTCAGAGTTCCCTTGGACGTCTCCATGGTCGCCGTGTACCGCTTGCCGGGATCGATGCACATGGGCGGCGGCCCGCGGAAGCGGCGCTGCGGGGGGCTGGAACCATCGGCCTGGGGGCAGGCGGTCGCCACGGCGCTACGTCTCCTTGATCGTGATAGACGAGACCTTGATGACTTCGGTGGGCTTGCCGCCGGGTTCCGTGGCGGTGGCCGGCGTCCCGGCCGACTCGATGGCCTTGACCACATCGAAACCTTCGGTCACCTGCCCGAACAGCGAGTAGTACGGCGGCAAGGCCACGCCCGCGTCGCCGGTGATGACGAAGAACTGGCTGCCATTGGTGTTGGTGTTGGCGCCGTTGTTGGCCATGGCCACCGACCCGAGCTTGTACGTCCCCGCCTTCGGTAGCTCGTCGTCGAACTTGTACCCCGGCCCGCCCGAGCCGGTCGCCTGGGGGTCGCCGCCCTGCACCACGAACCCGGGGATGATCCGGTGGAACGCGACGCCGTCGTAGTAGTGGTAGCGGGCGAGGACCACGAAGTTGTTGACGGTGTTGGGCGCGCCCTTGGCGTCGAGAGCAACCGTGAACCGGCCCTTGGTGGTGTTGACGTCGGCGCTGTAGCTGCGCGACGGGCTGATGCACGTGGGCGGCGGCTTGGCGAACGAGGTGGTGCGGGCCGAAGAGCCGTCGCCCTTGGGGCAGGGGGTGTCGCCGGTGATGGCGGCGCCCGCGGGCACCGGGGTGAGGACGGCTGGGGGCCGCGAGACCACCGGGGTCGTCGTCGTGGGCGAAGCCGTCTCGACCTCCTTGCCGCTGCCGGCCACGAACACGCTGACGCCCAGGATGAGGACCATGGCGGTGAACACCACCACGGCCAGGCGCTTGCGTTCGGCCTTCTTCTGGCGGGCCGCGGCGGCCGCCGCGGCCCGGGCGGCGCGGTTCTCGCGCTGGCGCCGTTGGTTCTGCGTGGCCACGCAAGCCACGCTATCTCGGAGGATGCGGAGCCGAAGGCCGCTGGTACCGTGGCGCCCGAATGAGCTTGATCGTCCAAAAGTACGGCGGCACGTCCGTCGACGGCCCCGCTCGCATACGGGCTGTGGCCCAGCACGTCGTGAAGGCGCGCGAGGAGGGCCACGACGTGGTCGTGGTCGTGAGCGCGATGGGCAAGACCACCGACGAGCTGATCAAGCTGGCCGAGGAGCTGTCCCCTATACCACCTGCCCGGGAGCTGGACATGCTGGTCACGGCGGGCGAACGCATCTCGATGTCCCTCCTGTGCATCGCCATCTCCGAGCTGGGCCACACCGCCACTTCGTTCACCGGCAGCCAGGCCGGGATCATCACCGACAGCGTGCACGGCAAGGCCAAGATCCTTGAGATACGCGCCGACCGCTTGCGGGACGCCCTCGCCCAGGGCCAGATCGTCGTCGTCGCCGGGTTCCAGGGCATGTCTCCCGACCGCAACATCACCACCCTCGGCCGAGGCGGCTCCGACACCACCGCCGTGGCCCTCGCCGCCGCCCTCGAGGCCGGATGTTGCGAGATCTATACCGACGTGGCCGGCGTGTTCTCCGCCGACCCGCGCGTCGTCCCACAAGCCCGCATGCAGCAGGAGCTCTCCTATGAGGAGGTTCTGGAGATGGCGGCCACGGGCGGGCGGGTGTTGGCGCTGCGGTCGGTCGAGTTCGCCCGCAACTACGGCGTCACCCTCCACGTCCGCTCCGCGTTCACCTGGGAACCGGGCACGTGGGTCCGCCAGGAGGAAGCGATGGAGAAAGCAGTCATCTCGGCCGTCACCCACGACACCTCAGAGGCCAAGGTCACCATGCTGGGCGTGCCCGACCGGCCCGGCATCGCCGCCCGGCTGTTCCGAGCGCTCGCCGACGACGCGGTGAACGTCGACATGATCGAGCAGAACGTCTCGGTGCAGGGCCTGGCCGACATCTCCTTCACCGTCCCCAAGGCGGACCTTCCGGTGGCCACCCGGGTGTCCGAGGAGATCGGCCGGCAGATGGGGGCGTCGAGCGTCACCCATGACCCCGACATCGCCCGCGTCAGCCTGATCGGGGCGGGGATGAAGACCCATCCGGGCGTCGCCGCCACCATGTTCGAGACGCTGGCCGGCCACGGGATCAACATCGAGATGATCTCGACGTCGTCCATCCGCATCAGCTGCATCATGCGCGAGGAACGGATGGTCGAGGCGGTCCGGGCCCTGCATACCGCGTTCGAGCTGGACACAGAACCGGTACCGTAGGCGCCGATGCGTGTAGGACTTGTGGGCGCCACCGGCCTGGTCGGCGGCGTCATGCGATCGGTGCTGGCCGAGCGCCGCTTCCCGGTGGACGAGATCCGGTACTTCGCGTCCGCCCGTTCGGCTGGCCGCCGGCTGCCGTGGGGCGCCGCCCAGGTCACCGTCGAGGACGCCGCCGCCGCCGACTTCCGCGGCCTCGACGTCGTGCTGTTCTCCGCCGGCGCCACCACGTCCCGGGCCCACGCCCTCCGGGTGGCCGACGCGGGGGCCACCGTGATCGACAACTCGTCGGCGTGGCGGATGGACCCCGAGGTCCCGCTCGTGGTCCCCGAGGTCAACGCCCACGCCCTCGCCGACATCCCCAAGGGCATCGTCGCCAACCCCAACTGCACGACGATGGTGGCCATGCCGGTCGTGAAGCCGCTGCACGACGCGGCGGGGCTGGTGCGGATGGTCGCCAGCACCTACCAGGCGGTGTCGGGGGCCGGTTTGGGGGGCATCGCCGAACTGGAGGATCAGGTGCGCAAGGTGGGCGACGCCGCCAGCGCCCTGGCCCACGACGGCGCCGCCGCCGAGTTCCCGGCGCCGACCAAGTTCATCGCGCCCATCGCCTTCAACGTGCTCCCTTGGGCCGGCAACCTGGTGGACGACGGGTCCGAGGAGACCGACGAGGAGCAGAAGTTCCGCAACGAGAGCCGCAAGATCCTCGGCCTGCCCGGCCTGCGGGCGACGTGCACCTGCGTGCGCGTTCCCGTCTTCACCGGCCACTCCCTCTCGCTGAACCTCGAGTTCGAGCGCCCGCTGGCGCCCGGCGAGGCCCGGCAGATCCTCGCCGCGTCACGAGCGGTGGTGGTCGCCGACGCGCCCACGCCGCTCGACGCCGCCGGCCGCGACCCGTCCTACGTCGGTCGGGTCCGGCGGGACCCGAGCGTGGACAACGGCTTGTCGCTGTTCGTCAGCGGGGACAATCTGCGCAAGGGGGCCGCCCTCAACGCGGTGCAGATCGCCGAAGCGCTGCGGGACCGATCGTCATAACTACGCCAACGTCCACTTCTCGCAGCTTGTCGCGACGCCACACGAGCAGTCAGGACTGGGAGGGGCACTGATGCTGGGCGTTCGCTCGAGGGAGTACACGACGGCGCAGAAGACCATGCCGGCGATCGTGCTGGTCGTCATGCTGGCCGCGGTCGTGTGGACGCTGCTCCCGTACGAGTTCGCCGAGGGGGTCAAGTGCGGGCCTGCCCTCACCGGTGGCAAGGCCAAGAGCGAGGAGACCGTCGGGCTGATCATCCCGGAGCTCGACTGCAGGAGCAAGGCCCGTAGCCGCTTGCTCACGTCGGCCCTGATCTCCCTCGCCGCCGCCGCCGCGGGGACAGCCATCGTGGCCCTCCAGCCGATCAGCCCCCAGTGCTTCAAGGACAACCACGACAGTTGCCCCTACTGGTGGGCCAACCTGGTGGCAGGCAGCGGCCTCGGATGCCAGTGCGAGTGCCACGAAGGCTCCTCGCCCTACTGACGGCGGCGCTGTGCGTCGCCCTCCCGGGCTGCGCCGGCGGGCGGGACGAGGCGGCCGAAGCCCGGGCCGCGCAGGACGCCGTCCGCCGCAGCATCGATGCCGAGAACGCCGGCGATGTCGGGGCCTTCCTCGCCCTGTGGACCGAAGACGGCCTTCGCTCCTACGACGCCGGCTCCCGGTCCGACCTGGAGTCGGGGAAGGCGCGCCTGGGCGTCGACCACACCGCCGTGGCCGACTTCGCCTCCACGACCGTCGACGGGGGCGAGGCCGAGGTGATCGTCGACACCCGCGTCGAGCTGGGCCTGTACCGGCTGCGGTTCGACCTGGTGCGGCAGGGCGGCCGCTGGCTCCTCGACGGCTTCCGCTTCCTCGGCCCCACGCCGCCGCCGGCCCGCGCCAAGGTCGTCGCCGTGAAGGCGGTCGACTACGGCTACGACGTGGACCGAGCGGCCCTGGCGGGGGGCGACTTCGCCCTCGCACTGACCAACGACGGCAACGAGCAGCACGAGATCGCCATCGTCTCGTTACCGCCCGCGGCGACAACCGCCGAGGCGGTCCTGGCCCTGCTCAACGTCCGGGGCCGGGACTTCTCCGGGATGCCGGCCGGCTACCGCCCGCTCGGGCACCTGGCCTTCGCCGCCCCTGGGGACAGCCAGGTGTTCACTCTGGCCGCCTCGCTCACGCCCGGCCGCTACGCCCTCGTCTGCTTCCTGCCCGTCGGCGGCGTCGACGACCTGGGCAACGCCAAGGACGGCAAGGCCGAGAGCCACGTGGCGCGGGGCATGCTCGCGGACTTCACCGTCGGCTGACCTCGCTCAGCCGGGCGAAACCTCCACGAAGACCTTGACCGCGCCTTTCACGTCGAGGGCGGCCATGGCCTGCGCGTAGCTCTCCAGGCCGTTGATCGGGTGGGTCAGCAGGCGTGACAGCCACCCGTCCCATTGGGCCTCGGCCAGGGCCAGGTCCCGCACGGCCGCCTCGAAGTGCTCGCGGTTGGCGTTGACCGTGCCGACCATGGCCCGGTTGCCGAGCACGAACTCGAGGTTGATCTTGTCCGACGGGACTTCAGCGGTCCGCGACCCGCCGGTCACGCTCGACAGCACGAGTACGCCGTTCTTGGCCAACGCCTGCATGCCGTCGAAGGCGAGCGGTGAGTAGCCGGTGGCTTCGAGGACGTAGTCGAAGGGGCCGTTGCGCGCCACCTCCTCCAACACCGTGGTCTCCGACGTGTTGACGTAGCGGGCGCCGATCGCCTCGGCCAAGTCGGCGTTCAGGTTGGGCGGCGCGGTGCGGGCGAAGGCGACCACGTCCAGGCCCCGGAGGCGCAGCAGCATGGCCGCCAGCAGGCCGATGGTCCCCGCGCCCAGCACCGCCGCCCGCTGCGGCTGCCAGACCTTGAGCCGGCGCTGCGTCTCCCACGCCACCGCCACCGCCTTCTCGACCACGCTGGTGGGTTCGACCAGCACGCCGACGTGCCGGAGCCCGGCGGGCACGCGGACGAGCATGCGCGGCTCCTCGACGAACTGCTCGGTGAGAAACCCGTGCACCAGGCTGATCCCATGCTCGTAGTACGTATCCTCGGTGGTGAGGTCCGGGGCGTCGAGGAGGTCGTAGACGCTGCCGCCGCGCGCCTGGCGGACGCGCGACACGACGTAGTCGCCGGGACTGAACTCGGTCACGTTGGGGCCCACCTCAGCCACGACCCCGAAGCTCTCGTGGCCGATGACGAGGATGTCCTCGCCTTCCGGCGCCGTTCCGTACTCGGCCGCGTTGATCTCCTTGTCGGTCCCGTCGAGGCCCACCCGGATCACCCGCACCCGGACGCCCCTGCCGCCGGGGACCTGATCCAGGCTGGGTTCAGGAAGGTCGGTGAGGTGGATGCTGGCCGCTTGGCCCGGGATCACGGCGATCGCCTTCATGGTCACCGGTCTACTACTGGCGCGGCCCGTCCAGGTGCAGCGGCGTCGGGCGGCCCAGTTGACCGAGCTGGGTCTTCCGGGCCAGCCCGGGCATCGTCAGGAGGTGGCAGGACCGGCCCATCCACCACGCCGGCCACCCCCCGGTAGGTGAAGTGCTTGACCCGGGCGGCGCCGTTGCCTCGCCCGAGGGCCCGACGCCCATGCAGGAACACCCGCCCAGCACGCCGCCCAGGGCCGGGGCCAGGAAGGCGGCGCCCTCGCCCGGCGGGACGCCGGTGAGCTTGGTCGACTTCGTCGTCTCGGTCCACAGGGGGCTGACGGCCACTCTTGAAGGACACGTCGGCGGCGGACCACCAGCCCGCCGGCATGGTCCGGGGCGCCGCCGGAGCCGCCTCCTACGATGAGGACGTTGGTGGCATCAGGCATCCCCGGAGGGTAGGCACCATGAGCGGTCAACCAACCACGCTGTCCATCGATATCGGGGGCTCGGGGCTCAAGGCGTCGGTGCTCGACACGGAAGGCAATATGCTGGTCGGGCGCCAGCGCACGCCGACGACCTACCCGATGCCCCCCGGGAAGCTCGTGGCGGAGCTGGAGCGCCTGGCCGCCAAGCTGCCCGCGTTCGACCGGGTGTCAGCGGGGTTCCCGGGCATGGTGCGCGCCGGCGCCGTGCTCACCGCGCCCCACTTCGTCACCACCGACGGCCCCGGCACCGGCGTCGACGCCGCGCTGCTGCAAGAGTGGACCGGGTTCGACCTGACCTCGGCCTTGGCGCACGCCCTGGGCAAGCCCACCAAGGTGGTGAACGACGCCGACCTCCAAGGCGCGGCCGTCGTCGCCGGCCAGGGGCTGGAGCTGGTCATCACCCTGGGGACGGGCTTCGGCTCGGGCCTGTTCTACCAGGGCCGCCTCTGCCCCCACCTGGAGCTGGCCCACCACCCGCTCGCCAAGGACAAGACCTACAACCAGCGCCTGGGCGAAGCGGCCCGCAAGCGCATCGGCGACAAGAAGTGGAACAGGCGGGTACGCGACGCCATCGGCGTCCTCCACACCCTCTTCAACTACGACCACCTGTACATCGGCGGGGGGAACGCGTCCAAAGTGACGTTCACCCTGCCGGCCGGGGCGTCGATCGTCGACAACTCGGCCGGCATCCTCGGCGGGATCAAGCTCTGGGAGCGGGAGGAGCTGTGACGAGCATCCTGATGGCGGCGGTTCAGCGGCGCGCCGGCTCGAAGATCTCGATGAAATTGCCGGCGGGGTCGAGGGCGAGGATCTGCGCGCCGCCCGGCCCGGTGACCACGTCGTTGCGGAACTGCACGCCCCCGGCGCGCAGCCGTTCCACGTCGCCGGGCAGGTCGTCGGTGGTGAAGTGGATGCGGTTCCAGCCGCCCGGGCGGGGCTGGTCGCCGTCGACCATCGGGCGGCCGGCCGAGCTGCCCGGCCCGCTGAGCAGCAAGCGGAGGTTCCCGCGGGTGACGTCGGCGAAGGCCGGCAGCGCGGCGGAGCGCACCGTGAACCCAAAGTGGGCGGTGTAGAAGTCGACGGCCGCCGCCACGTCGTCGACCATGTAGCGCACATGGACGGCGCTGTCATCGAGCATGGGCAGTTCCTCCTTCGATAGCCCCGAGGCGGGCGATGAGTTGGCGGATCCGGACCTCCAGATCGGCGGCGACCTGCTCGAACGCGGCGGTGTCGCCGGCCGTGCTCGGATCGGGGACGCTCCAGTGCACGGTCTCCGGCGCGCCGGGGAACTCCGGGCACACCTCGCGCACCTTGTCGCACAGGGTGACGACGAGGTCGAAGCGGGCACGAGCGAACCGGCGCAGGTGCTTGGGGGCCTTCGCAGAGAGGTCGACGCCCCGCTCCGCCATCACCCGCACCGCACCGGGGTGCAGTGGTTTCGGATGGCTCCCGGCGCTGCGGGCCTCGACCGCGGGACCGGCGAGCTGTTCGAGCAACGCCTCCGCCATTTGCGAGCGGGCGCTGTTGCCGGTGCACAGGAACAGGACCCGCACCCGGCGCCGCGACGAGGGCCGCCACGAGGGCCGCGACAACGGACGCGGCGGCGCCGCTTGGAGCCGCATGCCTCCGTCGAGGGCCTCGGCCGCGGCGCACAACTCCTCGCCGCAGCGGCCGAGGTCGATGCGGTAGTAGGCGTCCCGGCCGTCGAACGAGCTGCGCCGCGACGAGACCAAGCCTGCGTTCCGGAGCTCGCGCAGGTGGTACGAGACGAGGTTCTGGGGCGTTCCGACCAGCGCGGTGAGTTCGCTGACCCGGCGGTCGCTGCGGGCCAGCTCGCACAGGAGTCGCCACCGGTGCGGATCAGCCATCGCCTGCAGCGCCGTCGTCACGCCTCGCATAATAGATCAAGCTAGTTTGATGGATCAACATGCCCGGACAGCATCGGCTTCGCGAGGTCGCGCTCCTCTTCACCAAACTGGGCGTGATCGGGTTCGGCGGGCCGGCCGCCCACATCGCCCTGATGCGCGAGGAGGTCGTGCGCCGCCGGCAGTGGATGGACGACCGCGAGTTCCTCGACTGGGTCGGCGCCACCAACCTCATCCCCGGCCCCAACTCCACCGAGCTGGCCATCCACCTGGGCCACCGGCGAGCCGGCTGGCGCGGGCTCCTAGCGGCCGGCGCCTGTTTCATCGGCCCGGCGGTGGCGATCGTGGGGACGCTGGCGTGGTTGTACCAGCGGCACGGCGCCGACCCGAGGGTGATCGACGTGCGCTACGGCGTCCTACCGGTGATCATCGCCGTCGTCGCCCACGCCGTCGTGGGGCTGGGTCGAACGGCGGTCACCGACCGGTTCACCGCCCTCCTCGGCCTGGGCGCGTTCGCGTCGTTCCTCGGCGGCGTGCACGAGCTGCTCGTGCTGGCCGGCGCCGGGCTCGCCGCGACCGTATGGGCGAGCCGGGCGCACCTTCGCGACCGGCTACGTCGCCCCCCCACCGCCCTGCTCAGCGCCCCCCTGCTGGCCGTCGTGCCGGTGTCGCGGTGGCGGCTGTTCGCAGTCTTCCTCGAGATCGGCAGCGTCCTCTACGGCAGCGGCTACGTGCTCCTCGCCTTCCTGCAACGCACGCTGGTCGACGACCTCGGCTGGGTGACCGGCCAGCAGCTCCTCGACGCCGTCGCCGCCGGCCAGTTGACGCCGGGACCGGTGTTCACCACCGCCACGTTCCTCGGCTGGCAGGTTGACGGCGCCACCGGCGCGGCCGTGGCCACGGCCGGGATCTTCCTGCCCTCGTTCGTGTTCGTGGCCCTGCTCGGCAGCATCGTGCCGTGGATGCGGCGCCATGCCCCCGCCCGCGCCTTCCTGGCCGGCGTGACCGTCGCCTCCCTCGCGCTCATGGCCGGAGTGTTGTTCGAACTGGCCGGCGTCGCCTTCACCGACCTCCTCACCGTGCTCGCCGGCGCCGTGGCCCTCGCCGCGCTGCTCCGCACCAGGATCAACAGCGCGTGGCTGATCGCCGGCGGTGTGGCCCTCGGCCTCCTCCACGCGGCCGTGGCGTAGTGCTCGGGCGCGGCTCCTCGGAGACGATCGGCGCGGCGAACCGGGCGTAAACGCCGAAGGGCCGTGCCCCTCCCGCCGGGACACGCCGAACGCCGAACGCCGAACGCCGATGGAGACGTCGCCGCCCGGCTATCCGCAGGGGTGGAGCAGGTCGACCTCCGGGAGCGGCCCGGCCGGGCCGGGCCCGGTCGGGCCGGTGGGGGCCAAGCCCCGGCGGAGCGGCGTCTCGACGGGATACTCGCCAGTGAGGCAGGCCGTGCAGAAGCCCGACGCGCCGGCCCCGGTCGAGGAGATCAACCGATCGAGGTCGAGGTAGGCGAGGGTGTCGCAGCCGATGTAGTCGCGCACCTCCGAGACGGTGAGATCGGCGGCGAGCAACTCGGACTGGGCCCCGGTGTCCATGCCGAAGAAGCACGGCCAGCGGTACGGGGGCGAGGAGATGCGCAGGTGGACCTCGGCCGCGCCCGCCTCCCGCAGCATCGCCACCAGCGCCTGCTGGGTGGTGCCCCGCACGATGGAGTCGTCCACCACCACCAGCCGCTTGCCGGCGATGTTCTCCCGGATGGGGTTGAGCTTCAACCGCACGCCGATGGTCCGCTGGTCCTGGCTGGGCGCGATAAACGTGCGCCCGATGTAGCGGTTCTTCACCAGGCCATGGCCGAAGGGGATGCCGCTGGCCCGGGCGTAGCCCTCCGCCGCCGGGATCCCCGACTCCGGCACCGGCATCACCATCGCCGGGCGAGGCTCGCCGGGCGCCGAGTCGATCGGGAGCGGGGCCTGCTCGGCCAACAGCTCGCCCATCCGCTGGCGGGCGCTGTGGATGGTGCGGCCGTACAGCTGGCTGTCGGGGCGGGCGAAGTAGACGAACTCGAAGAGGCAGAGCTTGGAGCGAACCCGGTCGCTCGGGAAGGGCCGCAGCGAGCGGACGCCCGTGCCGTCGATGACGATGACCTCACCGGGCTCGAGCTCGCGCACGAACCGGGCGTTGACGATGTCGAGGGCGGTCGTCTCCGACGCCAGCACCCACCCGCCGTCCAACCGTCCCAGGCACAGAGGGCGGAAGCCCTGGGGGTCGCGCACGCCGACGAGGTGGTCCTCGTCCATCAGCACGAGGGAGAACGCGCCCCGCAGCCGGGGCAGGACGGTCCGCAGGGCGTCCACCAGGTCGCCGCCGGTCGCCACGATCTCGGCGTGGAGCAACTGGCCCACCAGCTCGCTGTCGCTGCCGATGGTGCCCGCGAGCACGCCCGCCTCGGCCGCCAGGTCGGCGGTGTTCACCAGGTTGCCGTTGTGGCCCAGAGCCAGGCCCGCGCCCCGCGCCGGCTTGTAGATGGGCTGGGCGTTGCCCCAGTTGCTGGCCCCGGTGGTCGAGTAACGGACGTGCCCGATGGCGAGATGGCCTTGCAGCGGCGCCAGCGTCCTGTCGTCGAACACGTTGGTGACGAGCCCCATGTCCTTCACCACGGTGATGGACTCGCCGTCGCTCACCGCCATGCCGGCCGACTCCTGGCCACGGTGCTGGAGGGCGTACAGCCCGTAGAAGGTCAACTGGGCGACCGGCCGGTCAGGGGCGTAGACGCCGAAAACCCCGCACGCCTCGCGCAGCTCAGGCTGGTCCAGGGGCTCGACGCCCACTACCTCTCCCCCACGGACGAAGTTTCGCACAGCGTCAATGTTCCGCGGTCCCATCCATGATGGCGGGCAAGGAGCCTCGGTAGCGGTCGACGGCCTCGCTCAGGGCGACGTCAAGCACGCCGCGCACGATCATGCGGTCCCCACCGGCCCGGCCCAGCACCGTCCGGGGAACGGCGGCGGCGGTCGCCATTTCCGCGACCTTCTCGACCAGTTCGGGCGGCACACACAGCACGAAACGCGACGGTCCCTCGTGGAAGAGCTGGGCGTGTCCGCCGATCCCGCTCACGTCGAACCCCACCTCGCTGCGGGCCGCCATCTCCGCCAGCGCCAGGCCCAGCCCGCCGTCGGCGATGTCGTGCGCACCGGCCAGCAGGCCGCCGTCCACCAGGCTGCGCACGAACTGGGCGACGGCCGCGTGGCGGGCGACATCGAGCACCGGCAACACGCCGCCGCGGTGGGCGTGGAGCTGATCGGCCCACCGCGAGCCGGCCAGGTTCGGCGGCTCGGTGAAGTCCTCGCCCAGCAGCACGACGACCCCGCCCTCGACCAAACGGACCCCTGGCGGGCGGCGCACCAGCTCGTCGACGACGCCGATCATCCCGATGACCGGCGTGGGGTCGATGTCCTGGCCTGCCGACTCGTTGTAGAGGCTGACGTTCCCGCCGACGACGGGGATGCCGAACCACCGGCACGCGGCCGAAATCCCGTCGACGGCCTCCGACAACTGCCACATCACCTCGGGGTGCTCGGGGTTGCCGAAGTTGAGGTTGTCGACGATGGCCGCGGGCCGGGCGCCCACGCACGCCAGGTTCGCGATCCCTTCGGCCACGACGAGGGCCGCGCCCATGTGCGGGCCGACCGCGCACCACCGGCTGTTGCTGTCGACGCTGACGGCTAGCGCCTTCGCCGAGCGGGGCAGGCCGGGGGCCTTCAACCGCAGGACGGCGGCGTCGCCCCCCGGCCCCTCCACCGTGTTCAGGAACAACTGGTGGTCGTACTGCGACCACACCCATGCGGTGTCGCCCAGCATCGCCAGCAGGTCGGCGCCGCAGTCCTGGGGCGCCGGCAAGCGGGACGGGTCGTCGGCCCACCGCGCCTCCAGGCCCGCGGGCGCCCGCAGGGGACGGTCGTACCGGGGCGCGTCCTCGTGCAGCGACGCCGCCGGGACGTCCGCCAGGAGGGCGGCCCCGGGGCCGGGTCTGTCGAGGATGCGCAGGCGCCCGCCGGGGACCACCCGGCCGACGACCGTGGCCCGGATCTCCCAGCGCTGGCAGACCGTCATCACCGCGTCGAGGTCTTCGGGCCGCACGATGGCGAGCATGCGCTCCTGAGACTCGCTGGTCATGATCTCCGGCGGCGTCATGCCCGCTTCCCGCAGCGGCACCGCGGACACGTCGACGTCCATCCCCATTCCGCCCCGGGAGGCCGTCTCGCTGGTGGCGCAGCTCAGGCCCGCGCCCCCGAGATCCTGGATGCCGGTGACCACGCCGGCCCGGTACAGCTCGAGGCACGCCTCGATCAGGCGCTTTTCCTCGAAGGGGTCGCCCACCTGCACGCTGGGCCGCTTGGACGAGTCGTCGCCGTCGCCGTCGTTCGAACCGAAGCCCGCCGACGCCAGCACGCTCACGCCGCCGATGCCGTCCCGGCCGGTGGACGACCCCAGCAGCACCGCCAGGTTCCCCTCACCGGTGGCCCGCGCCAGCAGCAGGTCCTCGGTCCGCATCACGCCGAGACACATCACGTTCACCAGGGGGTTCTCGGAGAAGCACTCCGCGACCGACAGCTCGCCGCCGACCGTCGGCACCCCCACCGAGTTGCCGTAGCCCGACACACCGCTCACGATCCCCTCGAGCAGCCACCGGTTCCGAGCCCGGTCCAACGGCCCGACGTGCAGTGAATCGAAGAGCGCTATGGGGCGGGCGCCCATGGTGAAGATGTCCCGCAGGATGCCGCCCACGCCGGTGGCCGCCCCTTGATAGGGCTCGATCGCTGAGGGGTGATTGTGGCTCTCGATGCGCACGGCGACCGCAATCCCGTCGCCCACGTCGATCACGCCCGCGTTCTCGCCCGGTCCCACGAGAACCCACGGCGCCTCGACCGGGAAGCGCCGCAGATGGGTCCGGGACGACTTGTATGAGCAGTGCTCGGACCACATCACGCCGTACAGGGCCAGCTCCAGCTCATTGGGCGTTCGTCCGAGAATGCGCGCAATGGACTCCGCCTCGTCGTCGGTGAGTCCGAGGGCCCGGTGCCGGGACGGGGCGGCGTCGGCCGAAGCGGTCATGCGATCAACCTACTGGCGCCGGCGGCAGGGCCGGCGCCGGTAGTGGAACAAATGGGCGCCATTCGTGTATGGTGACGCGGTGCCCAAACGAGCTGCCAAAGTTCAAGAAATGCCCGCTACATCCACCCGATCGAGGGCTCCCATGTCGGACAGCCACAAGGCGGCACTGGCTGAGGGACGGGAGCAAGGTAGGGCCGTACGCCGCTACCTGGAGGCGATCGAAGCGCACAAGCCCAAGCGCGGACGGAAGCGCACTCAGGACTCGATGCAGAGGCGCCTGACCGCGGTCGAAGATCGAATCGCCTCGGCCGACCCTCTCACCCGCCTCCACCTGGCCCAAGAGAAGATGGACCTCGTTCGTGAGCTGTCCACCAGCGACAACGGGGTCAATCTGCAGGAGCTGGAGGACGCATTTGTCGCGGCCGCCGAGCCCTACGGCCGGCGCAAGGGGATCACCTACGGTGCGTGGCGCGCGGCTGGCGTCGATCCGTCGATCCTGCGCCGGGCCGGGATCCGCCGGGGCGCCGAAGGGGCTTGAGGACGCAGCCACCCTCAGCTCCGGCTGAGGGTGGCTGACAATCCGGCGGCCAGGCTCGACCAGAGCAGGCGGCCGTCCCGAGACCCGAGGGGATCGCACGCGCGCTCCGGGTGGGGCATGAGCCCCACCACATTGCCCTCCGGCGAACAGATCCCCGCGATGTCGTCGACCGAGCCGTTGGGGTTGACGACATAGCGCAGGACGACCCTGCCGTCGGCGCGCAGTTGTGCCAGCGTGGCGGGGTCGCATGTGTAAGCCCCGGAGAAGTGGTTGATCGGCAGTTGGAGAAGCGCGCCCGGCGTGGTCGCGCTGGTCAGGATCGAGCGGTCGGAGTCGACTCGCGTTTCGACGACCGCGCACAGGAAGCGCAACTTACGGTTCTGTCGTAGCGCGCCCGGAAGCAGGCCAGCCTCAGTCAACACCTGGAAACCGTTGCATATCCCGATCACCGGACCGCCACCTCGGGCGAACTCGGCCACCGCGTCCATCACCGGACTGAACCGGGCGATGGCGCCAGGCCGGAGGTAGTCGCCGTGGGCGAACCCTCCCGGTAGAACGATCGCGTCGACGCCCTGAAGCGAGCGGTCGCCGTGCCAAAGCAGTCGGGCGTCCATTCCCGAATCGGCGACCGCTTCGGCCACGTCATGCTCGCAGTTCGACCCCGGGAAGACGACGATTCCGACCGTGGCCGTCACGGGGCCGCCGGCTCGAGGGTCACCTCGGCGTCCTCGATCACCGGATTGGTGAGCAGCCGGCGACAGAGCTCCTCGACCTGGTGGCGGGCGGCGGCCTCATCGGCGGCGTCGACGGTGAAGCGGATGGCCTTGCCCACCCGGACGCCGGCCACGCCGTCGTAGCCCAGTCCGGCCAGCGCCCGCTCGATCGTCGCTCCCTCGGGGTTGGCGATGCCGGCGCGAGGCCGGACCTCGACCAGGGCGTGGAACCTCACCCGCTCACCCCGGGCCAGCCGTCGAGTGATAGCCCGGTGACCCGCTCGTAGGACTCGCGGTAGCGGTCGCGCGTCGCCCGCACCACGTCGTACGGCAGGAAGGGGGGCGGCGGGGACTTTTCCCACCCGCTCGCCTCCAGCCAGTCCCGCAGCGGCTGCTTGTCGAACGACGGCGGCGTCGTCCCCGGCTTCCACGTCTCCACGTCCCAGAAGCGGGACGAGTCCGGAGTGAGGACCTCGTCGCACAGCGCCAGGCGGCCGTCGATCCAGCCCAGCTCGAACTTGGTGTCGGCCACGATGATCCCCCGTTCGGCCGCCTGATCGGCCGCCCGCTGGTAGACGGCGAGGGAGATGTCCCGGGCTTGGCGGTAGATGTCCTCCCCCACCAGCTTGGCGGCCTCGTCGGGCGAGATGTTCTCGTCGTGGGCGCCGATCTCGGCCTTGGTGGAGGGGGTGAACAGGGGCTCGGGCAGCTTGTCCGATTCCTGGAGCCCGGCGGGGACGGCGATGCCGTGGATGGTCCCCGCCTGCCGGTACTCCTTCCACGCCGAACCGGAGACGTACCCCCGGACGATGCACTCGATGGCGATCATGTCGGCCCGGTGGACGAGCATGATCCGGCCCGTGAGGTCGGCGCCCAGCTCCGCCCCTGCCTCGGGCGGCGGCTCGGTGGAGATCAGGTGGTTGGGGACGATGTCCTTCACCTGGTCGAGCCAGTACACGGTCATGGCGGTGAGCACCCGTCCCTTCTGGGGGATGGGCTCGCGCATCACCACGTCGAAGGCGGAGATGCGGTCGGACGTCACCATGAGCAGGCGGCCGTCCCCGGCGTCGTACACGTCGCGGACCTTGCCGCGGTGCGAAAGGTTCACTCTGTCCTCACCTCGTCCAGAGCCTCGAACACGGGACCGGTATTGCGCAAAGCGCGCTCCAGGGAGAACGCGTCGTCGAGGGCCGCGGGGTCGAGGCGTACCCGTTCGTCCTCCTCGAGAACGGCTCGGAACGGCCGCTGCTGAGCCCACGCCTGGGCGGCGTCGTCCTGCACGACGCGGTAGGCGTCGTCCCGGCTGAGGCCTCCCTTGACCAGCGCGAGCAGGACAGGCTGGCTGAACACGAGCCCGAAGGAACGGCCCAGGTTCTCCAGCATGCGGTCGGTGTTGACCACGAGGCCGTCGACCACGGTGCGCATCCTGGTGAGGAGGTAGTAGGCCAGCAGCGACGAATCGGGGAGGATGACCCGCTCCACCGACGAGTGGGAGATGTCGCGCTCGTGCCACAAGGCCACGTCCTCCAGCCCCGCGCCGAGGTTGCCCCGCAGGACCCGAGCGAGGCCGGCCAGCCGCTCGCAGGTGATGGGGTTGCGCTTGTGGGGCATGGCCGACGAGCCCTTCTGGCCCGGCCTGAACGGCTCCTGCACCTCGCCCACCTCGGTGCGTTGGAGGTGGCGGAACTCCGTTGCGATCTGCTCGACGGTCGCGCCGGCGGCGGCGCACGCCCACAGGTACTCGGCGTGGCGGTCGCGGGCGATCACCTGGGTGGCCGGCGTGGGCCTGAGGCCGAGGGCGGCGCACACATGGGCCTCGACCGCGGGGTCGATGTTGGAGTAGGTGCCGACGGCGCCGGAGAGCTTGCCCACGGCGACAGCGGCGCGGGCTGCCTGCAGCCGCTGGCGGTCGCGGTCGGCCTGCAAGGCGTAGAGGGCCAGCTTGACGCCGAAGGTGGTGGGCTCGGCGTGCATGCCGTGGGTGCGACCCGCCATGGGCGTGTCGCGGAACTCGACGGCCCGCCGCTTCAGGGCGGCCACCAGACGGGTCGAGGCTTGGATGAGCAGGCCGGCGGCTTGGGTCAGGGTGGCGCTCAGGGCGGTGTCGACGACGTCGCTGGAGGTCAGGCCGTAGTGGACCCAACCGGCCGCGGGCTGGCCGATGGCGGCTTGGACCACGTCGACAAAGGCGGCCAGGTCGTGGTCGATCACCGCCTCCCGGGCTGCCACTGCTTCGACGAACGGGGCGGCGGTGGCCGGCGCCCGCTCCCGCACCGCCTTGGCGTCCTCCTCGGGCACGACCCCCAGCGTCGCCCACGCCTCGGTGGCCAGCACCTCCACCTCGAGCCACATGCCGAAACGGGCCTCGTCGGTGAACAGGGCGGCCATCTCGGGCAGGGAGTAGCGGGGGATCACCGCGTCACCGCGTCACCGCGTCACCGCGTCACCGCCGCACCGCGCGGCCGCCAGCCGTTCTGGCCTGCAGGAACACCGCCAAAGTGCAAGATCTTGCAGGCCAGTTGGGGGCGGCGGCCCGCGGTCATTGGGCGGCGGCCCGCCGGGCGTCGAGCTGGGCGGCCAGGCCGGCGTCGGTGATGGCCAGCATCTGGACGACGAGCAGGGCCGCGTTCATGGCGCCGTCGATGGCGACGGTGGCGACGGGGATGCCGCGGGGCATCTGGACGGTCGCGTACAGGGCGTCGACCCCGTTGAGGGCGCCGCCGGAGAGCGGGACGCCGACCACCGGCAGGGTGGTGTTGGCGGAGACGGCCCCCGCCAGGTGGGCGGCCATGCCCGCGCCGCAGATGAGGGCGGCGTAGCCGTTGGCCCGGGCGTTGCGGGCGAACTCGGCCACCGCGGCGGGGGTGCGATGGGCGGACATGACGTGCTCCTCCGCCTCCACGCCGAACTCGGCCAGCGTCTTGAGGGCGGGCGCCATCTTGTCCTTGTCGTTGGGCGAGCCCATGAGGACGGCGATCTTCACGATACGGCCTCCGCGATGTCCCGGCGGTAGTGGATTCCTGGCCACGAGATGAGGCCGGCGGCTTCGTAGGCCCGCTTGCGAGCCAGGGCCAGGTCCTCGTCGAGGGCGGTGACGTTGAGCACCCGGCCCCCGGCGGTCGTCATGCCCGGCCCCACCCCGGCGCTGAAGACGGTGACACCGGGGACGGCCCGGGCCTGGTCCAGGCCGGCGATGGGATCGCCGGTGCGGGGCCTCGCCGGGTAGCCCTCGGAGCACAAGGCGACGGTCACCGCGGCCCGGTCGTCCCAGACCGGCTCGGCGCGCAGGTCCCCGGCCGCGGCCTGGGCCAGCAGCTCGCCCAGGTCGCCGGCGTACCGGGGCAGCACGGCCTGGGCCTCGGGGTCGCCGAAGCGGACGTTGTACTCGATGACCTTGGGGCCGTCGGCGGTGAGCATCAACCCGCAGTACAGCACGCCCCGGTAGTCGATCCCGTGATCCCGTAGGGCGTGGAGCGTCGGCCTGATCGCCCGCTCCATCAGTTCCTCGACGACGGCGGGGCCGGCGAATGGAACGGGCGAGTACGCCCCCATGCCCCCGGTGTTCGGGCCGGTGTCGCCGTCGCCCACCCGCTTGAAGTCCTGGGCAGGGGCCAAAGGGACCGCCCGGCGGCCGTCGCACACGCACAGCAGTGACAACTCGGGGCCGGTCAGGCCCTCCTCGACCACGACCCGGCGGCCGGCGTCCCCGAACGACGCGCCGCTGAGCTTGGCGGCGACGTCGGCCTCGGCCTCGGCCCGCGAAGCGGTGACGAACACGCCCTTGCCCGCCGCCAGCCCGTCCGTCTTCACCACGTACGGCGGCGGGAGCGTGCGCAGGAAGGCGACCGCCGGCTCGACCGCGGCGAACGTCTGGTGGCGGGCGGTGGGCACGCCCGCCTCGACCAGCAGGCGTTTCATCCACGACTTGGAGCCTTCGAGCTGGGCGCCGTCCGTTCCCGGCCCGAGCACGAGCCGGCGGACCGCCCGCAGCCGGTCGGCCAGGCCGCCGACCAGCGGGACCTCGGGCCCGATCACGTAGAGGTCGGCCTGAACCTCCTCGGGCGGCGTCGCCTCCGATTCCGGGATGCCGGGGTTGCCCGGCGTGACGACCACCGAGTGGCCGGTCCGGGTGAGGGCGTCCGCCAGCGCGTGCTCCCGCCCGCCGCTTCCCACCACACAGACGCGCATCCCGCTCAGATCACCAGCACGCCGGGGCCGATCTCCCAGTCGTCGTTCCAACGCTTCCCGACCTCGGCGTCGGCGGCGGGCGGTTCGTAAAGGGGCTGCATGGGCGTGCGGATGACCTGTTCACGGGCGGGGCCGACGCCCACCAGTGTCACCGGCGCCCCGCCCTGGTGGGCCACGAACTCCACGTAGTCACGCGCCTCCTGCGGCAGCTCGTCCCACGTCGTCACCCCCGTGAGCTCGGTCCGCCACCCGGGAAGCTCCTCGTAGACGGGGGAGACCTTGTGCAGCACCGACTGGTGGTAGGGCATGTAGTGGTGGCGCACGCCGTCGGCCATGTAGCCGGTGCACACCTTGATGGAGTCGAACGTGTCCAGCACGTCGAGCTTGGTGATCGCCAGCTCGGTGACGGAGTTAAGGCGCACGGCCTGGCGCACCATGACGGCGTCGAACCAGCCGGGCCGGCGGCGGCGGCCGGTGACGGTGCCGAACTCCTTGCCCCGCTCGACGAAGGTGTCCGCCTCGTCGCCGCTCAGTTCGGTGGGGAACGGGCCCGAGCCGACCCGGGTGACGTAGGCCTTGGCGATGCCGATGACGCGGGAGACGTCTCGCGGGCCGACGCCGGCGCCGATGCACGCCCCGCCCGCCACCGGGTTGGACGACGTGACGAACGGATAGGTGCCGTGGTCGACATCGAGGAAGGTCGCCTGGGCGCCCTCGAACAGGACGTTGGCCCCGGCCTCCAAGGCGTCGTGGACCAGCGCCACGGTGTCGGCCACCAACGGCTCGAGGCGGGGGGCGTACTCGTCCAGGTAGCGCGCCGCGATCTCGTCCGCGGACAGGGGGAGCCGGTTGTAGATCTTGGCCAGGATGAGGTTCTTCTCTTTGAGGGCGACCTCCAGCTTCTGCCGGAAGATCTTGGGGTCGAAGAGGTCCTGGACCCGAAGGCCCACCCGGGCCGCCTTGTCCGCGTAGGCGGGGCCGATCCCCCGCTTGGTCGTGCCCAGGGCGTTCTTGCCCAGGTAGCGCTCGGTCAGGCGGTCCAGCTCGGTGTGGTACGGCATGATCAGGTGGGAGTTGCCGCTCAGGCGGAGGCGGCTGGTGTCGACGCCCCGGCCCTGAAGGGAATCGATCTCGCTGATCAGGTGGGCGGGGTCGACGACCACGCCGTTGCCGATGACCGGTGTCACCCACTCGTACAGGACGCCGCTGGGCACGAGCTGGAGGGCGAACGCCTCGCCGTCGACCACGATCCGGTGCCCTGCGTTGTGGCCGCCCTGGTAGCGGACGACCACCTGCATCTCCCGGGCGATGAGGTCGGTGAGCTTCCCCTTCCCCTCGTCGCCCCATTGAGTGCCGACAATGACGGCGCCGGGCACGCGCGACTCCTCAACGATCGAACTGCAAAGCGGTCCGATCAGTGTACCGCCGTGCCGCCGCCTGCGAGTGGAAATACGTCGACGAGGGTGTAGGTGGGCGGGCGCTCGGCGCGGGCGGCGGCGCAGGTGAGGAGGCGGGCGTCGGCGGCCGGGCTTATGGCCACGTGGACCTCGTAGCGCCCGCCCGCCGCGGTGGCGAACCGCACCGCCACCAGGCCGTCGTCGAGGCGGTACCGGCGGACGGGGGCGACGTCGTCCACGCCCGTCCAACCTTCCGCCCGGCGGAGGAACGTCTCCGCCGCCTGGACCACGAAGGGGTCGCCGGCCCGGCCCCGGTAGTGGTCGAGGTCGATGGCGCCGGCCTCGTAGCCGGCGGTGATGGCCGGCGCCCGGGCTGCGTCGACGCGGCCGAAGTACAGGGCGTGGGGAAAGCAGACCAGGTTGCCGGCAAAGCGCTCGCCGCCGAGGTGCGAGGACTCCCACACCCGGTTCGACGCCAGCGCCCGGACGACGGGCCGCCCGAGCTGGGCGCAGCAGGGGTCGTGGCGCCCGTTGGTGCAGACGAGGTGGAGGGGGTGGCGGTAGGGGGCGCCGAACGCCGCGGGCCGGCGCCCCTCCCCGAGGGCGGCGATGTCGACGCCCAGCAGCTCGTCGGCGTCCATGAACAGCCGTTGCTCGATCCACGGGCCGGGCCGGCGGCGGGACGAGATGGCGAAGGCGTGGCGGATGGCCCGGCGTACCCGGTCGGGGCGGCGAATGAGCAGGACGCGCACGCGGTGCTGCTCGCCTTGGGCGACCAGGTGGCGGGCGACGGTGACCGGTAGACGGCTCTCGAAGAGGGCGTCGTGGCCCCAGGAGCCGGGCTGCTCGACCAGCAGCCAGGAGTGGACGATCGACGCCGTTCCGAGGACCGGTTCGTCGTGGGACGCCGACAGGGCCGAGCAGCGAAACTCAGTCAAGCACGACGACTTCCAACAACCCCTCGCGGACCAGCCGGCGAGCCAGGACCAGGCGGCTCCCCGCGTCGAGCAGATCGCTCAGGGCGGCGAGAGGGAAGGGCTCGCCGGCGGCGATGCGGCGGAGGGCCGGTTCGAGGGCGGCGGGCATCCTCAGGGTGCGGTCCCCGAGAAGGGCGACGACCTGGCCCCCGCCGGCGTAGGCGTGCAAGTGGCACACCGCGCCCGGGCGGCGGCGCAGGACGGTCGCGTCGCCGATGGCGGGGGCGGCCAGGATCTGTTCGAGGTGGCCGTGGTGCAGCGCGCCGCGGGTGGACCAGAACCGGCGGGCGACGGAGGCGGCGACCGCCTCGGCGTCGACGGTGTCGAGCCAGCGACGGAGGTCGCCGACCGTGGCCGCGACCTCTTTGGCGAACGCCGCCTCGTCGTGGGCGAAGCCGGGCGGCAGGGCGGTGCGGAAGCCGGCCTCGCCCGCCGCGGCGGCGACCACCGCCTCCACCACGTCGTGGCGGGTCTGGGCCAGGACGCCGATGGTCAGGTGGGCGGACAGCCCGGTCTGGGCCCGCGCCGAGTGCAGGAACCCGCGGGGCACGTACAGGCTGTCGCCCGCCTGCAGGCTCGCCTCCAGGCACGGCGCGCCCGTTTCGCTGGTCCTGCGATCGGCCCAGGGCTGCGAGTCCAACGGAGCGGCGAAGACCGGAGGGAAGACCGACCACTCCTTGCCCCCCGCCGCCTGGAGCACGAACACGTCGTGGGTGTCGTAGTGGACGGCGAGGCCTTGGGCCCCGGCGGGCGTGACGTAGGCGTTGGCCTGGATGGGGTAGGTCAGCGCCAACTCGAGGTCCCGGCAGAAGCGGGCGAGGGGCGGCCAGTACCGCTGGAGGCCCTGAAGGACGATCGTCGCCCCCGCCTCGAACAGCTGCCACACCTTGCCGGGATCACCGACGCCGGCGACCGTCTGGCCGCCGAGCCGGGCCGACTTCGTGTACCGGGACGGGTCGATCGGCGTCCCGTCCTGCACCAGCCGGAAGGCCGGGGTGCGGGCGAACGACGCCAACAGGTGGTCGACGGCGCCGAGGGAGAACAGGTCGGCGAACGCGCCCGGGTCAGCTCCGGGCCGGAGCCGGGGCCGCGTTCCCCAGTCGGTTTCGAGAAAGGACGGCGCGTCGCCGACGCACCGGGCCAGAGCGCCGAAAGACGAAAGAGACGCCGGCGTCAGGCGTCCGCGCCGTCGGCGTCGGCGTCGTCGGTCGCGTCGGTGTCGGCGCCGTCGGTCCCGTCCGCGTCAGAGGCGTCGACGCCGTCGGCGTCGGCGCCGTCGGCGCCGTCGGTGTCGGTGGCGGGGGCGTCCTCGGTGTCGGTGGTGTCGCCTTGGGCGGCGAGGGTCTGGGCGCCGCCCTCGGTCACGATCTGGTCGTCGGTGAGCCCGGTGATGGTGTCGGTCATGCCGGCACTCTTACCCGTTTCCCGATCCCGCTCAAGCTCGGCGGAGAAGGTGCCGATAGGAAGAGTGTGCGGCTCCCCCCCGCCGGCCGCACGATAGGAGTCGGGGGCCAGCCTGTGTGTTGGATCGGCGCCTTACCCGCCGGGCGCCGAGTCCCCCGGTTCGGCCCCCGCTCCCAAGGTTTCACCCGCCACCCGCCCCGATTCCCTGAGCCGCCGGTCGAGGAACGCCCGCTCCGACGCGTCGATCGCCAGCTCGCGCGCCCGTCGGTAGGCCTCGGCCGCCTCGGCCGCGCGCCCGAGCCGGCGTAGCACGTCGGCCCGGGCGGCGTGGAGGTAGTGGTAGCGGGCCAGCTCACCCCTGGCCACCAGCTCGTCCAGCGCGGCCAGGCCGGCCGCGGGCCCGTCGACCATGGCCAGCGCCACCGCCCGGTTGAGGTCGACGACGGGGGACCTGGTTGCGGCGGCGAGGAGGTCGTAGAGCTGGACGATGCGTCGCCAGTTGGTAGCGGCCGCCTCCGGGGCTACGGCGTGCTCGCGGGCGATCGCCGCTTGGAGCACGTACTGGCGGGCCGGCGCCACCGGCGGTAGCACGGTCAGGGCCTCGTCGATGGCGGCCCGGTCCCAAAGCGAGCGGTCCTGGTCCTCGAGCAGGACCAGGTCGCCGTGGGCGTCGGTGCGGGCGGGGCGGCGGGCGTCGGTGAACAGCAGGAGGGCGAGCAGGCCCCGGACCTCGGTCTCGTCCGGCATGAGCCGGGCGAGTATCCGGGCCAGGCGGAGGGCTTCGTCACACAGCCCCGGCCGCACCAGACGGTGGCCCTCGTTGAAGACCAGGTAGATGATCGAGAGCACGGCGTCGAGACGGTCGGGCAGGACGTGATCAGGGGGGAGGGCGAACGGGATCCCGGCCAGCCTGATCTTGCGCTTGGCCCGCACCAGCCGTTGGGCCAGGGTGGTTTCGGGCAGGAGAAAGGCCCGGGCGATCTCGGCCGTCGTCAGGCCGCACAGGCTCCGCAAGGTGAGCGCCACTTGCGCTTCGGTGCTGAGGGCGGGGTGGCAGCAGGTGAAGATGAGCCGCAGCTCCTCGTCGGTGGTCGGCATGGGCGGTTCGGGCTCGGACGCGGCGATCGCCACCGCCGCCAGCTTCCCCGCCAGCGTCGCCGACGGCGGAGCCTGTCGAGGGCTTTACGGCGGGCGGTGACGTGGAGCCAGGCGCCGGGCCGGTCGGGGACGCCGTGGCGCGGCCACGTCTCCAGGGCAGCGACGACCGCGTCCTGCAGGGCGTCCTCGGCCAGGTCAAGATCGCGGAACTCCCGCATGAGCGCGGCCGTCACCCCGCGCCACTCGTCGCGGACAACGCGCTCGATCACATGACATTCATGACGGGTCGGACCTCGACCGAACCGTGCGCCGCGCCCGGGATCTTGGCCGCCCACTCGAGTGCCTCGTCCAGGTTCCCGCAGTCGATCAGGTAGAACCCGCCCAGCTGCTCCTTGGTCTCGGCGAAGGGGCCGTCGGTGGTGAGGGTCTCGCCAGCCCGCACCCGCACCGTGGTCGCGGTGGTGACGGACTCCAGGGCCTCGCCCGCCAGCATCTTGCCGGCGGCGCGCAGCTCCTCGGTGTAGGCCCAGTACGCCTTGCCGATCGCCTCTCCCTCCTCGGGAGTGGTCGGTCGAGCCGCTTCGTCGCCGTAGATCAGACAGATGTACTTCATGTGATCCTCCTGTTGCCTCCGGTCGCCCGCCGGCCGTCGCCGACGATGCTGCTACGACGAATGGGCGTGCGTTCGATCGACAGGATCCCAGCGAAAACTTCGTGGGAGCGGAAGGCGGACGGGATCGGCCGCGGCGCTGGCGGCGGTCAGCCGAGGAGGGCGCGCAACGTGTCGAGGGTGTCGGCCTCGACTGGCGATTTTTCCGGTCGGTAGCGCTTGACCCGGGCGAAGCGGAGCGCCACGCCGCCCGGGTAGCGGGTGGACGACTGCACGCCGTCCAGGGCGATCTCCACCACCAGCTCGGGGCGGACGAACACGGTGATGCCTTCCCGGTGGGTCTCCCGGGCCAGCAACTCGGCGGTCTGCCAGGTCAGCAGAGCGTCGGTGAGGCCCTTGAACGTCTTGCCCACCATGACCGGCTCGCCGGTCGCGGGGTCGCGGGCGCCGAGGTGGAGGTTGGACAGCCAGCCCTGGCGGCGGCCGTGGCCCCACTCCGCGCCCAGCACCACCAGGTCGTAGGTCCGCACCGGCTTGACCTTCCGCCAGGCGCCGCCGCGCCGGCCCGCCTCGTAGGTGGAGCCGATCGCTTTCACCATGACGCCTTCGTGGCCGCGGGCGACGGCGTCGTCGAAGAAGGCCCCAGCCGCGACGGCGTCGTCGGTGACGAGGGACGGGATGCGCCACGGTCCCGCCAGCCGGGCGAGGGCCTCGGCCCGTTCGTGCAGCGGGCGGTCGAGCAGGTCGCCGCCGTCGAAGTGGAGGATGTCGAAGAAGCGAGCGGCCAGGCCGGCTGAACCGGCGTGGCTGCCGAACTGGCTCATGCTCTCCTGGAAGCGGCTGGGCCGATCCTCCTCGAACCACCCCATGGCCTCGCCGTCGAGGATGAAGCAGTTGCCGGGCAGTTGGCGGGCCACGGCCACGACGGCGGGCAGGCGGGCGGTGATGTCGTTGAGGTTGCGGGTGAAGATGCGCACCTCGTCGCCGTCCCGGTGGAGCTGGATGCGGGCGCCGTCGAGCTTCCATTCGATCGACGCCCGGCCCGTCTCCCCGAGGGCGGCGGCCACGTCGGGCGCCGATGCGGCCAGCATGGGGAGGACGGCGTGGAGCGGGCGCAGGCCGACAGCGGCGAGGGACGCGGCGGGGTCGGGTCCGAGCGCGAGGGCCGCGACGGCGGGGAGATCGCCGGCCAGCATGGCCGCCCGGCGCACGGCGGCGGCCGGAACGGCGGCCGCCTTGGCCACAGCCTCGACCATTACCCCCTCCAATGCGCCCTGGCGGAGGCCGCCGCTGAAGAGGGCGCGCAGGAAGTGGGCCTCTGCCTCGGTGGCCCGGGCGAAGACCTCGGTGAGGGCGGCGTTGCGGGCGGCGACCGAACCCGGTCCGGTGAGGGCGGCGACCCGGTCGACGGCGGCGTCCACGTCGTGGACGGTGATCGAGGGCCCGGCCGCGGGCCCGGTCGCGACGGCGGTGAGGGTGGCCCAGCCGATGCCGACCCGTCCCTGGCGGGGCTCGCCGCTGAGGATGGACACCGCCGGCGCCACCTCACCGGCGTCGAGGGCGCGCAGCAGCTCGGCGAGGGCGGTGATCTTGGCGGTGCGGGAGGAGGTGGACGCGACCTGCCGGGAGGTCGCCACGATGTCGGCGAAAAGGGTCACCGCGTCACGCGAAGGCCCGGATCACCTGGCCGAACTCCTCCACCGACCCCGGGTCGCCCACGTTGGCCAGCCGGACGAAGGCGGTCTGCACCCCCGCCTCGGCCAGCTCGCGGTAGCGGCCGACGTGCTCCTCGACCGTCCCAGCCACGACCCGCGGCGGCAGTGTGCCCGGCAGTGTGCCCGGCGGCGTGCCGGCGATGAGGGCGGCGGAGAGCTGGGTGACCTGGATCTCGGACGGATCGCGGCCGACCTCGGCGCAGTGGCGGTGGAGGACACCGAGCTTGTGGCGCACCGTCTCCACGTCGCCGAACAGGTTGCAGGCGTCCGCGTACCTGGCCACCAGGCGGAGCGTCCTTCGCTCGCCCGAACCGCCCACCAGGATCGGGATCCGCTCCTGGATGGGCCGGGGGTAGCACATGGCCTCCGGCACGTTGACGACCTTGCCCTGGAAGGCGGGCGCGCCCGGTCCCCACATTAGCGGGAGCAACCGCAGGGCGTCCTCCAGCACGGCGAACCGGGCCTTGGTGGGCGGGAACGGCCAGCCGTACGCCCGGTGTTCGTCCTCGTTCCACGCCGCGCCGATGCCGCAGACCGCCCGACCGCCGCTGAGCACGTCCAGGGACGCGGCGATCTTTCCCAGGTGGGCCACGTTGCGGTAGGTGATCCCGGTGACGAGGGTGAGGAGCTTGAGACGGGTCGTGTGCCCGGCTACGAAGCCGAGCACGGTCCAGCCGTCCAGCATCTCGTCCCAGCGGCGGCCGACCTGGGGGATCTGGAGAAAGTGGTCCATGACCGACAGGTAGGCGAAGCCGGCGTCCTCGGCCGCCCGGGCGATGGCCGCCAGGCGGGCGCCGAGTTCGGCCGGGCCGCCCGGCCAGGTGAAGTTGGCGACGTGGAGTCCGAAGTCAAGGCGCATGGGGTCCTCCTGTTGGCGGCGGGCGGCGGCGGGGGCGGTGAGCAACTCGGGGTTCACGATGCGGGCGGGGCCGGCCGGGTGCACGGCGTCGAAACCATCTTCGTGGACCGCGGCGAGGACGTCCGGCCACTGCTTCAACTGGGCGGCCAGCGCCTTGGCGGGTACGGGACGGGCGCGCCGGGCGTTGTTGGCCCGGCACTCGGCCGCCGGCCTGTCGAAGGTGACCGCCACCACGGGGACGCGGTGGCGGCGGCCGAGGGCGACGTAGCCGGCCCGGCGTTGGCGTTCCATGCCCAGGGTGTCGACGACCGTGAACAGCTTGCGTTTGAGGCGGCGGTCGAGAACCAGGTCGAGGACGGCGAAGGCGTCGGTCCCCGCCCGCTGGTCGTGCTCGCCCTCTCCCACCAAGGCGCGCAAACGGTCGGCCGCCACCACCGTCCCGGGCGGGCAACTGGCGTCGGCCCAGTACGACTTGCCGCTGCCCGACGGCCCGACCAGCACGACGAGGCAGGGGTTGGGGAGCCGGATCACTCCGCCCGTCCCGGTTCAGATGACCCGGTCGTTGCCGCCGTCGACGGGGACCTGGGCGCCCGTGGTCTTGGCGAAGGCGGGGCCGCACATGGCCACGCACAGGCGGGCGACGTCCTCGCTCGCGACCTCGACGCCGAGGACGTTGCTGGCCCGGTAGGCGTCGACGGTGAGCCCGTACTGGGCCGCCCGTTCGGCCAGCACCTCGTCGGACCACACCCTGGTGTCGAAGACGGCGTTGGGGTGGATGACGTTGACCCGGATGCCGTCCCCGCCCCATTCGAGGGCGGCGACCCGGGCCAACTGTGTCAACGCCGCCTTGGACGCCGAGTACGCGGCCGCGCCCGGGCCCGGCGCAGGCACGTTCTTAGACCCGATGACGACCACCCGGCCGCCGTTGGGCGCCACCTTCAGGAGAGGGTGGGCGGCCCGGAGCAGCGCCAGGTTGGCGTCCAGGTTCACCGCCATGACCCGCCGCCACGCATCCTGGTCGAGTTCGGCGATCCGGGCGCCACCCGGGAAAACGCCGGCGTTCAGCACGAGCAGATCGAGTCCCCCGAAGCGTTCCAACGCGAGATCCAGGGCGCCTCGGACCGCATTCAGATCAGTCACGTCGCACTCCAAGCCGAGCCACGCCAGATCGTCGAAGGCGGCCGTGATCTCCGGGTTGCAGTCGACGCCGATGAGGGCCGCTCCCTCCGCCAGGAGGGCGGCGGCGCACGCCCGGCCGATGCCACTGGCTGCGCCGGTGACCAGGGCTATCTCGCCCGCGAAGGGCGCTGGCGGCGGCTGGCGGCGCAGCTTGGCCTGCTCGAGGTCCCAGTACTCGACCTCGAAAAGTTCAGCCTCGCTCACGGGCTGGTACCCGCCGAGGTCTTCGGCGTCGGTGATGACCCGCATGGTGTGCCGGTAGATGTCCTCGGCGATACGGGCGTCCTTGGCGGTGCGGCCCGCGCAGGACAATCCCGCGTCGGTGAGGACGACCCGGGGCGCGGGATCGAGGGCCTGCAACCGGCGACCGCCGGCGTGACGCTCGAAGTAGGCCCGGTAACGCGCCACGTAGGCATCGATGTCGCAGTCGATCAGCGGCCACGGCTTCGTACGGATCACGTGGTCTGGGGTCGCCGTGCCCCGCTGGGTGACTCGGGCCGCGTCGTGGCTCGCTCGAAAAGCCCGGACGTCCATCTCGCCACTGGTACTGACGATCATCGGGACTCCGGCAGCTGCGGAAAGCGCGGCCCGGAACTCCGGGCCGAGGCGGGCGTGCTGGAGGGTCACGGCGCCTTCGTGGGGACGGCGGTGCGCCGCGACATGCGCGGCCGCCAACCCCACCAGCTCCAGCATGCGCTCGTAGGACTCCTGGGCCGTCTCGCCCCACGTGAAGATCCCGTGGTTCAGCAGCACCATGCCGTCGACTCCGACGAGGGGCACGCCGGCGCAGTGCTTGGCCAGGAGGAACCCGGGCATGACGTAGGGCACGACCGCCACGCGGGCGCCGTACACCTCGGCCACCAGCGCGGCGCCGGCCGGCGTGTTGGTCAACGTCACAACCGCGTCGGCGTGGGTGTGGTCGACGAACGGGGCCGGGATGAGCGCGTGCAGGATCGCCTCCACCGACGGCGCCGGGCCGTTGGCCCGAACCTCGGCCAGCCGGAGCTGGTTGGCCATCTCGACATCGCTCAGCGCGTCGAGCTGGGCCAGCCGCCGCACCGCCGCCAGGTCGAGCCACGCGAAACCCGACTGGTCGATGTCGGCGAGGTCCGACCCGCTGCCCTTCACCACCAGGGCCTCGATTTCCTCGCCGTACACGGTGGTGTGGCGGACCTTGACCGAGGTGTTGCCGCCGCCGTGCAGCACCAGGTCGGAGTCGGCGCCGAGCAGGCGGGACGTCCGCACCCGTTCGGCGACCAGGTCCACCACTACTTGAGGACCAGCTCGTCGCCTGCGACGTCGACCCGCACCGTGTCCCCGTCGCCGTAGTACCCCGACAGCAGGGCCAAGGCCAGGGCGTCGTTGATCTCCCGCTGGATCACCCGCTTGAGGGGCCGGGCCCCGTACGTGGGGTCGTACCCCTTGCGGGCGAGGGCGGCGGTCGCCTCCTCCGAGACCTCGAGGTCGAGCCGGCGAGCCGAGAGCCGCGCCTTGAGAGCCCGGAGCTGGATGTGGACGATGCGCTCGATGTCGTCCTCGGTGAGCGACCGGAAGTGAACGATCTCGTCGATGCGGTTCAGGAACTCGGGCCGGAAGAAGCTCTCGGGGTCGCCCGGCAGGTTGGAGGTCATGATCAGCACGACGTTGCTGAAGTCGACGGTGCGGCCCTGGCCGTCGGTCAGGCGTCCGTCGTCGAGCAGCTGGAGCAGGACGTTGAAGACCTCCATGTGGGCCTTCTCGATCTCGTCGAGCAGCACGACCGCGTAGGGGCGGCGCCGGACCGCCTCGGTGAGCTGGCCGCCCTCGTCGTAGCCGACGTAGCCGGGCGGGGCGCCGATCAGCCGGGAGACGGTGTGCTTCTCCTGGTACTCGCTCATGTCGATGCGGACCATGGCCCGCTCGTCGTCGAACAGGAACTCGGCGAGGGCCCGGGCCAGCTCGGTCTTGCCCACGCCCGTCGGGCCGAGGAACAGGAAGGAACCGATGGGCCGGTTGGGGTCGGACAGGCCGGAACGGGAGCGGCGGATCGCGTTGGCGACGGCCGAGACGGCGGCGTCCTGGCCGACGACCCGCTCGTGGAGGACCTCCTCCATGCGGATCAGCTTCTGGACCTCGCCCTCCATGAGCTTGGAGACGGGGACCCCCGTCCACCGGGAGACCACCTCGGCCACGTCCTCGGCGTCGACCTCCTCCTTGAGCATCTTCTCGCTGGCCTGGAGCTCGGCCAGCTTGGCGCTGGCGGCTTCGACCTCGCCTTGGAGCTGGGGGATCTCGCCGAAGCGCACCGCCGCCGCCTTCTCTAGGTTTCCTTGCCGCTCGAAGCGCTCGACGTCCGCCCGCCGCGCCTCCAGCTCCTCCTTGAGGGTCCGGATGCGGCCGATGGCTTCCTTCTCCGACGTCCAGTGCGCCTTCATGGCGTTCGACTTCTCCCGCAGGTCGGCCAGCTCGGCGTCGAGCGTCTTGAGGCGTTCCTGGGACGCCTGGTCGGTCTCCTTGGCCAATGCCACCTTCTCGATCTCGAGCTGGCGGACACGCCGCTCGATGACGTCGATCTCCGTGGGCAGCGAGTCGATCTCGATGCGGAGCTTGCTCGCCGCCTCGTCCACCAGGTCGATGGCCTTGTCGGGCAGGAAGCGGCCGGTGACGTAGCGGTTCGACAGCACGCCGGCCGCCACCAGGGCGGCGTCCTGGATGCGGACGCCGTGGTGGACCTCGTAGCGCTCTTTGAGCCCCCGCAGGATGGCGATGCTGTCCTCCACCGTCGGCTCGCCCACGAAAACCGGCTGGAAACGACGCTCCAAGGCGGCGTCCTTCTCGACGTGCTTGCGGTACTCGCTGAGCGTGGTGGCGCCGATCATGCGCAGCTCACCCCGGGCCAGCAACGGCTTGAGCATGTTGGAGGCGTCCATGGCCCCCTCGGCCGCGCCGGCGCCCACGACGGTGTGCATCTCGTCGATGAAGGTGACGACCTCCCCCTGGGCGTCGGTGATCTCCTTCAGAACCGCCTTCAGCCGTTCCTCGAAATCGCCCCGGTACTTGGAGCCGGCCACCATCGAGCCGAGGTCGAGGGCGATGACCTTCTTGCCCTTCAGGCCCTCGGGGATGTCGCCCTCGACGATGCGGCGCGCCAGCCCCTCGACGATGGCGGTCTTGCCCACGCCCGGCTCGCCGATGAGGACGGGGTTGTTCTTGGTGCGGCGTGAGAGCACCTGGATGACCCGCCGGATCTCCTCGTCCCGGCCGATGACGGGGTCGAGCTTCTGCTGGCGGGCCGCTTCCGTAAGGTCGCGGCCGTACTTCTCCAAGGCGGCGTAGGCGCCCTCCGGGGACTGGGTGGTGACCCGGTGGCTGCCGCGCACCTCCTTGAGGACGTCCAGCAACTGGTCGCGGCTGACGCCCACCCGGTCGGCCATGGCCAGCAGCAGGTGCTCGGTGGACAGGTAGTCGTCCCGCAGGCCCTCCCGTTCCTGCTCGGCCCGGTTGAGCACGTCGGACACGGCGCGGGAGAGGTGCGGGTCGGCGGTGCCGTAGGCCCGGGGGACCTTGCCCAGCGCGTCCTCGATCCGGTTGCGGAGCGACGCGGGGGCGACGCCCGCCTTCTGGAGGGTGGGCAGCACGACGCCGCCCTCCTGGCCGAGCAGGGCGGCCAGGAGGTGGTCGGGGGTCACCTCGGGGTGGCTCCGCTGCCGGGCGAGGTCGGATGCGCTCGCCAGGGCGTCCTGGGTCTTCAGGGTCCAGCGGTTGGGGTCTAGAGGCATGGTCGGTTACTCCGTGTGCTTGTCGTCGGCCTGCTCCGCCGCTCGCTGCGCCTGGACGAGCGGGTCGTCAGGGTCCGGCTCGAACAGGTTGACGAGCAGTCGCCTGGGCGGCGGCGGGAGGGCGTCGTCTTCCTCCGTTCCAACAACGGCCGGTTCGGCCTGTTCCGGCGCGGCCGCGGCTTCGCGCTCGACGACGGCGGGGATCGGCAGCTCCTCGTCGAGCAGGTCACGGAGCGGATCGGCGGCAGGCGCAGGCGGCGGAAGGGGCGCCGGCTCGGGGATGGGAAAGTCCTCGGCCAGGAGCTCGGACAGCGACAACGGGCGCTCTTGCGTGACCGCGGGCGCCGGCTCGGGCGGGGCCGGCGCGGGCGTGGTCGGCAGCGGTGGCGCTGGCGGCTCGGGCGGCCCGGAGGTCGGCGGCTCGGGCAGGGCCGGGGCGGTCGCGTGCACGGTCGGCGGCTCGGGCGCTGGCGTTGACGCGGCGGCCGCGGGCTCAGGCGCCGGCCGCAGGCGCTCCGCCTCGGGCGGGGCCGGGGCGGTCGCGTGCGCGGTCGGCGGCTCGGGCGCTGGCGTTGACGATGCGGCCGCGGGCTCAGCCGCCGGTCGCAGGCGCTCCGGCTCGGGCGGGGCCGGGGCAGGCGCGTGCGCGGTCGGCGGCTCGGGCGCAGTCGGCGGCTCGGAGGTCGGCGGCTCGGGCGCTGGCCCTCGATCGGGCGCCGCCTCCCACAGGTCGGCTTCCGAAACGACGATGGCCGCCGGCGCGGGCGCAAGTTCGCGCTCGACGGCG